>SDBT01020541.1_pt1 | contig 10328 bp, 11 predicted proteins | sample 2277101 | NCBI WGS metagenome assembly SDBT01 (sample SAMN10404973, study PRJNA504765) | marine sediment metagenome | isolation source: marine sediment core GS10_PC15, 103 cmbsf | place: Arctic Ocean: Southern Knipovich Ridge | collected 2010
CGGGGGGCAGGTGCTCTGGGTTAGCGTGTAGACTTCGTCGACTTCGCCGGCGATCCAGATGGCCCAGTCGATGATGTGGCACATATGGTGGACGATCCATCCGCCCGATTCGTGCGGTTCGGCGATCGCGCGATGATGGCGGCCGTTGGCGTACCATCCGTGGCCGCGACAGGTCCGGGCCCATATGCCCAGCACGTCGCCCAGTAGGCCTTCGTCGGCCATCTGCTTCATCTTGATGAACACGGGCTTGTAGCGCATCGAGTAGTTCACACCGTTAATCAGCCCGGCCTTTTCGGTCTGCTCGACGATGTCCTGTGCATCCTCGACCGTCAGGGCGATGGGCTTCTCGATAAGATAAGGCACGCCTGCTTGGGCGCACTTGATGGCAGTTTCGTGATGAACATGCGAAGTCGAAACGTTCAGCAGGAAGTCCAACCCGTGATTGAGCAGTTCGTCGATCTTCTCGTATGCGGTCAGGCCGAACTGCTGCTCGGCGATGTCGCGCTTGGGCTTGCCACGGTTCGCTACCGCTACGATTCTGACGTCGTCACCGAATTCGTTGCGACGGTTGATGCGACTGGTCATGTGCTGACCCACGTCACCAAAGCCAAAAACTCCGCCCTTCAACATGGTTAAAATCTCCTGTTGCGTTATCGTTCACGCCAGACTCACGCCGGCAAGTGGAACCGTACATGCTAGCAATCGGACGGTTACATGCAAGTGCGGAATTGTCGCCACCTGGCACGTCTGGATAATGGTTTTTTGTTTGAATCGAACTCAGTCGGGCGGTAAACGTATTAGCGGTGAACAGATAAGAACACAGGATTTGATTGGAAGCTTCAGGGAAAGGATCTTTCGATGACGACAGGCAGATTTTCATCTATCGCTCTGATATTCGCCGGAGTTTCGCTGGCATGGCTGGCGTTGGGCGGAACTATCGAACACCGCACCGACGAACTCAAGGAATCACTCTCAGCCGAGGTGAATACCATGTGGGGTCCGCCCGATCTGGTGCAACACACACCGTATCTGCTGCCGAAAAGTAACGCCCCCGCTACTTCCGCCAACAGGCGAGAACCCGCAGGCAGCGACATCAGCGTCGAGATCATTCACCACAATCGCTATAAGGGACTGCTCTGGTTCAGTACCTATGACATCGCCTTTAAGGGGCTCTATGAGATCGAAACGCGGCAGGAGGACAACAATCCGCAACTCATCTTCAGACTGCCCTCGCCGGGGAGTTTCTTGGGAGACCTGTCAGTAACAGTCGATGAAGCCCCGTTGGATACGTCGGATAACATCAACGAGGACAACATTCTGCGAGTGGCGATCCCCGGAGACGGTGAAAAGCACACTGTACGGATCATCTACAAGACGCGCGGGCGTGATTCGTGGAAATACAGTTCTTACGCCAAGGGCCAGAAGCAGACCGCACGCCTTCGCAATTTCGAGATGAATATCACGACCAACTTTCACGATATCGATTATCCCAAAGGTTCGGTTTCGCCAACCACTCCCGCAGAGGTTTCCAGCGGAGGGATGCAAGCTGTGTGGAAGTACGGTGAGGTTCGCAGTTCGCAGTTGATGGGAATAGCTACGCCGCAACGTCTCAACGCCGGACCCATCGCAGCGAGAATGAGTTATTTCGCACCGGTAAGCCTGTTCTTCTTCTTCACCGTGCTGTTCACCGTCGTCGTATTGAAGAAGATATCGCTGCACCCGATGCACTATCTTTTTATCTCGGCGGGCTTCTTCGCGTTCCACATCCTGCTGGCATACCTGGTGGATATTATCAATCTGCACGCCGCGTTCTGGACGTGCGCTGCGGTCAGTGTGCTGTTGGTTGTCAGCTATATGAGACTCGTCGGCGGCATAAAATTCTCCGTACTCTACGTGGGAATGGCACAACTGATATACCTGGTGGGATTCTCGTATGCGTTCTTCTGGGAAGGCAAGACCGGGCTGACGGTAACTATAGGCGCGATCGCTACACTGTTCGTACTGATGCAGGCGACCGGAAAGATCGACTGGACCGAAACGTTCAAGAACAAGAATTCTGCCAGGAACTTCACCCCGCCACCCATACCGAACGATGATGCCTGGATAGAAGTCACACCAGAAAACCCAGAAGCTTCGGATGAGTAACTCCTCCAGATTCCTACAGCCGGGCCAATCATAACAATCCTTACCGCGTCTCCCTCTGGTTGACGTCTATCATCGCTTTGACGACGTTGTCCTTGTAATCGGCGACGATCTCGAAGGCGTCGGCTGACCGTTCAATCGGGAAGTGATGGCTGATGAGTCCGTCAACGTCGATCATTTTGCTCCGGATTATCTCAATCGCCTCGTCAACGCAATGGCTCTGCCGGCGAACGTTCTGCACGCGAATCTCCTTGCGCCGCATCAGGTTCATATCAAAGCTCAGCCGGTCGAGTTCCGGTATTCCCACCAGAACTATCTGCCCCGCCGGTGCGATAAGCTCTACAGCCTGGTCGATTGTAGACTGCTCGCCTGCACATTCGAAGGCGATGTCCACGCCCAGAAGCTCGGCAGTGTTAATCGCAGCCACAATGTCAAAAGTCTCCGGATTGCCTGTCCAATCGGCACCGAGCCTGGTTGCAAGCTCGCAACGGTAATCGCGGATGTCGGTCATGTAGACCTTGCCCGCGCCGGCGCACTTTGCAACCATCATCACACTCAGGCCGATCGGCCCGGACCCGAGAATAGCTATGGATTTGCCCGCGATATCGCCCGCGAGTTTGACAGCCCAGATGGCAATCGAGAGCGGTTCGGCCATGGCGGCCTGGTCGGCGGTCATTCCGTCGGGCACTCGGTAGCAGCAGGCTTCGGGCAGGACCACGTATTGGCTCACCGCCCCGCCAAGCTGGCCGGGACAGCCCATAAAGACCTGGTCGCGACAGGTATATACCCGCCCGGCTTTGCACTGATCGCACTTACCGCACCAGACGAGCGGATCGACGGCTACCATGTCGCCGACTTTCACTCGCGTCACCTGATCGCCTGTCTGCTCGACTATCGCCGAAAGCTCGTGCCCCAGCGCCCAGGGGAATTCGACTATCTGATCGCCGATGCGTCCTTCGCGATAGTAATGCATATCCGATCCGCAGACGCCCACCGTAAGCACGCGGAGTTTGACGTCCAGCGGTGCGGTAATTTCAGGCTCGGCCATCTCCTGCAACTCAATCGTTCGTATCGCCGTCAGTAACGCTGTTTTCACTATCGAACCTTTCTTCACGCACTTGTCTGTGATGCGACACATGATTATAAGCGCCACATCCCGCACCGCCAGCTTGACCAGCCGCAGCAGCGATGTTATGAACAGGATTCTGAACTCAAGCGGCGATAAATGAAAATCATCGTTCCCATCAAACAGGTGCCCGAAACCAACGCAGTCCGCATGGACCCCGAGACCGGTACGATGATCCGCGAGGGCGTTGAAGCGATAGTCAACCCGCTCGATCTCTACTCTATCGAAGCTGCGTTGCAGTTGCGAGAATCGCTGGGCGGCGGCGAGATCGTCGCCATATCCATGGGCCCGCCAAAGGCCGTAAAGGCGATCCGCGAGGCTATCGCAATGGGAATCGATTCCGGCGTGCTCGTCAGCGATAAAGCCTTCGCCGGAAGCGATACGTGGGCGACTGGGTACGTACTGGCAGCCGCCATCCGCAAGATCGGCGATTACGACGTAATAATCTGCGGCGAGCGCGCGACCGACGGAGATACCGGCCAGGTCGGACCGGCGATTGCAGCCTTCCTCCACCTGCCATGCGTCAGCTATGCGTCCGAGATCGAATCGGCGAGTAGCGACGTCGTCAGGGTCCGACGCCTGGTGGAAACCGGATATGAACTGCTGGAGATGCAACTGCCCGGCCTGCTGACTGTCGTCAAAGAAATAGCCGATCCGCGCCTGCCGACGCTTCGTGGCAAGCAGCGAGCCAAACGAATTGAGATACCCACCTGGGGCGTCGACGATCTGGAGATCGACAAACGCCGCATCGGCCTGAACGGCTCGCCGACGCGAGTGGTGAAGGTATTCCGCCCCACCGTCGCCAGGAAGTGTCGCAAACTCACACCGACATCCGAGAAAGAAATCGAACAGGCAACCGACGAACTTGTGACCTTTCTCAAAGGCAAACAACTGATATAGTCCACTAATTACACGAATTACACGAAGAGCTTCCGGCATTATGAATTCGTGGCATTCGTAAAATTCGTGGACCGGAGTTGTGTATGAACTATTCAGGCATATGGATATTGGCTGAGCAAGACGGCGGTGAACTGCTGCCCGTCAGCTTTGAGTTACTCGCTCGCGGGAGCGAACTCGCCGATAAGCGCAGCTGCGCTCTGACGGCGTTGATATTCGGAGATGCCCTGACAGACGGGCAATTGCAGCAATTGATCGACCGCGGGGCAGATGCGGTACTGGCTATCGAAGCTACCGAGCTTGCACAGTTCGATCTCGAACCATACGCAGCCTGCATGGTCAAACTGCTCGAAGACCGCCGGCCGGAGATCGTCATCGCCGCGGCGACGAGCACCGGGCGAACGCTCATGCCGTACGTTGCAGCCAAGGCCAATGCGGGCCTGACCGCCGATTGCACCGTGCTGGATATCGAAGCTGAAACGGGCAATCTCTTGCAGACACGACCCGCGATCGGCGGGAATATTCTGGCGACAATCAAGACGCCCAACCACCGGCCTCAGATGGCGACGGTGCGGCCTCATTCGACACAGCCAGCCCAGCCGCAGCCCGGACGAACCGGCGAAATCGAACGAATCTCACCGCCGAGCGAGTTGCTCGCCAGCCGCGTCAAGCGAATCGGTTTTCAGCCCAACACCGACGAACACAACCTGACCGATGCAGATCGCATCGTCGCCGTCGGACGCGGAATCAAGAAAGCGCAAAACCTGCCCATCGTCGAAGCGCTCGCCGCCCAGCTCGATGCAGCTATCGGCGCGACCCGCGACGTGGTCGATCGCGGATGGCTGAGCTATCCGCACCAGATCGGCCTGTCGGGCAAAACCGTGACGCCCAAGCTTTATATCGGCGTGGGTGCATCCGGCAGCATTCAGCACCTCGCCGGCATGCAGACGGCTGAGACTATCGTTGCGATCAATAACGATCCCGAAGCGCAAATCTTCAACGTCGCCGATTTCGGAATCGTCGCCGATCTGTTCGAAGTTCTACCAATGTTGACAGACAAGATTCGGAAGTCCAAATGACTGAAACCAGCTACAATCCGGTAACGGCTGAGATAGCCGATCAGCTTCGAAAGATCATCGGCGAGCAGTACGTCATATTTGATGATGTCGAGAAGCTCGAGCCCTACTCGCACGACGAAGTGCCCGACCGCAGCTATGCTCACATGCCCGAGTGCCTCGTCCGGCCGGAAACGCCCGAGCAGATCGCCGAGATAATGAAACTCGCAAATCGCGAGCTTATCCCCGTCACGCCACGCGGAGCGGGCAGCGGACTTTCCGGAGGCGCAGTGCCCATTCATGGCGGAATCGTGCTGCTGTGCGACCGGATGAATCGCATACTCGAAATCGACCAGGCTAACATGATGATCACCGTCGAAGCGGGCGTGGTCACGAGCGTAATCAACGAGGTGGTAGCCGAACACGGGCTGTTCTACGCGGGCTATCCGATGAGCCTGGAAACGTGCTTTATCGGCGGGAACGTAGCGGAAAACGCTGGCGGCGGAAAGGCCGTCAAGTACGGCGTGACCTCGCGTTACGTGCTTGGCTTGGAAGTCGTCACGCCAACCGGTGACATCGTGCAACTGGGCGGCAAGCTGGTAAAAGACGTAACCGGCTATGATCTGGTTCACCTGATGGTCGGCTCGGAGGGCACACTCGGCGTGTTCACGAAGGTCACGCTCAAGCTGCTGCCGCTGCCCAAGGCGAGCGTGGATTTGCTCTGTTTGTTCAAGTCCACCGCCGAAGCGATCGCCGCCGTGCCGAAATTGCAGACGGCGGGCGGCATTATCCCGACGGCGATCGAATTCATGGACCAAAGCGCGTTCGTAGCGGCGTGCGAGTACCTCAACGAAACGATGAACTACCAGCAGGCCGGTGCAATGCTGCTGCTCACGCTCGACGGACCCGACGAAGCCCAAGTCGGACGCGAGTACGAAACAATCGGCGAGCTATGCCTCGAATGCGGCGCGATGGAAGTCTACGTCGCGGATAATTCGACGACCTCCGAACGTATCTGGAAGATTCGCCGCAACATCGCAGAAGCGTTCGGAATAGTCTCGGAGCATCAGTCGAACGAGGATCTGGTAGTCCCGCCGGCGGCTATCCCTGAACTTGTGGATTGCCTGAGCGAACTGGCCGGAAAGTACGGCGTGCAGATTCCCGTGTACGGCCACGCGGGCGACGGAAACCTGCACACGCGAATAACCAAAGACCCCGAAATGCCGCTCACAGAATGGAACGATATTCTGCCGAAGCTGCTGGAAGAGCTGCTGCAAAAGACAGCCGATCTTGGCGGGCGAGTTTCGGGCGAGCACGGTATCGGGCACAAGCGGAAGAAATACGTGCCGATGTTCCTCGGCGAAGCCCAGATGGAAATGCTGCGTGCGATCAAACGCGGCCTGGACCCGAACAATATCCTCAACCCCGGCAAAATCTTTGATGTGTAGGGCAGGAATTCACCGTGTCAAGACCCGGCCTATGCCTGGCGGTGTGTGGATGGATGCCCGCCTTCTTGTTTAGCGGCCGACGGTACGTCGGCCTTCTAGTCAACCTCTTCCTGCTCGCCGCTTAACTCACAGGCCGACCTGCGGTCGGCCGCTAAACAGCATCGTGGTCGCCGTCGCCAATGGTGTACAGCCACCACCTCGCCTTGGGATGCTTGCGGTCCTTGGCCTGGCGATCAAAGTAGACGGTCATCACAGTCCGTGGCTCGGTGAGAATTTTGAACCAGTGTCTCCGCAGATACCGCTCAGCAGCGCCGGACTTGCACGGCCCGTGAGACTTCCACTGCTCGATAACGCCTGCAACTTCGTAGCGCACACCGCGCCATATGAAACTCGCGGGCAAACCCGGACAGCCGTGCGTCATGGCTGCGGTATCCCCCGTCGCCCGTTCCGGCTGCAACTGCTCACCGACGAATTGTTCGCTGTCAGCTTTCATTGTCTGTCAATTCATCCAAGGCCGCTGCGATCTTGTCCATCAGTTCCTTGTCATGCTCCAAATCGAAGAAAGGCCCGGCCGACTTGTCGTAACGGTTCGTCTCGCGCCTGCGAAGTTCGTCCGGCTCCCATGCATAACGCGGGCAGACGTGGGCGTGAAGGAACGGATCGAGATTGCCCAGTATCTGGTAGTTTATGCGGATCGCATCGGTCACTTCCATCAGCGCCTCGCCGATAGTGCCCATATCCCGGAGGAATTGCTCGCGGTCCGGCCCGGCCAGGTCGTTCAAGCTGCTCACAACCGGATCGGCAAGCAGGATCACATAGCCAGGCAGCTTCTGCCAGTCGCAGAGCACCGCCCAGCCGGATTCCATCTTGCGGATGACGGTCGGATTCTCGCCTCGCCGAGCGGCCTCCACTCGTTGGTTGATGATTTCAGTCATCGGTTTTTCTTCGCGTGATGCGTTGGCCAACTTCCGGTTCGTAGCAGCAGCCGTCCAGATCGGTGACGCGTTCCTGGAAGTATGCCTGTGCGTCGGCGATGGCTTTGTTATAGACGGCCGGTCCTATCTCCTTCAGCATGAATTCCAGCAGGAACCCCGCCTTCAGATCGCCGATGGACTCGTTCATGTTCTCTTCACAGTATGACTGAATCGTAGCGATCAGCTTCTTGCGAACGTCGTCTTTCAACTTAATAGCCAATACTCTCTCCTTGCCCGCTAAGCCCTGTCCACAGCCTTGCCGTCCCGCGGGCGTAAAGAATAGTGAAACTACACTTGAAAAGTCACATTCTGCAGCCCGTGGTAGTAATTGCCCCACCGGCTGGTGAATCGCAGCACTGTGTAATCGGGGTCATTCACGCCTTTGGGATAGTATCGCTCGAATCCTTCACGCCAGACATGCTGCCGGGACTCTGCATCTGTGAGCACCTCCACCTCGCCAACCAGCATTAGGCCTTCGAACGTCTGGGTGTCCACGAGGTAGATGCACGCTTTGCCATCTCTGGTGAGTTGAGCCACCCTCTTCGAAGAGGTGTTTGTACTGAACCAAAACACCTTCAGGCCGTCGCTGGCCATCTTCAACATGGCTTTGATGTTCGGATAACCATCATCGCCGTTCGTGCCAAGCATTGCAGTTTCGGCCCGTTCGGCTAACTCCAGTGACTTTTGAATTGCGGTTTCTTCACTCATTGACCTCTCGCTCCCACTACATCTCGTATCTTCCGTATGTGTTCCGGTCCGCAGCCGCAGCAACCGCCGATGAAGTTCGCACCGGCGTCGATGAGTGGCTGCACATACGATGCGAATTCGTCCGGACCCATCGGAAAACTCGTCACGCCATCCTTGAACTCAGGCAGGCCTGCGTTGGGTTTGATCCAGATCGGCAGGTCGGTGGTTGCTCTCAGCAGTTCGGTGATCTTCACCGCAACGTCCGGGCCGACGCCGCAGTTTGCCCCGACGGCGGCTGCTCCGTGGGTAGCTGCCAGCGCTGAAAGGTCCGCAGGCGTGTTGCCCATCATCGTCGCCGTCTTGTCAGGCCCGTATGCGAACGCCATGGATACGATTACCGGCAAGTCGCATACGCTCCGAACAGCCTTCAGCGCGAGATAGACTTCCGTCAGTTCGTTGAACGTTTCCAGCACGATGGCCTGGGCACCACCGGCTACCAGCCCGCTGGCTGTTTCGGCGAAGGCTGCTTCGATCTCGCCGGATTCCATCTCGCACGTCATCACGATCTTGCCCGTGGGACCGAACGAACCGAAGACTTTGGTTTCCGAACCTTCAACCGCTTTGCACGCAATCCGCGCGGCAGCTTCGGCCAGCTCGCCCGCCTGCTCTTCCAGGTCGTATGGTTCAAGACCGAACCGATGCGCCATCAGCGAGTTGGTCATAATCACGTCAGCGCCGGCCTGGACGTAGCTGTGTGCGACCAGTCCGACTGCAACGGGATTCTCGGAGTTCAGCGCCTCGGCGCACCTGCCCGGTGCAAGCAAACCTTGTTCCTGCAGCACAGTGCCAAACACACCGTCCGTCACGCGAACCTGCTTCGCATAAGTTTTCAGATCAAGTGTCATTGTGTTCATCTCTTCCTGCAAACCAGTTCGCCCTTGCCTATTGGGACGACCATCGCATCGACACGCGAATCGGCCAGTGCCCGGTCTATCATCGGCTGAAGCGTCGGTGCATGATTGATTGCATTGTCAGCTATCAGCAGTCCGCCGGGAACAAGATTCGGAATAACAGCTTCATAGCAATCGGCGTATATCTCCTTCTCCGCATCGAGGAAGCAGAAGGCGACATCGCTGATCTCCGCCAAGTGCTCGCGTGCATCGCCGTGGACGAGTTCCACCACGTCTTCCACGCCGGCTTGGCTGAATGTCTCACGGGCGAGAGCGACTTTTTCGTCAAGCAATTCGAACGTAGTCAGCTTGCGGCCCGCAGCCCGGCACGCAAGCGCCAGCCACATTGTCGAATAACCCGCACTCGTTCCGATCTCTATGAACTTACCTTCTGGAGCGCCAGCAGCCAGCAGCGCAATGAACTTGCCCGTATCGGGCGGAATCTGGCGCAGGCGTTTCATCCGTTCGGTACCATCGTCGCGGTCGGCTGCGTCCGCCTGTTCCAACTGCCTCATGCGATCAATCATCGCCCTGGGTATGTCATGAAACATGGTTATCCCTCTGGTACGATCTTGATTAGTGTAACTTCAGGGCGGGACCAGAACCGCACTCGCGGGGCGCGGCCGCCTTCCATGCCGATGCCCCTACTGACGTACATGTGCGTATCGTCAACTTTCTTCAAACCGCTCTCAAAACGTTTCCCGTAGCGTGAGAGCGTAATTATGGCCCCGTAAAACGGGAGAGCAATCTGCCCGCCATGAGTATGGCCGGAAAGGCAAAGATCCACCCCTCCGTCGGCCAGTTCGAAGATCATATCCGGGGTGTGATAAAGGAAGACGTTGAACGCGTCAGCGTCCAGGCCCGCAAGCACGCGACGGGCGGTCGAAGTTGCATCATAATCGACCCCGGCGATGTTCAGCTTCGCACCGCGAAGTTCTAATTCCACCACGTCGCCTCGCAGAAGTTTTACGTCAGTCCCTCCAAGCCGGTCGATCTCGGGGAAATACCATACGTCCCAGTTTCCCTTCACTGCGTAGACGGGCGCTATT
>SDBT01020542.1_pt1 | contig 10327 bp, 9 predicted proteins | sample 2277101 | NCBI WGS metagenome assembly SDBT01 (sample SAMN10404973, study PRJNA504765) | marine sediment metagenome | isolation source: marine sediment core GS10_PC15, 103 cmbsf | place: Arctic Ocean: Southern Knipovich Ridge | collected 2010
CCGACCCCAATTTCTTCGTCTCCATAATGCTGAAAAGAGCATCCAAGGCTTGTGGGATGGAATCGGCTACGGTTACACCTTTGCCCGCCGCCAACCCATCAGCCTTAACTACAATTGGTGGCTTCTGTTGCTGCACATATTCTTCTGCCCGACCATATTCAGAAAAGGTGACGCTTCGGGCACAGGGAATCTTGTACTTCCGCATCAACTCTTTGGCAAACACCTTACTCGACTCTATCTCCGTGGCTTGCTTCGTCGAGCCAAAAATGGGGATGCCCATACCCTGGAAGCAGTCGACAATACCATCAGCCAGAGGCATCTCTGGGCCAACCACTACCAGCTCAATAGCTTTTTCCTCCGCTGTTTTGGCCAGTGCCTCTATATCACCGGCGTCGATATCAAGGTTATGAGCAATCTGAGCAGTGCCCGCATTGCCCGGAGCGACATAAATTTCGTTCACTTTCGGACTCTGAGCCAGTTTCCAGGTCAGTGTATGCTCCCTGGCTCCACCCCCAACAACCAATACCTTCAAATTCTACCCTCTCTTATTGATATTTCACCGCGCATCCCACCACACTGGGTACTCCTCTCCCGATATGGCACTGGCTATAAAGTGTTCTTCTACGGGACAACCCTTAAGAAAGACTCCCTTCTTTCTGAATTTAGTGGTACAAGCCCCTACGAGCAGTAATTTTTCTTTGTGTGCATTAGGAAGATTATCCACTCTTCCAGCTACCACTGTCCAACCTGCAGCTCTATCCAGATGATTCTGCCTGTCTAGACGACGCAACGCAACGAGAACCGTGCTTCGGCAACCACTACACGCTTTGTCAGCTAGAAGCAGCTTGAAGTCCTGCGGAAAAGAGAGGTCTTCACTCAGTGCCTCTTCGAAACGCTTGAATCTTCGTCTGACACTAGCAATCGGTTCGCCGATTACTTCGATTTTATTCAATTCTGCAGTTCCAATCTCTGATTTGGCAGCAATTCTGACATACTCACATTCTTCGGGCTCAAATCCCATCACTGCGCCGGTAACAGCATCCACTGCAACTGGGTCTCTCCCAGCTATAACAAGGTCCATCTCCACAGGGTCACCAGCAACCGGACCGAGACCTTCCATAGCTATAATACCGTCTACCACAGATAGAGTCGGTTTAACTACTGTCATTAGATCCACTATAGCTTGCATAAGACCGAAGGTGATATGAAATTTCTTCTTGAAGGCATCAGGCAAAACTCCCTTCATATTTTTCAGGGCTAGAGTAAACATGGTTTCATCGTGTGTTTTCATCACCGGCACACTGATTATTGCATTTGCATCGACAACAATCTTAGGAAGGCGAACTTCCTTCATGGCCTTCCCCCTGGGAACAGGCACTTTAGTTGTCTCTTCTTTCTTCAAATCGATAACTCTATAGCCCTCTTCCCGGAGTTTCCCATAGCCTGCTGCCTGGATTGCTTTCTCAGTGTCTGAGCCTACGCCTGACGACTCTGCTATTATTGCCCTGGCTCCTATTTCCCTTACCATATTTGCGATGACTTTGCATATTCTGGGGTCAGTAATTACTCCGCTTCCCGGAGGGCGAGCAGTTACAAGGTTAGGTTTAATCAGCACAGTGTCACCTGGTGAGATAATATCTGATAAGCTCCCGCTAAGCTCTATGGCTTTTCTAACAGCAATGTCTATTTCTCTTTCACTCGGTTTTACAGGCGTCTTTACAATCGCAACCTTACTCATAGCTTTTTCCTCTCTATTCTGCTTCCCCGACAAGTTCTTCGGGTTGCCAGTTATCATTTTCTATTGCGGCAGACGCATCGTCTAACATCTTCTGCATCACATCACCGCCTAGCTTGAGGAGTTTGACAAGCTTACGCTGTTCTCCTATCGCTTCGCGCTGCTCTTCCGCCGCTTTACGCTGCAATTCTCTAGATTGTGAAGAGAGCTTCCTAAGCTTATCACGGTCCGGTTTCTTGCCTTTAGCATCCGCTTCCCAGGCGGTAACTTCTGCAGCGGCATACTGCAAGAAAGCCGGGTATGACTTCTGCCATGCAGAATACGTCGCAGAAGCTATGTCAGGCACGGTTCCTATTCCATCTCTACGCCTGACAATTTCCTTTGCCGCCTGCACAAGGCGGCCGGCAGCCTGCCGCATTTCTTTACCGGCACGACTGTCAACAGGGGCCCACTTGCCGTACTCCTCCAATGCTTCGTTATAAAGCTTCTCCTCTGTCCCTTGAAAGAGGAGAAGCTTGGTCTCTTCTTCCAGATATGCCAGGCACTGGTCACGTTCATCACCCTCAATTTTCGGTTTACCAGAAAGAAACCCCATTTCACATTCTCCTCTATAATGACAATGTTTCTATCTACCTCATCCCCTATTTCGTGAAATCATAAACTCCGATTTCTAAATCCTGAGCAAATTCAAATCCCTAGAGTTTAGGATTTAGGGCTTAGTATTTTATTAAAGCGGGGCTCCGCCCCTTCAAGCTACCTATAAGAAATGTCATCCTGTCAAAAGTTCCCAAGCTCCCAGATATTCTTTTAGCAGGTCCCGTCGTACTTCATTTCCGTGCTGTGTATCTCGTGCGTTTACATCCAGCCTATAGCTTTTCCAGCCCTTTTTTGACTCCCAAGGCTTAGTAGCGTATTCCTTAAAAATCCCACATGGGAGAATCCAAGTTTCAGGTGGCTGCCTTGATAGGTCTACGCAAACTATGAAGTATCTTTCTTCATCATAGCAGTCGAGGTCATAGGCATTAAAGCACCCAGCCTGTTCATCTGCTTCCGTTGATTTCACTTGTATTTCTAGGTAAGTTCCGTCTTTCTTCCTTACCACTGCATCAATGCCAGTATCTACAGCTGGAAGATAGAGGTCAGCATCTCCCCTAAGTAGTTCACTAAAGACTAAAAATTCAGCGCCCTTCCCTTTTCGTTGATTCGTGGCCTTCACTGCTGTCACCTCCTTAATGATTCCTTATCGGGCTTCTACTCCCACTCTATCGTTGATGGGGGTTTGGAGGTTATATCATAGACCACCCGGTTTACCTCGGGCACCTCATTCACTATGCGGTTGGAAATCCGCGCCAGCACATCATACGGCATACGCGCCCAGTCGGCGGTCATGGCATCCTCGCTGGTTACGGCACGGATGCCAATCAGGTAGCCATAAGTCCTGTAATCACCCATCACACCTACCGACCTGACATCGGTGAGTATGGCAAAGCTCTGCCATAGCTGGCGGTACAGCCTTGCCTTTTTTATCTCGTTCATTACGATGAAATCGGCCGAGCGCAGTATCTCCAGCTTCTCTTTGGTCACCTCACCAATAATACGAATAGCCAGACCCGGCCCGGGGAAGGGCTGCCGCCACACCATCTCTTCAGGCATACCCAGCTCAAGCCCTACCTGGCACACCTCGTCCTTAAATAAATACCGCAGGGGCTCAATTAGAGTGAGTCTCATCTTAGCCGGCAGTCCACCAACATTATGATGCGTCTTTATCTTGGCTGAAGCAGTGCTCCCCGAGGAAGCACTCTCAATAACATCCGGATAGAGAGTTCCCTGGGCAAGGAAGTTAACCTTGCCCAGTTTCTTAGCCTCTTCTTCAAATACCTTGATGAATTCCCCACCGATAGCCTTACGCTTCTTCTCGGGGTCTGTGACCCCCTTCAAGCGCTTGAGGAACCTTTCAGTGGCATCGACATAGTTAATATTCATACCCAGGTTGAGTCGGAAAACATTAAAGGTCCTCTCCACTTCTTCACGGCGCAGAAGTCCATTATTAACAAAGATGCAGGTAAGTTGGTCATCAATAGCCCGGTGGATAAGGGTAGCCACCACCGCTGAATCAACTCCTCCCGAGAGAGCATTAATGACCTTGCCTTCGCCTATTTGCTTCTTAATGCCGGCTATGCTCTCATTTATGAAATTACCTATCGTCCAGTTCCCCTGGCAGCCACATATCTTGTATACAAAATTTCTCAAGATGGCCTTCCCCTGAGGAGTGTGAGCTACCTCAGGATGGAACTGCAGACCGAACATTCCTTCGTCATTGCCCATGACGGCAGTTGGCGAATTCTCAGTATAAGCTAATGCTTTGAAACCAGGTGGCAGCTCTTCAATTTTATCAGCGTGGCTCATCCACACCGATGAGGTGTCATCCAGACCAGCAAACAGAGACGAATCCACATCGCCCACGTGCAGGAGAGCCTGGCCGTACTCACGCTTTATCCCCGGTGCAACTCGCCCTCCTAGCTGTTTAGCCAGAACCTGCATTCCGTAGCAGATACCCAGTACCGGCAGGTGTTTCTCATAGATATAAGCTGGAGCCAGAGGAGCCTCCGGCTCATAGACACTGGCTGGTCCCCCAGACAGAATAAATCCTTTTGGCTTCAACGGCGCTATCTTTTCCCAGGGAGTGTCATGAGGCACCAGTTCGCAATATACATGGCACTCACGTATCCGCCGCGCAATCAGCAGACTATACTGCGAGCCGAAGTCAATGACAATTATGGCTTCGCGCTCAGCAGCGGGCACAGCTTCCTTGGCTGGAGTAGGCTGCTCACCACCTATTTCCTTGGCTATCTCCAGGTAGGTGGAGACTTCTATATCACCGGTGGTAGCTACCCTGCCGATGTCTTCTGATGTTTGTTCGGATTTCTTTTCATCACCCATTTGTCCCTATTATATCATCAATTAGCCAGAGAGACACCACAAAATACCGGTTACCTTCATCGCTTTTTGCCACTGTCAGCTACTATGCTATACTACTGTCAAAAGGGAAAGCACTCTTCATAGATAGTAAGGCAGTTTTGAACAAGTCTTCTTCGGATATTCAGCAGCAGATTGAGCACGGCGTTCTTACTCTCAAACAGGGGGGGATAGTTGCCTACCCTACTGATACCGTTTATGGGCTGGGTGCTTGCATCGGCATACATCAGGCTGTAGAGCGGGTTTATCAGGTAAAGGAACGACCACCAGACATGGCGCTGCCTTTGCTACTGGCTGATACCTCACAGGTAACAGAAGTTGCTGAGCAGGTGTCACCGATTGCCTGGCATTTGATTCATAGCTTCTTACCTGGTGCTCTGACCATAGTTCTCCATAAGTCCAAATCAGTCCCCGGTATTGTCACTGCCGGAGGCATAACGGTAGCAATTCGTATACCAGCCCACCCAATCCCCATCGCTCTCATTGAAGGCTTGGGGATGCCCATTGTGGGCACCAGTGCCAATCTCAGTGGCAAACCCAGTCCTTTGACAGCCGGTGAAGTCTGCTCTCAATTTGGCAATAAGATAGATTCGGTCATTGATGGCGGCCGGTGCCCCGGCGGTAAAGAATCTACCGTAGTTGATGTCACCGGAGACACACCAGTAGTCCTGCGGGAAGGTGCTATATCTACAGAGAAGCTCAGACAAGTATGTAAAGACTTTGTACTCAGAGAAGGAGGTTAAGTAATGCGTATTGCTATTGGCTGCGACCACAGAGGCATAGATTTAAAGCGGTCTGTCATGGGGTTGATTACTGAGGCAGAACACGAGCATCAGGACTTTGGCTGTTACACCACTGACTCGGTAGACTATCCTGACATCGCTAAAAAGGTGGCGGAGGCAGTAGCTGCAGGTGAATGCGGACTCGGCATTCTGATATGCGGCACTGGCATCGGCATGAGTATCGCTGCCAATAAAGTTAAAGGGATAAGAGCCGCCTTGTGTCATGATGTCTTTAGCGCCATTAGGGCTCGCATACATAATGATGCTAATATCCTCTGCTTAGGAGCAGAATGGGAGCAGGAGCAAACCCCCGAAATCGTCAACACTTTCCTTACCTCTGAGTTTGAAGGAGGGAGACACCAGCGCCGCGTAAACAAGGTAACCGATTTGGAAGGCTAACCTGTTAGGTCATCCTGAGCCTCTGCCATTCCCGCTTCCCTGCCATTGCAAACTGAAGATAAAGCAACCTCCCTCCCTCTCTCTGTCATTCTGAGGAGCGTAGCGACGAATGAATCTCGCGCAGCGAAGCATCTCCTGAACCACTGCGGAAGCTTGACAATAAATATGAACTATGCTACTTTATTCATACAATGAATAGGTGCTATAATACCTTATTACTTATCGTTATCAACCTGTTCCGGTGAGTGGGGTTTTGAGTCTTTACGGGAGCCGTCCCCACCGGGACGGCTTTTTTCATAATAGGAAGCAACATTAGATGGAAAAAGTACTATGAAGAGTGATGCTGTCAAAAGAGGTATAGCGCGGGCGCCGCATCGGTCATTATTGCATGCCGTAGGCGTGTCACGAGCTGAGATGGATAAACCCTTCATAGGTGTTATCAATAGTTTCAGCGAAATTGTACCCGGGCACATACATCTACGAGATATTGCTGAGGCTGTCAAAGCTGGAGTGTACAGTGGAGGTGGTGTTCCCTTCGAGGTTAATACCATCGCTGTTTGTGACGGTATTGCCATGAATCACCCTGGCATGAACTACAGCCTGCCCAGTCGAGAATTAATAGCCGACTCGGTGGAGACGGTAGCTGAGGCTCATGCCTTTGATGCTTTAGTCTTCATCTCAAATTGCGACAAAATAGTCCCTGGAATGCTCATGGCGGCGGTAAGGCTGAATCTACCAGCTATCTTCATTAGTGGTGGCCCAATGCTGAAAGGACTTCTACCGACTGATAACGGCCTAGACAAAGTTGACCTCAGTTCTGTCTTTGAAGCGGTGGGAAAAGTAGCTGTCGGGCGAATGACCGAGCAGGAACTGGAGCAATTGGAGAGTGTAGCCTGTCCCGGTTGCGGTAGTTGTGCCGGCATGTTTACCGCCAATACTATGAATTGCCTGACTGAGGTACTGGGCATGGGACTACCCGGTAATGGCACCATCCCGGCAGTAGACGCCAGACGACGGCAGTTGGCCATGAAAGCAGGGCAGCAGGTTATAGAATTGCTGGCTAATGACATTCGTCCCCGAGATATCATAAACAAGAACTCTCTTCATAATGCCTTTAGCATTGACATGGCATTAGGTGGCAGCACTAACTCGGTTTTGCATCTTACGGCAATAGCGCAAGAGGCAAGTGTTGATTTTCCACTATCGATGGTACATGAGATAAGCGAGCATACCCCTCAGCTATGCATGCTGAGGCCAGCCGGTGAATATCATATTGAGGATTTAGACCAGGCTGGTGGAATAGCCGCAGTGATGGCGGAGCTGAAGGAGTTGTTAAAGCTGGAAGCAAAGACGGTGTCCGGGAAGTCGGTGGCTGAGATTGTAGCTCAAAGACGGGTTGTGGATAGAGAAGTTATCCGCTCCAAGTCCAATGCTTATTCACCAACAGGAGGTCTTGCCATTCTTTTCGGTAACCTGGCACCGGATGGTGCAGTGGTAAAAAAGGCGGCAGTAGCTCCCGAAATGATGGTTCACCAGGGACCAGCCAAGGTATTTGACTCTGAAGAGGAGGCAACACAAGCCATAATGGATGGCAGCATAAAGGCAGGTGAGATTATAGTTCTTCGCTACGAAGGACCTAAAGGAGGCCCCGGCATGAGGGAAATGCTCACGCCTACCTCTCTGCTAGCCGGTATGGGTAGGGACAAAGAGGTCGCCCTGATAACTGACGGGCGCTTCTCCGGGGCGACTCGTGGTGCAGCTATCGGGCATGTCTCCCCTGAGGCAGCCAGCCGGGGGCCAATAGCTGCCTTGGTTAACGGAGATATAATAAAGATTGATATTCCGAATTGTAAGCTTGATGTAGAACTCAGTGATAAAGAGATATCTGACCGCTTAGCTAAACTTGCTCAGTTTGAACCAAAAGTAAAGACAGGCTACCTCAAACGTTATGCCGAGAAGGTAGGCTCGGCTAGCACCGGAGCCGTGTTTAACCAGTAAAGGAAGGACGATACTACCATGAAAATGACCGGGGCCCAAATTATACTAGATGGTCTGGTAAAAGAAGGGGTGGAGGTTATTTTCGGTATCCTCGGTGGGGCTACGTTACCACTATACGATACTATACCCCAATATCCCCAGCTTCGCCATATCCTGGTGCGACACGAACAAGGTGCCGCTCATGCCGCTGATGGTTACGCCCGCGTCACAGGTAAGGTTGGAGTGTGCATGGCTACCTCTGGCCCCGGCGCTACCAACCTGGTAACTGGTATTGCCAATGCTCATCTCGATTCTGTCCCTATGGTAGCTATAACCGGTCAGGTGCCCCGCCCCTTAATTGGCACAGACGGTTTTCAGGAGGCAGACATTACCGGTATCACGCTGCCGATTACTAAGAATAACTACCTCGTTCGTGACACAACCTCACTGGCCAGGATAGTTAAGGAGGCATTCTACCTGGCCAGAACCGGCCGCCCCGGACCGGTCCTGATTGATGTGCCCAAGGACGTTTTTGAAGACCAGGTAGAATATCACTACCCAGCCAAATTAGACTTACCTAGCTACAAGCCAACGCTCCAGGGACACCCCACCCAGATTAAAAAAGCGACCAGGCTTATAAAGGAGTCCCAAAAACCCATTATCATCGCTGGTAGAGGGGTAATTATCTCAGATGGCTATACTGAACTCAAACAACTAGCTGAGACAGCACAGATACCGGTGACTACTACCTTGCTGGGGCTAAGCTGTTTTCCGGAATCCCATGTTCTAAGTCTTGGTATGCTGGGAATGCACGGCACGGCTTATGCTAATATGGCGGTTGATGCTGCCGACCTCATTATAGCTATCGGGATGAGGTTTGATGATAGAGCCACCGGCAAGGCAAGCACCTTTGCTCCTCACGCTCACATCATCCATATTGATATAGACCCAGCAGAAATCGGTAAGAACGTGCCAGTAGATGTCCCCATAGTTGGCGATGTCAGGAAAGTCCTGACCGAATTGAATAAGCAAATTGCTTCTAGTCAGCATGTTGAGTGGCTTAAACAGCTTGACGACTGGCGAAAACAACACCCCAACACAGATATCAGGGATAGTGAATTCATCTTGCCTCAGTATGTGGTTCAACAGATATACGAGGCAACCGAGGGCGAAGCTATTATCATTACCGGAGTAGGTCAGCACCAGATGTGGGCAGCCCAGCATTACTGGTATAATAAGCCGAATACCCTTATTTCGTCGGGAGGTTTGGGCACCATGGGCTTTGGACTACCAGCATCCATAGGAGCCAAGGTAGGTCGCCCTGACGATATGGTATGGCTTATTGACGGTGATGGCAGTTTTCAGATGACCATACAGGAGCTAGCCACTATTGCCCAGGAGAGATTGGCAATCAAGATAGCCATTATGAATAACGGTTATCTGGGAATGGTACGCCAATGGCAGGAGATGTTCTACGAACGACGCTATGTAGCCACCCCACTGAGTGGGCCAGATTTTGTTAAGCTCGGCGAAGCATACGGTATTCCCGGAACAAGGGCCAGCCACAAGTATGAGGTAATCCCAGCTATTCAACAGGCTATGGAAGAGTCGGGTCCCTTCTTGATTGACTTTGCCATAGAACCGGAGGAGAATGTTTATCCTATAGTACCCTCTGGAGCAAGTTTGGCGGAGATGCTGCTAGAGCCTAAGAGAGAGGAGGCAATGCGACCACGATGAAGCATACCCTAGTTGCTTTAGTGGAAGATAAACCCGGAGTGCTCAACCGTATGGCAAGTCTTTTCCGAAGGCGTGGCTTCAATATTGAGAGCATTGCCGTAGGACACAGTGAAATACCTCATTTATCACGCATGACTATCATTGTCGATGGCGCAACCACCAAGGTAGAGCAGGTTAGGAAACAATTGGACAAGCTTGTCCCCACCATCAAGGTGTCTGATATCACCGGAGATGATATGGTTGCTCGGGAACTGGCGTTGATTAAAGTAAAAGCCACTTCTGCCACCAGAAGCGAGATTATGCAGATTGTAGCCATATTTAGGGCAAATATAGTGGATGTTTCGCCTGATTCGGTGACAGTCGAGGCTACCGGGGACGAAGACAAAATTGATTCCCTGCTCAGCCTGCTCCGCGGCTTTGGCATCAAGGAAATATCCAAAACAGGTCGCATAGCCCTGACCAGAGGAAGCTCAAACCCATTAGGAATAGAGAAGTCGTCATCTGACGCTCATACTACCAAGAAGTGAAAAGCCTCCTGAGAACCATCTCGGAGAGGTTGCATGAACTTAAAGCCGAGAGCGCCCCTCCCTTTTGATAACACTGATTTCTCTTTGGAACAAGACAAGAACCGAAAATCCTCAGGGGCAGCTGACTTAGAAAAATAATACATGTTGATTTAACTCGCTTTGTCATGTAATGTATTATTAAATCACCAATCGGA
>SDBT01020543.1_pt1 | contig 10327 bp, 15 predicted proteins | sample 2277101 | NCBI WGS metagenome assembly SDBT01 (sample SAMN10404973, study PRJNA504765) | marine sediment metagenome | isolation source: marine sediment core GS10_PC15, 103 cmbsf | place: Arctic Ocean: Southern Knipovich Ridge | collected 2010
ATAAGTACGAAAATAATATATGAATTAATACTTCAAATTAATGAATTCTATAATTATATCTTACTTATTTAATCTATGTATAATACATATATAACAATTTATAATAATATATAAAATATACGTATTATGAAGGTATATTTAAATATACATTACAAAAACAGAATTATATATTTTTTGTGGTTTTGTTACTATTTGATAGGTGAAATCATTAATATATACTTAAAAATTAACTATTTTCAGCTTTTCATATTTTATATTAGAGATTTTAGGAGACTAAAATATTAAGAAATAATAGTAAAGTGTATGTTTTCATTTTTTTAATTATACTTGATTTTCATAGACTTAACACATCAAATTATATTCTATTATAATTAAAATTTTAGAAATAGTTTTAAATTATATATGTTTATTAAAGGTTAACAAATATAATTAATAAAAAATATAATTAATAAAAAATATAATTAATAAAAAATAATAACGTTTAGCTAGTATTAAATACCTAGTATATAATTATAAATAAATACTTATAATATTATAAGTATTTATTTATAGATAGTAAATATTGATGTTTAAACATCAATAAATATTATATTTTTGTTCCCATATATTTAAGTACATTTTAGTTATATATATATATATATGTAATTTAATGAGATAACTATTAAAGAATAAATATATAATTCAATGGTTGATTATACATTAAAGTATATCCCATATATATTCAGCATCTTCAGTATTTAATATTTCAGTACCAGGATCAATATCTAAATCTATACCACTATAACTGAGATTACTTTTTAAACTTTTATATGAATTGAAATGTGTTTTAGATATCTCATTATAATGATAAAGGTATGTTATCAATCTACTTAAACGTTTGGATAACTCTTTGTCCTGATAATATGAAATTATCTGCCCTTCATATAATATCTTACATATTTGTTTTTGTCTCCAAAATATATCTGACTCTTTTACTGTTCTTAGAAGAGTATCAAGAATATCCATCCCTATCACATAATAATATTTATCTTTTGATATTTGTACTGCCAATCTACATTTAGATAATGAATTGATTACATAATCATAATGCTGTCTAGTGTATTTTAGATTCGACATAAACCAATAAAATCCATATATGTATCTGAATTTTGTTGGATTTCTAGCAGTTAGAACAGAAAATAATTGCTCTTCTAGACAACACATGTTGTATTCAGAGAGAATATAATCATAAAGTTTTTCTATTTCATTAGCAAACCAATCAATAGTAGTGAAATTAGTATTATTTGTAGGATCTATTATTTTATTTCGTGGTACTATTATTAAACCTGCAGCTATCTTCATAGTATCAATGCTGAGGAATTTTTTCATATTAGATATTTCATCTTTCGTAGTTGGCTCTATCATCACAGTTGTTATTTTATTCTCTTTAACTGATTTCTCAATATGTGATTGAATCTCATCTAAGAATTGTATAGTTGATGGTACATTGATATGAGCAATACCAAAATCTATCCACATAAGTGGTGAAGAAGGATAATTAGAAGTACCAATCCCCTTATCTCTAATATATTCAGAAGCAAGTTTTAGAATATGAGTTTTAGATGCAATTACTGCGGAATACTCTTTAAATACTGTCATATCTTTTCCTTTATAATCAACTGAAGAGATATTTTTAATTTTATTCAGTTTTTGTAATGCTGGTAATTCATCTATAGTTATAGGTATAATAATTATTTTAGATGTTCTATCAGTTTGAGGATATAATACATTAAATCTATCAATAAGATGAGGTTCCATATAGATAATAGTAGGCTTATCCAATTTATATATCCATCTAAAAAGAGAAAAATAAGATTCAATAGAACGCCATTTAAACGAGGGGATAGGTATAGTAATGACTTTAGGGTTTAATAATTTGTACTTTTTATGTTCATTTTTTAATCTATTAAGTACATATCTTTTTATATCAAATAGTGCAGTGACTATAGTATACTCCATATTATTTTTAAAAAGTGAAGTAACTAAACTGTAATTAAAATTTACGCCTTTAGAATAATATATTTAAATGTCATAACATCTAAATAATTTAAATCAATCTCTTGTATCTTAAAAATAATTTAATCCTTTAATTATGGGATCCTCGGATATATATTGATGTTGGAATTTCACTATATATCCGCGTTCAGTATATTTGTGATTCATATAAGTTATAAGTTTATTATAGTATAATTGTAAATTTTTTATATTTTCTTTATCTACTAATTTTAGTGATGATTTAAGAAGAGATATCAATTCAACATATTCCTCATGATTAGGCGAGTTTTCATCTTGAATTATATCTAGATTTAGTAGATACATTAAAGGTCCAGAATTAGATATTTGAGATGTAAGTATAATATATATACTTTCTAATAAAAATAAAATAGAACTACCTGTCCCATATTTATGTGAATATGATGTTGTACCCTTATGTAAATCCTTATATCAATCCTTAATATCCATATCCACATTATCAGTAAAACTTTTAATAGTATAATGTAAATTTGTTGGTGGTGTATATATACCAAGTTTTGACTGTAATGTTTGTAATTGTTGTATGGCTCTAGTTTTCCATATAGGTATGTCATGGAAAGTGGGTGGTACCGTTACGCCAAAACGAGTACCTCCACCTCTAATCCTACCCTGTATTGGTTGATATATTCCTCTCCTTTGATTCAAATTATGTGAAAATATATCATCCATATCAAGAAATATATTTAAATTTAGATGAGTAAGTAAGATATCAGCTATATCATAATGTTTTAAAAGAATTGATGTCTCAAAAGATATAGTTATATACTCAGATAATATGGTATTATCATTTACCAACAATTCTACACAATTATCTTTAGTTGCCCACATAATTATAGTATCAAATGGTTTGTCCTCATATTTATCAAGACAAGCTAAAATATTATACCACTCTTCTATATTTTCTTCTATGTTTTCTTCTTTATTTTCTTCTTTATTTTCTCTTGAACTGAGAATTTCATAATATTCAGAATTATTTGTACGTAAATTAGGGAACAGATTTTTTAATGGATATGATTTTAATGCAACTTCTTTGAATATATTGCTAGGACAAAGGGCGATAGAACATATTGTATTTATATTTGCAAGTGATAAATATGAAGAGATACTTATAATCAACTCTTCAGGTAATAATTGAAATAGATTTTTATCATTGAAATTATTATTTTTGAATAAATTAGCATATGATAAAGGGGATGATAAAGGGGATGATAAAGGGGATTGCAACTCCATTATTATTATCTTTTTAAAAATATAAAAATATTTAAAATATAAATTTTTATTTGTATCTTATTAATTAGATTTATATTATTAATAATACAAATTACTATTTTTTATTAGTTTATCTAAGTTTTATCTACTTCCTAATTCTCTTTCAATAAAAATACGAAGATTATCCATTACTATTGTATAGTACAAAAATCTCTTCGTCATTTGATTTGATAAGATGATATGAATTTTCATAAACTAATTTGTATTATTAATAATATAAATCTAATTAATCAAAATATCTTGATTTAAAACTATATCATAACATAGTCTACTGTTTTGAAATTTAGAAATAAACTTCATATTAAATGATTTAAGATAATTTAAGATAATTTAACTGGATTTGAATTAAATCTACGGTGGTAAAACCTGGGGTTTCCCCGGGGGTATCTTTACGATCGGTATTTATATTTAGAACAGTATACATTATTATTATTATATATTACTTGTTTTATATATTACTTGTTTTATATATTACTGGTTGTTATATATTACTGGTTGTTATAATTTAGTATATAATCATAACAACATTTTTGTATACTGTGCCAGCTGAATTAGCATATGTCAACAAAAATGATTTTCAATTTTTGTATTATATATATTGTAGTTCTATTATCTGAAATCCTAATAATAACCCTATTATAGGTATGTCCATTCTAATCTTTTCTACCGGTTATACCTCTCGTCTTCTTAAAGCAGAGCGTCTCAAACAATTAGAAAATAGTGTAGGAAAACCTTTCTTTATTCGTGATAAAGTTTGGGGGGAAGGGGATTACATACTTTCTCTTCCTAATGAAGCAAGAATAGTTAAAAATATTATTTCTAAAACACAATATATGAGTGCTACAGTCTCTTTTTATGAGGAAACATCTTCACCTAAATCACATAAATTAGACTATGTGGAAGCTCTCAGAAATTGCGAGTATTGTGGTATGTACAATATTGTGTCTATGGAAGACTTTAAGATTATGGATAAAGATGAAAATGGTAAAGATAAAGAGTATCATATAATTATGATTGAGATAGATTGTGAGAGTGGTTAAGAGTGTGGATAAATACGAATATTGCATATAAAATATGCAATATATAAATGATTTTTAACTTCATAATTAAGAAAAACTACTCTTAATATACGTTTATCTTGATTAGACCATTCAAATATATTCAATTTTAGGAGGTGGTAATGAAGCATGTGGTCCTATATATTCAATAAATATAAATCCATTTATTTGTCCAAACCTATTTTCATCTTCATTATACTTATCAATATCATCATTATACTTTTTTATAAATGCTTCAGATGAACCACCTCCCATAATAAGTTCATATTTAGTATACAAATCTTCCAAGAAGTAATCACCATACGGAGGGTCATTAACGATATGTTCAGGCATATACATTAAAATTATACGAGGATCATTAACTCTTTTTAATATTGTGTATAATTGAGATGATAATTTCATATAATCCTCTATTGACAGAAAAGAATTATAATTATACATTTCAATATCTAGTATTATACTACTGATTATCAATCATAACAGATATTAGAGTTATAATATTCTTATTATAAGTTTTAGATGTATACATAAATTCAATAAAATTATACCATGCGATATCAAAATCTATATATTTATCATCACTCATAATATATTTTCTAATAATATCAATCCAATATTGAATTTTAAGTTTCAAAATATCATCATCCGGTGATTGTTTTATCTCTTTCAGATATATGTTTTATCTCTTTCAGATATATGTTTTATCTCTTTCAGATATGTGTTTTATCTCTTTCAGATATTTGTTTTATCTCTTTCAGATATTTGTTTTATTTCTTTCAGATATTTGTTTTATCTCTTTCAGATATTTGTTTTATCTCTTTCAGATATTTGTTTTATCTCTTTCAGATATTTGTTTTATCTCTTTCAGATATTTGTTTTATATTGCATCAATATCATTTCCAGTAGCATCAATAAAAAAGATCTGGATCTCTCCGATGAAGTTTTTTCTTTCAAAGATTTGTTCAAATTCTCATATGCCCAATTACCTGCTTCAAAAACATCATAATCATTTAAAATATGATTATGAATAATTACAAAAAGTTCACGAGAGATAGGTCTTCCCTGATCAGACCATTCAAATCTATCAAGATTATCCAGTGTTGACATGAATTATTTCTATTCTATTTATATTTGAGTATTTTAGTTATTTTATTTTTATGAATATGTTTTAAAGAATAGGATCAGTTAGTTATTTTATAATCTGAAAATAGTCAGATCTGGATGGTCGATAAGAATATTAAAAAAATCTATTCACATAAATTTAGTCTGATCTTCCTGAGTATTATGAGTTCATAATTTAAATATCAAATATGTATATTTATTATTGAATATCACCATTATGAATATTACTATTACTTAGAATATTACTATTACTTAATAAATCGACTTAATAAATCGACTTAATAAATCGACTTAATAAATCGACTTAATAAATCGACTTAATAAATCGACTTAATAAATCGACTTAATCGGTTAACTATTAATAGTAAAGTACATGATGTTATCATCTCTTAAAAAACATATTATATTATTCATAGTAACAGATATCACTTAAAAAAATAAAAAAATAAAAAATAAAAAATAAAAAAATAAAATGATATTTATTATGATTAATATAATATGTAATCCGTTATGGTGAAATCCGTTATGGTTAAATTCGTTAAATATAGGTTTTGTGAACCTGAAGATGAGATTATAGATTATATGAAAACCTTAAATTCTTTTGAAATAATTTGTATAAGATACAAAGGAATGGGATGGTATGATATTTTGGTAGAATCAAATGATATGTATAAAATTATCAGTATGGGTGGAGAGAATGGATATACTGCACGTGATAATGAAACAACCTATAAACAACTTACAAATACTGAGTTTATAACTATGAGTGATTTAATTATATCACTTGAAGATACTAATAATCTTGAGATCAATTAATTTTTATCATTAGATAAAAATTATACTTGTGTTAAACCAGATATATCATTTTTTACACTCATACTTTTAAATAGTATAATGTATTTGAAAAAGAGTGTAAATATCCTCTTTTTTTGATTTTTATTTTTAGTATTCTAGATATAGTTCAGTTCTACCATTAGAAACCCTACTAATAACCCTATTATAGGTATGCCCATTCTAATCTTTTCTACCGGTTACACCTCTCTTCTTCTTGAATCAGAGTATCTCCAAAAATTGGAGTAGTATACAATACTAGTAGGAAAGCCTTTCTTCATTCATGATAGAGATGGAAGAAGGGGGATTACATACTGTCTCTTCCTAATAAAACTAGAATTGTTAAAACGATCACTTCTAGTAAACTCTGCTCAAGCATGCGCGCTACAGTCTCTTTTTATTTGGAAACATCTTTACTTAATTTTACGAATATATACAATTATGTGAAAGCTATAAAAGATTGTGAGTATTGTGGTATGTACGATATTATATCTAGTAAAGAGTTTAATATTATGGATAAAGATGAAACGGGTAAAGATAAAGAGTATCATATAATTATGATTGATATAGATTGTGAGAGTGGTTAAGAGGGGATGAATACTAATATGGCATAATATCATGCCATATATATATATATATATATATTTAGAATCTTCCTGATTAATCTACACTATAGTTATATGTATTTTACTCTTTTACTTCATTATATTTTACTTTCTAACTCCTCTAATAAATTTAATAATATATTTAATAATATATTTAGTTTAGCTTAGATTACTATTCTCTCATATTATATTTTAATACTGTTAAAGTTAAAATTTGATAATAGAAAAAATAAGATAATCAACTATTCTGTTTAAAATTAAAATAAATTACATAGTTATTTATTAAGTAATTATTAATATTAATATATTAATAGCTGTTTCGTTTTAATAATTTTCTACTCATTTATCACTTTCTTATATATTTCTTCTAATATATTTAATAATCTTAAAGATATATAATATAGATATGTATACTTATATCTATTCTTTATAAGATGAAAAGCCGTTTCAAAATCATCCACTTGATTTTTTAGTGCTCTTAACATTAATAACATAACATTTCTAACATTTTCTTCATCTATATTATTCTCAAATCTTTTGAGAATAATAGCTTGAAATGGATTATTTATATGAGGCATATGTCTTCCGTATTTATTAGCTGAAGAACCTACAACATCTATTCCTTGATATTTAAGCAATAATTTAGCAAGATTCAAATCTTCACTGGGCAAATTTTCACTAAGTAAATTTTCATTACCCAAAATTTTAGTTAGTAGATCATATCCTATTTTTGTATAATCATTAGGTTCATTTTTATTATATAGAGGATCACCATATATCAATAATCTTAATACATACATATTTTTAGTTTGTGATGCAATATTTAATGTTTTTTCTATTAAAGTATTTCCAAACCTCATATGTATATTATATGAATCTAAAAGTTCTAACATTGATTTCCAATCAAATTTTAAATATCTTATCTCTGGATCTTTATTTAATCTTATTCTTCTCAAATGATCTCTCAATCCATATCCTATAAGAGTTATCTCTTTCCATATAGAAGGTGCACATATCACTCCTATATCTGTACATAATAATTCTATTTTATTAACAGGCATATTTGAAAGAATTTTTAAATACAATTCTTCTGGGAGACGATTAAAAAGACTTTTATCACTATAATTATCATTTAAAATACTCTTTCCCAAATTTCCACCACCACTTAATGGTGTATATGAGACTGTAATAGCAAATATTTTATATGGGTAATATTCTGTTATTTGAATCCTTGATGAACCTATATAGTTTTTAGTATTAAAATACTTGTCTATCCCCTCTCTCAATTTTATTTTTGTTTTAAAATCTGTCATAAAAAGATTAGGCTGATTCGGATTTAAGTAATATTTTGGTATAACATTAATCTCTCCACTGATAACACCATTTAAATCTTCATATAAAATTGAATCATGTATTTTGAATCCTTGTATTTCCAACCCAGGTGTATCTATATTTTGCTTATCACTCATATTTTTTAATTTTAGTTATAAAGTATTTTTATAAATTTTAGTAATTATGGAAAAATATAAAGCAAATGCTATAAAATATAGATACTCTTTTTATAAAACTGTTAGAGATCATATTAAAAGTAATGCTCTTCCTGAAGGAAAGTGGGCTCTATTAATTACAACAGAGGAATTACTGTTATAAATAACTAAAAGAGAATTACCCTAAAATAATACCAAAAGATCTCTCTGTTACAAATAAAGTATTGATCATAAAAGATATTGAGGAGGAGATACTTGTTGATTTAATAGATATAACAAATAAATACATGAATAAATACATAAATGATTATACATATGAAATGTTTTTGCATCCAAAAATAGATGAAGTAAAAATCAATATATCATTAATACGAAAAGCATTACATATAGCTAATTTACAATATCATATTAATTTTATTCAACAAAGTTTAATTACAGATTTCGAAATACAAATAAATTCGAAAAGGAAGTAGTGTAATACTTCCTTTTCGAATTTATTCTTATATAAATAAATATTTATATAATGTTTTTAAGATATATAGATAGTTCTACACTCTTGCTATGAAAGAATTACTTCTGGATTCATCTAACGATGATAACTGTTGATGTGATCCACCTATTACAGTAGTATTATCTTCACTTATTGATATATTGTTTCCAGGATTTGATATAACACCACATATAGCAGCAGAAGATTTCAATAACCAATATCCATCAGAAGAGAATGAAACTATAAATAAATCTGTTGTACCTGATCCATCAAAACACTTTATCTGTATACCTTTTTTATCATAAAATTGGGTATGCTCGGAACTAAAAAATGTTATGGAACCAGAGGAATGAACTTTAGATGAGGAAAACTCTTTAGTATCTTTATATCTTTGTTTATCAAAATATATTGGTGGACCTATATTAATATTAGGATATGATGATATCTCACATGGTAATTTAGTGTCAGCACTAAGAATCCATTTTGGATAATAATCATCACATTTATCATGATTAGTCAATTTTATCACAAATATCATCTTTTTAGCAGTAGTTAGATTAATATCTTTCCAAGTAAATCTTCCAAGAACTGTACCTGTTATATATAAATTATCTCTCTCATCTGATACTATTCCTCTACCCATTACAAATTCATTAGATTTTTTATGTTTTCTACTTGATTTGTAAGATGGTCCAAATAGAGATTTAAGTTTTCCTGATGGAGAGAAAATAGCAATCCAAGTATTAACTGTAGATGAGAATAAAGAATCTATTTTATTAGATGAGTATTTATCATCGGAGGATCTAGATGAGTATTTACCATCGGAGGATCTAGATGAGTATTTACTATAGGAGGATCTAGATGAGTATTTATCATCGGAGGATCTAGATGAGTATTTACCATCGGAGGATCTAGATGAGTATTTACCATCGGAGGATCTAGATGAGTATTCTTCTTTTTGTAATTTATTATTAAAATTTATACTTCCTTTGTATAATCCAATAACTGCCAAATCACCATTACATAACAATGATAATCCATTACCATTAGACCTGTTTTAGATATAGATTTTCTATTTTTATTATTATAATCTGTATTTTCACTTTTAATCAACCATTTATTTTCACCATTTTTAGATATACATGCAATAAATACATCAACAACTTTATTGGTATATATACATTCACAAGATGATTTATATGATGGTGATTCACAAGATGATTTATATGATGGTGATTCACAAGATGATTTATATGATGGTGATTCACAAGATGATGAAGATGATTCAGATGATGAAGATGATTCAGATGATGAAGATGATTCAGATGATGAAGATGATTCAGATGATGAAGATGATTCAGATGATGAAGATGATTCAGATGATGAAGATGA
>SDBT01020544.1_pt1 | contig 10326 bp, 8 predicted proteins | sample 2277101 | NCBI WGS metagenome assembly SDBT01 (sample SAMN10404973, study PRJNA504765) | marine sediment metagenome | isolation source: marine sediment core GS10_PC15, 103 cmbsf | place: Arctic Ocean: Southern Knipovich Ridge | collected 2010
CTCTCTCTGTCATAATGAACAATACAATTTTCAATATTCCCTTCACGGATTTTCAGGCGGCCATTTTTTACCGGAAAATATGTATCAATCTGGTGATCTACGCCTTTTAAAACAGCTTTATGTTTATTTAGAAATTCACGTATGGACTCATGTTCAGAAGTGTATGCTTTTATTTCATAATTGAGGTTTTGAGACACCCTAACTCCCTGAATTTATATTTGGTATAGTTTTAAGTCATAAATTTTTTAAACACAGTTGTTGAGATGTATGTTCCCCCTCTCTTTCCCTGCAATAGAGGGAGATGACCACCTTTCACCACCTATAAAACTTTTTGGGTTGTGAATAATTCGGGTTAAGTCACTTTTCCAGATTGTAATAAATACTAAACTGGTCTGACTTAATCGTATAAATATAAGTTATTTTTCTAAGAATTTCATTTATTACTTAAAGATGCTTCTTTCGGAAGAACCACTTAAAAGAAGCCAAAGAAAAAATGGTCCGCCAAGAAGTGCTGTAATCACTCCGACAGGTATTTCAGCAGGAGCAATAATTGTTCTGGATAACGCATCGCAGAGTGTAAGAAACATTCCCCCAAAAATCAATGTTGTAGGTGCCAGGTATTTATGATTTGTGCCGATTATCAACCGGCAGATATGGGGAGACATCATACCAACAAATGCTATAGGACCGCATATTGAAACAACACCTCCTATCATAAGTGATGTTGCGAGAAAAAGAATGGTTTTAGTTGCCCTGACATTTACTCCCCGGCTGATAGCGATGTCTTCTCCTGTAGCAATCAGATTCAATTCATTTGTCAGATAGAATACAATCGTAATTCCAACTACAACAAATGGTACCATATTAAAAAAAGAACCGAATCCAACAATTTCGAAACCACCCATCAGCCAGCGTATAATACGAAATGACTGTGTGAAATCGCTCATATATTGAATAAAAAGTATCACACTGGAGAAAAAGAAACTAACCGCCACTCCCGTAAGAAGCATGGTAGACGTTGAAAACCCCTTTTTTACACGGGTTACACCATATACTACCATGATTGAAAGGAGCGATCCCAGAAATGAACTGATTGAAATACCCGATATTCCCAAAAAAGTAAATGAAAAACCGATCCACATATACATTGCGGCACCGAAAGCTGCTCCACTTGCAACCCCCAGTGTAAATGGAGTGGCAAGAGGATTTCTGAACATAGCCTGAAAAGCCATACCGCTTACAGAAAAGGCTGTACCCGCAAAAAATGCTGTAAGAGTTCTCGGCATTCGGATTTTCCAAAAAATATAAGCGTCCATATCTTCAGAAAAAGGTCTGAGAAAAGATACTGGTGAAATAGTTTTTATACCAATTACCGGTGCAAAAACGAGAGCAAGCGCTGCACAAAAGCCTAAAAGCAATAGAATTGTACTTTTTTTCATGGCTGAATACCCTCTGGGATAATTACAGGCTGCCCAGTGACTGGATGGTTGACGAAAAGAAAAGTCTTCTCATATATGCGCTCAAGAACCTTATTGCACATTACTTCCGAGGGGGCTCCTGAAAAAGCAACAGTTCCCTCCTTGAGGACTATAATGTGGTTGCTTAATAATATCGCATTGTTTATATCGTGTGTTACTGAAACAATTGTAATCCCGTATTCAGAATTAACCCGTTTCAGAATTTTATGAATATCGGACTGATGCCTGGGATCTAAAAAAGTTGTTGGTTCATCCAAAAGAAAAATCCTTGAACCCTGAGCAATAGCGGCAGCAATAAATACAATCTGTCGCTCACCACCGCTCAAAGTGTTTAGATAACGATCTGCGAGATGTTCGGTTTCTGTTGAGGCAAGCGCTTCCGAAACTGCTTCTCTGTCTTCTTTGCTCACTGAAGAGAATGGGCTAAAATACGGATAACGTCCCATCATAACAAATTCATTAACTGTGAAATCCAGACTGCGTCCATCGCTCTGTGGCACATAACTTATGAGTTTGGCCAGTTCCCTCTGAGTATAAGAATTGAGAGATTTGCCGGCAAGGTTAATGGTTCCTTTCCCTCCGGTAAAAATCCTTATAAGACATTTGAGAAGCGTGGTTTTCCCCGCCCCATTGGGGCCAATAATGGAAAGATAATCGCCTTCATTAACTTTAAGCGAAACATCTTCAAGTATAATATTGTTTTTTATAGAGAATGAAAAATTATCAATTGTAATAATAGTATTATTCATGATGAAGTCATATACCGTCCCTGGTGAATAAAACAGTGTGGGAGCTATTTCAATTCTTTCAATTTTTCAAAAAGTCACCTTTAAAAACTAATGACAACGTGTACTTGAAACAAGGTGATTTTTATCTTAATTATAAAAATGAGAACAATCACGATTTTCTAAAAAAGCTTGTGGTCATTATGGAAACGAACACAGAATTTTATGCGTGGTTCAGCCAGTATAAGTCTATTGAGAGCTAAAACTGGTATAGAGGTGTTCCTGTCAGCTGAACAGTCATAAAATTGACGAAAAAGAAACCAAAGAATAGTACGTTCAAGATCAGTACCAGATATCCCCACCAACTGAGCCTGGCCGGTTGCGGAAGTTGTCTGTTTAAATATATTATCACAAAAGGGAAAATCATCGCAGCAAAGTTCGCCATGTTAGCCGAGATAATCAGCAATGTTGTCGGAAGCGCTAAGTGTATTATTATTCCTATGATGACAACAAGTATGAGCGCAAAAGGGTAATAGAACCGACGCGGGTCATTCTTGAGAAAGTTGCGGAACCTTTCACTTAAAGCAAAGGCAGCATCGGTGGTATTACGGATTAGCATCTCAAGGATTGTGCTCTGGGTTTTAAAGAGTGTCAAAGCACCGACAAAGAGGATAAAATAGAACAGGATTGGTCCATACAGTCTGCCCAACTCAGTAGCGGCATAAATGGGCATATTTGATATTTCCGGTAAACCCGCTCCCGGAAGCGAGGCTAGATAAGCAACCAGGACGCAGGGCACTATCATGCCGATGATGGCTCCGATGAAGAAGACCAACCATTGGTCTATTAACAGGAATCTGAACCAGCGCTTCCAGGTTTTTGTATTCTGTGTGCTTTCCCGGAATGTTACACCTGAAGCCAAAATTTCTTGCTGATCTCCACCGACCAAGCCAGCGATGTAGCCAACTTTATGGCCCATTCCATAGCCTTTATCACGATAGTAGTTAATGAGCATGAAATTCATACCTGAAGCGAAACCAGTATATCCGGCAAGAGCACCAAGCAACGAGACGTCAATACCTTTAGGCGGCCGAGCGATTGTCACCATACCACGAAGTGAGTCCCCCCAAAAAGATAACGGTACGACAAAAACAGCTATTGCAATCAGCGCAAACAAGATGAAGAAAACCATCACCGTACTAAAGAGTTCCAGAGTCCGAGAAATTTTCTTTCCGAAAAGGAAAATGCTAAAGGAAAGGATCATCAGTGCAACCCCGATGAGACGCACAATTTCCAATTCTTCCGGGTTATGTGGCCGACCGGAAAAGAGAGTGAAAAGACTTTGCCCGGCTGCGGCCGCCCAACCTCCCCATATCCATGACATATAGATGAGCACCATGGTTAAAGAGAGCCAGAAGTGCAAGCCGGGTGGTGTACGAACGAAACCGACGACCGGCACCTCACCTGTGGCAATTGTATAGCGGGCGACCTCAACATTGTAAAAGGTCTGCAGGATAGCAGAGACCATTATAATCCAGCCAATTCCAATGAAACCATATTTCGAAACTACCAGTGGCCCAAGAAGCCATTCACCACTTCCAGTAGAAACACCCAACGCTATCATACTCGGACCAAGAACCAGAGCAAGCAGCTCTTTGAAGCCTATCTTTTTTACCTTAAAAACTGTTTCCGGCGTTGGGAGATCATCAAGAGGAAGCTCTGGTCTGCTTACACCGATTTGGATGCACTTTTCTGTGGTTTCTTTGGTTGCCAAGACAGGTACTCTCCTTCTTTTCTCAAACTTAGTTATAGGGTCAATATGGCAATGGCTCTTTACGATAATCCAAAAATCTGGAGAAACATAACGTAAAAAATGATAACTTTAAAACCTACTTAATCTCTGAATATGCCAGTATTAAGGTGTCACTTGAAGAGGACTTTATTAAAAATAAATTATCCTGATATTCATTACTTTAACTTCAGATAAGAGTTTGTTCCGTCTCCTGTTAATCTATTAGTATAATCCATTTCTTTTGCATGAATCAAGCGTTTTTTTACTTTTTCTTAGAGTCAACCGGACTTACCTCATGTCTATTCCACTTGTTCCAAAAAGCTACATAATAACAACAATATATTATTACTTATGGAAGAGGAGGCTTCTGATTATTCGGCACTGCACTTTTGTAGGTAAACTCTTTGGTTTTTTCTGCAAATTCCTCACGTGCCTTCTTGACAGCGTTTTTGTCCATCAAAACCTCAATACCGCTTGCGGCAAGGACTTTTGCAGCCGTATTCATCCCTTTGAAACCAATGGTTGTGGCGGAGCACGACACAACCGCCCAACTATGCCATGGGATTTCGAGCGGTGCTGTGACAATTCCCAATTCACCGGCAGTAGGAACAATCCAGCTTACATCGGCACAATCGGTCGACCCTCCTGAAATCTCTTTTGGTTCCTCAAATGGTTCTATTTCAGAGCTTAATCCTTCTTCTTTAATGCCCAGTTTATTCTGCATTTCCTTTGCAAACAACAGCTCCTCCTCGGTGAACTGTTGAGTCCCAATCATTCTTAGATTTTTATCTACAATCGCTGAAAGGGTATGATTTGGAAGGTAATCATATACGCCGGTAATCAAATTCACTTCCATGGTTGTTTCTGTCATTAGAGCAGCACCTTCAGCACATTTCAGAACCCGCTCATATATTACCTCAACTCCTGGACGGTCGACATCACGGACGAAGTACCACACTTTGGCATAATCAGGAACAATATTGGGTGCATTACCGCCGTCATTGATAACGTAATGAATACGTACCGGGTCCTTTACATGCTCACGAAGGAAGTTGACACCTGCATTCATAAGCTCAACTGCGTCGAGTGCGCTTCTGCCGTTCCATGGGTCTACTGAACCGTGAGCAGTCTTACCGCGGAAAATAACCTCGAAACTGTTCATCGCGCGGCTGACACCCAGATCAACCTTGTTTTTTGTTCCCGGATGCCAGGTAAAGCAGACATCGAGGTCATCAAAAACCCCTTCTTTCGCCATGTAAACTTTGCCCACCACCGTTTCTTCCGCCGGACAGCCAAACAACTTTACTGTACCGGGAAGCTTGTGATTTTCCATGACAGTTTTAATCGCAATAGCCGCAGCGACACTGCCAGGACCAAAAAGATTGTGTCCACAGCCATGCCCGGATGCACCGGTATTTACGGCTTCTTTGTAAGTAATAGCCGGTTTCTGAGACAGACCGGGCAGCGCGTCGTATTCCGCCAGAACACCGATAACTGGATTTCCCGATCCAAATGAGGCAATAAAGGCTGTTGGCATATCCGCCACACCACGTTTAACGATAAAACCGCTCCTTTCGAGCATTCCGACAAGATGTTCCGCAGACTTATGTTCAATAAGCGATGTTTCCGCAAAACCGTGAATCGCACGGGCTGCATCCTCAAACTGCTGGTGATTGGCATCAATCCATTCTATTGCTTCCCTTTTATAGGCGTCCATTTGGTTCTGGGAGAATGAAATGCCGGGTATTGATACAAAAAAACACACGCATGTAAAGAATAAAGATCGAAAAGTACACATGTGAAACTACTCCTTAGTTAATTTTGTATTGACACAATAAGTTCAATTCATGATTTTCAGTTATTGCTGTCTGAGTTTCAATTTAATTCATAATCCTGATTTGAACAAGTTTGATATATGAATCTCTATAAAGGGATATGTGAAATTTAACAAATTTTCCTCTTACCAATGATAATACATATAATTAGTGGTTACCATGTAATATTGGATTCCTTTCATTTGAAATATTTTATTGATAAATTATATTCTTATAGAAATTGGATACAAGAACTGCATTACATTATTTAAGTTGTAATCGAGATTTTATAATGTTTATATATCAGAACACAAATCCCTTGTGTTATAAAAATAGGAAAGATATATGATTTTAAACTATTCGTGTCCATTATGCAAATTTAAAAACTGGTCACCTGTTCAGAAATATATATACAACGTCCGGGATCATTTATCTTTTTCATCACTTCACAAAGACAAATATATAAGTCGCTTAACTCTTTTGCGTAGTTTATTTTACACGCTTATATATGCTGCCCCAAAACCAAAAAATATTTCAGTAAGGACGTTGACATCTTACGAACGTTTGAGAAGAAAAGTATTATTTGACATCTGGTTTCCGGGTAAGGAACAAGTTATTCTAACATCACAATATTGTATGAATTGCGGTTTTATGGCGTATACTCCCCGGCCGACAGAAAAGGATTTAGAAGCGAAATATGAGTTCCTGTATAAAAATAGTGCTCCTGAAGAGATCGAAGAATATACTTTTTTTTTGGAAAAAGATCCTTATTCAAAAAGAAATAGAGAAATGATTTATGAACTCGTAACTGATGAAATAATTGAAAAAAAACTTAAAGTACTTGATTATGGGGGAGCGAATGGATGGTACTTACTTCCTTTTCTGGAGCATAACCATGAATGTGAATTAATTGACTATGAATCTGAGCAACTACCCGGAATTAAAAAGATAGGAAATGAAATACATGAAATACCTTCAGACAGTATGTATGATGCTATCATATGCAGGGCAATTTTAGAGCATGTGGCAGATCCGCTGTCAATAGTTAATAAATTTCATAATATACTGCATGATAATGGCGTTATATTTGCTATGGTTCCGGATGAAATTCTCGGTGGTATCAGTAGATTGGGACCAGATCCTGTAACACATATTAATTTTTTTACCCCGAAGTCTTTTGAGTTATTATTTAAACTGGCTGATTTTGAAATAGTGGGTTCTGACACCGATGAAATGAATAATATATGGATTTTAGCCCGAAAGGCTCAGAATAGAGGTACATTTACTCATGGAAATGAGATAATTGATACAGAACAATTATTGAAACCGAGAAGAACTTATATTATTAAAAAGGTTTTTTTGAACAGGATTCGTCTCTTTTACCTGCGCAATTTTCATTAGACTTACATACTTGACCAGTAATGTCTGGTTAAAACAAAAGTAGAATTAAGTAACTTCCATATTATTAGTGGACTTAAGACAAGAAATTCCATTTTAGGATATAGAATAGGAGGTAATTCTTATGAGAAGTAATACAGTATTTTCGCAATAAAACACTATTTTTGATACGAATCAATCAAAAAATCTTATTTGGGATTGATATATGGAATATTAGATGAAATGGTGAGAGTTAAATTACATATAAAAAGTAATGGAGGAATATCATGTATAGTTCAAGTCGTCGACAACTGTTACGCAAAGGAGTAATACTTGGTGCAGGAATGACGGCGGGAGGTATTACGCATGCCGTCAAAGCAGGAACATGTAAAGGAACTGATTATGATAATAGATGGGATAATGAATATGATTACGGGCACACTATACTTTTTATGGAGGAATACCATCAGGGCATTTTGGAAATATTTGGATGTATAAGCGGAGAAATTGAACATATCGGCGAATTAAGTAGTCGAGCCGCATATATTATAAAAAATGGAGGAAATGTATACCAGAACATGAATCTTGGTCATATGCCAAATGTTGAGCAAAGTGAAAGTCGTCGCGGTAATCCCAGCGTTATTAAAGATTATAGCGTTATGACTGATATTCGAAATGCTGCTGCTATTCCGCAACCAGCATTTGAAAATCTAAAAAAGGGGGATATAATTTTTACTAATTACTGTAACAAATCCCTCCAATCAGCTCGTGATCGTGGGGTATATGTAGTCAGTGTTACTGTAAACTACATTAGAAATGAATTTCAACCAGAAGGATATGTGCTCCCCAACGAAGACGATCTCTTACTTAAAGATGTCTCAAATGAAATACTACATAGTTACATACCTGTTGAGCAGGGACTCGTCCATATGCCAGAAATGCCATATATGACTGTCTGTCCTTCGTCTTCAAATGCTCTTGGGGCTATCTATTGGATGCTATCAGGAGAAATTACAAACAAACTTGCCAACGGCCGGGCTAAAAAAGTTGATAAAAGCGCTGAGTATCTATCAATCTTGACTGATCGGGTTAGGAAGATAAAAGATGTGCATATGGATCGTATAAGGGAAACCGCTGTGGAGATGTCATATCGAGTCAGGGATGGTGGTAGATGGTTTGTAAGAAGCATAGAGCACAAGGGTTTGGAAAGTGAACTAAGAGGCGTTGCATCAGGTCCATGGATGCCGAACAAAGGAGATTGGAACGCAAAAAAATCAAAGAATGTCATACTGATAGCTGGTATATCTCCCGCATATAATGAAGAAATAAAGCTTGCTCTTGAAAAACAGATCGAAGGAGCTTATGTCATAGGGATTGGGCCACGTTCACTTGATGGAGTAGTACCTCCGGGATGTCTTATTGATATTGCTGATGCAGGTTTTGACAACTTTTCACCCGAGTCTGATGGAGTGATTAAAATCAAAGGTAGTAAAGACACCATTTGCCCTACTTCCGGTATCATGAGTAATATTATTCAGCAGATGATTTGTGCACAATGGGCTGATGAAATGGCACGTCGGGGGTCTGTACCTTATTTTTGCTTTGGTATTTATCGTGTTGGGCTGGATTTTTACCGTAGAATGCTGGCTTTCGCAGAAGATAGAGGGTATTAAAAAATAGGCTCTTGAATAGTTAAGAGCCTATAATTATTAATAAAAAAACACATAATTATTTGTAACTCTTTATTATGTAAGGTATTATTGGGGTGGAAGATGGGACTTGAACCCACGGCCTCCAGGGCCACAACCTGGCGCTCTAACCTGCTGAGCTACATCCACCATAAAAACACCTAATAATAACAGAAAATAGAATATTTTGGGCGTAAAGTCAAGTTGAAATCATTAATTTATGCCATAGGGTAAGGTAACTGTCCAAAATTATAAGGTACATAAATATTGTCCAGATTTTTTATCGCTTTGTCAATGTGGTCCTGTCCGTTTTTGAGACAGAACAATCCATGAGCCGGAAACAGTGCGTCGACACCAAGATTCTTAAGTTTCGGCATGTCCCTGTGGTAACCTTCAAGTAACGACATAGGGTAGTTAAGTAAACCGAGAATTCCACCAATGAAGAAAGTATCTCCGTTGAAAAGGCATTTACGTCCATCCAGATTCATAAGAAAACATACTGAATCATCAGAGTGACCGGTAACGTTTATGGCTTTAATATGCACTCCGCCAATATCGAACTCCTCGCCATCCTCAATTCCATGATCAACAGGGCAGTGAATGTAAACATAATCCTGGGCGTACATACCATGTTTTTTAGCATATATTACTCCCAGTTCTTCATCGGTACCCTTTTCAAGGAGATGTCTGCCGGTATTTTCACCAATCCATATCTCGCAGCCAAGACGGTCTTTCAGCGACTTTGCACTGCGGGCATGATCAGTGTGATGATGTGTTAAGAGCACATGGTTTATATCAGTGGGATTAAGCCCCTCTGATTCTATTGAGCAAATAAGACTCTCTCCATTATCAAGACCACCACCGGCATCTATTAAAAAAATTCCTGATGAACCCTTGATTAGAAAAACATGTGAATCACCGCCATCTGTAATACCCATCTCAGTATCACCTACAAGATAAATTGAGGGTGTAATTCTCATAAACAATCCTTTCTATTTAAATTTTCATTTAAATCAGGAACTACATCCATAAAAAACGGGATATTTTGATAAAAAAGATTATCAATCAACTCTCATTCTTCAACTTCTTTCCAGAGATCGATCTGAAGCCATCGTTCGAGAGCTATTTTCAAATCTTCACCAAGATGACCGATTTTGAGTGTTGCGGCCAAAAGTTCTATTGCATTTCCAGATTTGACACCCTTCTGAAGGTTCTCAATAGTATTTTTAATCTCAGCTTTAAATTCTTTTACTGTAAAATCCTCAATTTCAGCTATTCTGTCCCTCTCACTCATCAGATATCATCCTTTCTCGTAAAATATATGTTTATATTATAAATTTATGTAATTTAAGATTAATGAGCAACCATATTTTGATAAGGTAATTATTTACAAATTGATTTGAAATTATAATTCTTGACTTACCTAAAGAAATAATTGATATTAATTATTAT
>SDBT01020545.1_pt1 | contig 10326 bp, 6 predicted proteins | sample 2277101 | NCBI WGS metagenome assembly SDBT01 (sample SAMN10404973, study PRJNA504765) | marine sediment metagenome | isolation source: marine sediment core GS10_PC15, 103 cmbsf | place: Arctic Ocean: Southern Knipovich Ridge | collected 2010
CCGCCTGATAATGCAAAGCCCAACTAAGAACTCAACACTAAGAACTCAACACTACCCTTGCCGTCTCGGCGATGGCTTCGTCGTTGACCACATCGACCGCAACAGCCTGAACAACAGAAGGTCCAATCTCAGGCGGTGCACACAGGGACAAAATCTCTTCAATCAACGGCCGCGGAATGGCTCATCAAAATACAAAGGTGTCTCCTGGAACAAAAAGCAGAAGCAATGGTCCGCCGCCATCGAAAAGAACAACAAACAATTCCACCTCGGTTACTTCAACAACGAAAAAGATGCAGCAATGGCTTACGATGCAAAGGCGAAAGAACTCTTCGGCCAATTCGCATATTTGAATTTTACCAACGACCACCACTCCGTTTAGCCCCGGCACCCGCCTGCCGCTTAAAACTGTTGAGAGGGGCGGCAGGGGATAATTCTTCGCGGCAGGGGACACTTCACGACATACGATATACGCTACACAAAATACGCTACCCGCTACCCGCTACCCGCTTCACATTCCTCGCCCCTTGATTCCGCTGCTTCTCGCGCTAGGTGCCATTGACAGGTAGTGACCAGAACGGCATATCCACTGCTGTGACACAGAAATTGCTGGAACATTCTTCATCACGTCTTACAAACAAGGTATATACGAATGTTGATCCTGTTGTGCGTCATGCGGTAGAGCAATTGCCAGTTGGGGAATGGTTGTAGTGATAGATTGACGCTGAATTATTCTGTATGCACATAACAAACCAGGGACAGTTTCGTCCGATAAGTTACAATTATCTAACCAAGGGTAAAGTGCAACAAAGAAAATGATGATGGGTGGGGGTAAGTCGTTCTTGTACAAGCATTTATGGTTAGCGGCCAGCATGCGAGATAAATCCGTAGATTTTTTAGTTAATGCGGCTTGTTCTTCTACTTATTCCAGCCGATAAATCGATTGAGATAAATGCTTGAATAAAGGGGAATATTCATGCAAACAAATATCAATGGGGAAATGTCAAGGAAGACTTTAGATATTGATAGACATGAGCAAATTAGGTAATTACCATTCTGAGCTTGGTAAAAAAAGGCTCCTCAATCGTGCAGCAATAATCTGTTCCGCCGGAGCAGTGTTTGTTGCCTTCTCAGGGTTCTTGGGATGGATTACCGGCTTTGAATTCTTGGGAAGTATCAGCCCTCACTTTATTCCAATGGCCCCAACGACAAGTATTTGTTTTATATTGCTTGGGATAATTCTTTTAATCTTTATTCGCTATCAGCTGCAGGGATGGAGCAGGTTTTCTGTTGCGGCAGTTACAGTTATTGTGTCTGTTTTTGGAGCAATAGAATTAGCTGAACACTTCACTGGGATAGATGTTGAGAATTTCTTTATTCCAGATGCAGGGATGCTGGAGTCAATGCGAAAAGCGCGAATGTCTCCGGCTACAGGCGCAACCTTTTTCTTCAGTGGAGTTGCCACATTGCTTGTACTCTTGGGAGAAACTAAAAAGAAGCAAGTCAAAAGAATTTGTAGCTGCGCTGGGATTGTCGGGAGTTTTGTCCCAATTACCGGTGTAACCATTCTTATGAGCTATTTATATGGGAATCCCTTACTTTACGGGGGAGAAACTATTCCTATGGCGGCTACGACAGCAATTGGATTTGCCTTTTTAGGAGTTGGATTAGTTGCTGCTGCAGGACCAGACCATATGCCTGTACGCTTGCTGGTCGGCCATTCTTCGCGTGCAAAATTGCTTAGAGTTTTTCTGCCCCTATCCATCTTGATAGTTCTTAGCCATGATATTTTGCATCGCTTTGTCTTTGTGTATTACCATATTAATAGTGCTCTCTTATCGGTACTGTCATTGATGTTCTTCGTGGTAATTACAGGCGTTATTGTTACGGTAGTGGCCGGGGCGACTGGTCGGGCATTAGACGAAGCTGAGAAAAAACAGAAGAAGAGTGCTGAAGAATGGACAACAACTTTCAATTCTATTACAGATTGGATTTCAATTCATAATAAGGATTTCAAAATCATAAAAGCAAATAAGTCTTTTACTGATAGTTTTAATATGACCCCTAAGGAGATTATTGGCAGACACTGCTATGAGCTAGTTCATGGAACAAAAGAACCACCACCATTCTGTCCTCATAGACAAACACTCAAGACTGGAAAATCAAGCTGTGTAGAATTTTTTGAGCCCAATCTGGGAATTCACATTGAGGCTTCTACTTCACCCATATTTGATGAAAAAGGCCAGGTTATGGCCTCAGTTCATATTGCCAAAGACATCACGAAGCGTAAGCAGGCAGAGGAAAAAGTTCAGAGTTTGGCAAGATTTCCAAGCGAAAATCCCAATCCAGTCCTTCGGATATCAAGTGATGGTGTTGTGTTGTTCGCCAATGAAGCCAGCCGGCCGGTCCTGGAGACATGGGGAGTCCGGAAAGGTCAGCCTCTGTCGCATGATTGTTATAAAAGGATAGAAAAAGTTGTCGGCTCGTGCCGGAGTCCCACTTTTGAGCTTGAGTGTTCTAACGGCCGTATATTCTTGATAACATTGGCATCTGTAGCGGAATCAGGCTATGTGAACGCTTATGGTCTTGATATTACCGAGCGCAAAGAAGCAGAAGACGCCATGGAGCGTCTTAATGAAGAGCTGGAAAGAACGGTAGAGAAGCTAAGCGCAGCAAACAGAGAGCTTAAGGACTTTGCTCATATAACGGCCCACGACCTGAAGGCGCCGCTGCGGGGAATTGGTACATTAGCTGAATGGTTAGCAACTGACTATGCAGATAAATTTGATGAAGAGGGCAAGAAACAAGTAGGTTTACTCGTACAAAAGTCACAAGAAATGTACGATCAGATTTCAGGTATCCTGCATTTTTCGGAGATTGGCCAAGGGAGACACGAGTGCGAGAGAATAGACCTGAACGGGCTTATTGAAAAAATAATAAAAAGTCTCAACCTGCCGGAAAATATTCAAATAACCATAGCCGACAAGTTGCCGACTCTTCTTTGTGCCCAGGTACACCTCACCCAGATATTTCAGAATTTACTAAGCAATGCTATTAAGTATACGGACAAACCGGATGTACGGATAACCGTCGGCTGTGTGGCCGAAGGTGATTTCTGGAAATTCAACGTTACTGATAACGGACCCGGAATCGAGGAGGAATACTTTGACAAGATTTTCCAAATCTTCCAGACACTTCCTGTAGAAGGGGAGCATAGGAGTACAGGCATAGGCCTTGCCATCGTCAGAAAAGCGGTTGAGATGTACGGTGGTAAGATTTGGGTAGAGTCAGCACCAGGCCGGGGAACTACATTCTTTTTTACTTTCCCAAAACAGGAAATGAAAGTTGCATGCGATGAGAAACTCGAAGCCAATATTGTTGGTTGAAGACAATGATATTGATGTAATGATTATCAAACGTGTGTTTAGAGACCTTGAAGTTCCGAACCAATTGGTTTGTCTCTCTGACGGTAAAGCTGCGTTGGAGTTGTTAAGAGACAGAAACAATGAAAAACCATGCCTTATCTTTTTAGATCTAAATATGCCTCGGATGAACGGCTGGGAGTTATTAGAGATTATTAGTACTGACGATGTGCTCAGAGATATTCCCATTGTGATCCTGACAACATCCGATAGTAAAGAGGATCGGGACCGGGCTGAGACATTCAGGCCAACCGTTATTGGTTATATGACCAAATTATCTGGCTATCAAAAAACTGTCGCGGTGATTAGAAGACAATTAGAAGAACTGAACCTCATACAACTTGAGAATGCCGCTACTTGACAATCATGCCTGACATCTCCAATTCCTGACGGAGTAGATTAAGCATTCGATATTCAATTCTCTTTTGCCTGCCCGGCAGAGAGCCTAATGACCCGAACACCGAAGCCCTTGGTGGACTGTTTTTGCTTGCCATAGGGACAAAAAACCTTCTGTAACACTTGTTTTTTTCAAATATATAATTGCATTGGCAAGGGAGTATAATGAACTTTTATGAGAGCGAAACGTAGGCTAAGTGAGGTTTTTGAGGCAGCGCAGCACTTTAACCTTGCATTTTGAGCTTGGAAATGGCAAAATGACACGATGACTGTAAAGAGAGCCAGGAAACAGATATACAAAAAATGCTTTGTTGTGCTTATCTGCCTTTTGATAGTCGGCAATTCGGCACACGGGGTGGTGTTATGCTTCGGTGTGAGCGGCCAGATTGAGATCGAATCTGCTTTTCACGAACGATGCGACGACCTTGCTCATTCTCAGCATACAGACCAAAAACAGCTTTCCTATCAGTCTGATCGTATAAAAGACAAGAATTGTGAGCCTTGTGTAGATATTCCGATTTCTATTGGCTTAGCAAAGATTACCCGTGTGTCTAAACAGTTGAATTCCACCTTCTCAGCCCCAGCCACAGACGTGATTGTACTTGCCGGCAAGTTCAATCTTTCTGCATATAATTCGGCTTCAAGTGCCTTTGATGCCGCTCCTTACTTTACCCCACTGTGCACAGTAATTCTTCTAATTTGATCTACTAAAAAGACATTTCTTTTTCTGCCATTTTTACAAAATATTTACTGTAAATGGCCAGATAGTTGCATTCTTCTTCTGATACTCTGTCAATTAAAGTGTGTCGGAGAAACCCGAATTAAGAAGTTAAATATTTTGGGATTACTGTGATGTGTATAAGATTTTTGCCGTTCTTAATTATGCTTTTTGCCCTTGGCGTTTCGGGTTGTATGGAGCAGGATAATGAAGTTGCATTACCCCAACCTCGGTCGTTGGGACAGGAATTCAGCACTTTCCAGCCTCCCGCCAAACCGATGGAAACTACCCAAGCCCCTGGAATTGCTGAGCCAACCGGCGTTATCACTTTGCGTCAAGCTTTGGCTTTAGCATTGATGCATAATCCTCAACTGAAAGCTTTTTCCTGGGATGTTCGTATTTGGCAAGCAAGGCAATTGCAGGCAGGCCTTTGGCCGAATCCGGAACTTGGGGTCGAAGTTGAGGAAGTTGGTGGCCCCGGTACGCGTAGCGGTTTTGATGCTGCAGAAACAACAATTCAGCTTAGCCAGTTAATAGAATTGGGAGGCAAAAGTGGTAAGCGGGTAAAAGTAGCTTCACTGGAAAAGGAACTGGCAGGATTGGATTATGAGGCCAAGCGGCTGGATGTGTTTACGGAAGTTACCAAAGCATTTATTGAGGTATTGACCGCACAACAACGGCTTAAATTAACTGAAGAATTACTGCAATTGTCTGAGGAATTAGTGGGTACTGTTACAAAGAGAGTTGATGCGGGCAAAGATTCGCCGTTGGAAAAGACCAAGGCCGCTGTAACCTATTCGAATGTTAAGATACAGCATCGACAGGCCGCGGGGAATCTTGAATTTGCCCGTAAGCAACTGGTATCTACCTGGGCCGGCCAAAAACCTGATTTTGAAAGCGTCGCAGGTCGGCTTGATTCGTTATCACCGTTACCATCAATCGATGAGTTGACAGGTTTGATGGAACAGAATCCTGATATTGCACGATGGCCTCTGGAAATCGATAAAGGTAAAGCTTCTCTGGAGTTGGAAAAAGCCAAAGCAATTTCAGATATTACGCTTAGTGGCGGTTTGCGAAGATTCAATGAAACAGATAATAATGCAATAGTATTTGGCATTTCTATTGGCTTGCCAATCTCAGATAGAAATCAGGGTGGCAAACTGGAGGCAGCTTACACACTCGCCAGGGCCAGGGAAGAGCAAAGAGCGGCCCAGACCAGAATACAAATGAAATTAGTCAAGGCTTATCAGGAACTTTCCAATTCATATACAGAGGCAACGGAACTGGATAAAAACGTGTTGCAGGGAGCGGAAAGTGTTTTTGAAGCTTCCAAGACAGGCTACAGCCAGGGCAAACTGGATTATCTGCATGTCCTTGACGCACAGCGGACTTTGTTCGAAGCAAAATCTCAATATATAGATGCCCTTGCCTCTTTCCATACTGCTAAAACCGATGTCGAACGTTTGATCGGACGCCCAATCGAGGGCGTTAATGTTTCAAAAAATGAGGACTCAAAATGAAGTATAGAAAAGCGATAATAATAGCGATTGTTCTTTCGGTGGGCATACTTGCTCTGGTTATTTCCAAATCTGATTCAGACCATACCGATTGTGATGGACAGGCCCATGCCCAAATCGAAGGTCATGATAAGCATGAAAACAAGCATGAACATGGGCAGGTTATAGTTATAGAACTGAGTAAAGAGCAAATCAAGGAAATCGGCATAGAGCTTGACACCGCAACTGGCGGCAACATTGATGTTTATGTAAATCTGCCTGGAGAAGTGGCTGTAAATGCTGACCGTATGGCCCATATCGTCCCCCGCGTATCAGGTGTTGTTGGCGAAGTTAAGAAAAAATTAGGCGATGCTGTAAAAGCCGGAGAGGTCATGGCTGTGATAAGAAGCCGTGACCTGGCAGATGCAAAAGCCGGATTCCTGGCTGCAATCGAACGTTACGATTTAGCCAAAACAATATTTGAACGTGAAGAGAAACTATGGAAAGAGAAAATCTCTTCTGAGCAGGATTATCTCGATGCGAAAAAAGGCTTTGCCGAAGCTAAGATCCAAATGCGTAGTGTCGAGCAAAAACTCCATGCCCTGGGTTTTAGCCAAGAGTATCTTGAGAAGCTGCCCTTGGAGCAGAAAAGCCAGCTCACTAAATTTGAGATAACAGCACCGTTTGACGGCACCGTTATTGATAAACATATCACCTTAGGGGAAGTCGTAGGTGATGATGCAGATGTTTTTGTGGTTGCTGACTTAAGCAGTGTCTGGGTTGATCTGCACGTTTACCCCAAAGACCTGATGAAAATCAAAAAAGGTCAAAAGGTCATAATATCAGCGGGCCAAATGATACCTGACGCTGAAGGCGTAATCAGCTACGTTGGCCCTGTGGTTGGCACAGAATCCAGAACAGCACTTGCAAGAGTTGTATTACCAAACAGCAATGGGGTAATTCGTCCCGGCCTTTTCGTTACTGCCAAGGTTGCGGTAGATAACGTTGAAGCGGACGTAATCGTTCCAAAAGATGCTATCCAAACCCTTGAGGGTAAAAAATGTGTTTTCATTAAGGATGAGCATGGTTTTGAGCCCAGCTTTATAACCCTTGGCCAATCCAATACCGGTTTCGTCCAGGTAACTTCAGGGCTCGACCCTGGCCAGCAATATGTCACAAAAGGTGCTTTTGAGCTTAAGGCCAAGATAATCACCAGCACGCTCGATAGTCATGCCGGCCATGGTCATTAAAAAGGAAGATTTTTATGCATAATAAAATTATTGATATCTCTCTTCGGTACAGATTTTTTGTCATTCTCGGCATTATAGGAATAACAGCATTGGGCGTATACCAATACTCTCAACTGCCGGTAGATGCCTTTCCCGACATATCCCCTGTAATGGTGCCGGTTTTCGCTGAGGCTCATGGTATGGCACCTGAAGAGGTGGAGCGTTTGATAACCTTTCCCATTGAGTCGTCAATGAATGGTCTGCCCGGTGTCAGACAGATAAAAAGTACCTCCGCTTTCGGCATGGCTGTTATATACGTTTACTTTGAAGATGACGTCGACATCTACTTTGCGCGCCAGATCGTATCCGAAAGGCTCAATGAGGCATTAGCACAACTGCCCGAAATGACAGAGCCGCCTGCATTAGGTCCAATCTCTACGGGCTTAGGGCAAATATTTATCTATTACTTAACTATTGCACCTGATGTTGATACAGGCGGAAAGGACCCAACTACATATCTTCGTGAGATAAATGACTGGGTCGTCAAATATCAGTTGCAGACCGTCCCTGGTGTAACAGATATCCTTTCGATTGGTGGGCATGTCCTTCAATATCAAATCCGTATAAACCCCCATGCTCTGAACAAATATAAAATTAGCCTGAAAGAAGTTGTCGCCTCCGTCAGGGAAAACAACAAAAACGCAGGCGGACAATTTATGCTGCTTGGTAGTGAAGAATACCTTGTCAGAGGTATCGGGCTTTTGCAGGACCTTGACGGCATAAGAAATATCCATGTTAAAGTTATTGAAGGAGTACCGATCAAAATTGGTGATTTGGCCGAGATAGGTTACGGCAAACAGATACGTCGCGGAGTTGTATCTCGAAATGGCAGCGAAGAAGTTGTCTCCGGTATAGTGCTTCAGCTTTATGGCCAGAACACCTCTAAGGTTATTGAAAGTTTATATGCCAAGATCCCTGAGGTGCAGGCATCTTTGCCTGAAGGCGTGAGTTTGGTGCCTTATTACGAACAGGCTGAACTCGTCAGGCAAGCGACATGGACTGTCAAAAAGGCCCTGTTACAGGGGACTGTGCTCGTCATAATAGTTTTATTTGCTTTTCTTGGAAACTTCCGCTCTGCTTTTATTGTCTCGCTTGCACTGCCGCTGTGTGCACTGGTATCAATAATCTTCATGCGCCTGATGGGTATCTCGGCTAATCTGATGTCTTTAGGTGGTATCGCCATTGGTATCGGCATGCTCTGCGATGGTGCTATCGTGATGGTGGAAAACATATACCGTCATTTGAACGCCAATGTTGACAACACATTGCGAAAGAAAACCGACATCATTTTTGAATCCGCCAAAGAGGTCAGCCGACCGATTATTTTCTCTATCATAATTATAATCACGGTCTTTCTGCCTATTTTCAGCCTTGAAGGTGTTGAAGGCAAAATGTTTTCACCTATGGCTTTTACACTCTGTTTTGCTTTGTTCGGCTCTTTGATCGTTGCAGTTGCAGTAGCTCCCGCTTTGTGCACTTATCTGCTTAAAGCAGGCAGGCACAAAGAATTCATACTGGTGACAAAACTAAAAAAGATTTATCGGCCATGGCTTATATGGGCAATTAGTAACAGGAAAAAAGTTCTATGGGGTGTTCTTATTGCTTTTGTTTGCAGCATTTTACTTATGCCATTACTCGGTACCGAATTCATCCCAACACTTGAAGAAGGTTCAATCCTGATCGGCGTTACTATGGCACCATCGATTTCACTTGAAAAAGGTACAGAGGTCATCCAGGCCCTTGAAAAGAAAATCATAGCTTTCGGAGAAGTTGAAGAGGTGGTATCGCGGGTAGGCAGACCCGAAGCAGGCAGCCATCCGCACCCGGTTAACTATGCTGAGATTCACATTGTGTTGAAAGAACGGGATAACTGGCCGACTTACAAAAGCAAGAAAGACCTGATTGAAGCTCTGAACAGAACACTATCGAATTATCCCGGCGTTCAATTGAATTTTACACAGCCTATCCAGAACGCCTTTGATGAGTTGCTCAGTGGTATCAGGGCACAGGTGGCTGTAAAACTCTTCGGTGAGGACCTGGATGTACTCAAATCCAAGGCCCAGGAAATTTACAACTCCATTGACAATATCCCCGGCCTGGTGGACCTTGCGGTCGAGCAAAGCTTCGGTCAGCCGCAAATCCAGATCATAGCGGACCGCCAGGCGTGTTCCCGATATGGAATAAATGTCAGTGAAATCATGGAACTCGTAGAACTGGCTATCGGCGGCGAGGTGATAGATAACATCTATCTCAACATCCGACGTTTTGGAATTCATGTTCGCTATCAGGAACCTTACAGGTCCGACCCTAAGGTTATAGAGGATTTGCTGGTCCATGCTGAAAATGGAACTCTTGTGCCATTAAAACAGGTTGCTCAGATTAAAGAAGTAATCGGGCCTATCCAGATAAATCGTGAAAAAAATCAACGACGCTGGGTTATCCAGGGCAATGTACGAGGCAGAGATTTGGGAAGCGTTGTCGCCGATATTAAAAAAAGTATTGCCAATAACATCGAACTGCCTCCCGGATATTATGTCGAATATGGCGGACAGTTTGAAAACCAGCAAAGGGCTATGACACGGCTTACAATTATTGTGCCGATTGTCATCACGCTGGTGTTCTTGATACTGTGCCTGACATTCGGCTCTATAGGTGAGGCCCTGCTTATAATAATAAATGTCCCGTTAGCTTTGATTGGCGGAATACTCGGGCTTTTCCTTGCTCGAGAGTATTTGTCGGTCCCTGCAGCCGTCGGTTTTATCGCCCTGTTTGGTATCGCAGTTCAAAATGGCGTGGTCCTTGTAAGCTGTATAAATCAACTGCGAACAGAGGGCATAGAAACCAAAGAGGCCATAATCACAGGAGCTCTTCAGCGTCTGCGCCCTGTATTAATGACGGCAACAACTACGGTACTGGGGCTGTTGCCTCTGCTTTTGTCAAGTGGCATCGGTTCCGAAGTTCAAAGGCCATTAGCTGCGGTGGTGGTATTTGGTCTGACATCTGCAACC
>SDBT01020546.1_pt1 | contig 10326 bp, 7 predicted proteins | sample 2277101 | NCBI WGS metagenome assembly SDBT01 (sample SAMN10404973, study PRJNA504765) | marine sediment metagenome | isolation source: marine sediment core GS10_PC15, 103 cmbsf | place: Arctic Ocean: Southern Knipovich Ridge | collected 2010
ACGTGGAGGCATGGCCCGATAACGCACATCACGCAGAGGCGAACCGTTCCATCGTCGGCGTCATTGCCGATCAGTTCTTTAACAACGCCCTCCACAGCCTGCTCGAACGGATCGATCTTATCCCGGGCAACGCGTTTCAGCAGGCCGGTGGGGTTGGCCATTTCGTGGCGCATCATACGGAATTGCAGGCTTTTCTCCGATGTCGCCCGCTGGAGCATTGCACGGATGTGCCCGCCGAGGCGCTGCTCGGCCGGGGCGTCGGGGCTTACGCCACCTTCGGGCGGATACGCTTCCAGCGCGGCGCGGTGGGCATGTCGCCACGCCTCCTTATACAGGGCCGCTTTACTGCCAAAGTGGTAGTTGACCGCCGCGATATTCGCCTGGGCCGCCCCGCAGATCTCCGCCACGGTTGCACCCCTAAAACCCTTCCTAGAAAACAGGTTACACGCCGCATCGAGAAGAGCTTGCCGTGTATCGGTCGCATTCTGCGACATCAGAGTCTCCTTGCCGTCCTCAGATCAAACGGTTATTTGAAACATTTATTGCAGGTGAGTCAAATTTTTCCATCCCCCACTCGCTCGGCCGCAGTGCGGGCGCTGATTTGAGAAACCGTGGCCATCGGGGAGGCGAATCGCATTGCGTCGCCGCCTGGATTCCCGCATAGTGACGGCCAGCCATTCCGCAAGTGGAGGCCCTGAGAGATGAAGGTTCTACTGATCAGCTTGTTTGTGCTTGCCCCGTTGGCCGGGGCGGTCTTGGCGGCCCCGAAACAGGGCGGCGTGTTCTACCCCGCTTCCCTGCGCGAGGCATTCCTCGCCAACGCCCAGCGCGACCCATGGATCGCCAACCTGCGCGATCAAGCCGTCCAGGCGGCCCAGCCTTGGCTGGCCATGACCGACGAGGCCCTGTGGGCGTCCGTATTCGGCCCGACGATCCCGCGCTCGTGGATGGTCTGGTCGGACGGATTCTGCCCCGCCTGCCACAAAAGCGTGCCCATGTATAGTTGGCGGATGAACGCGATGCGGCAGCCTTGGAAGGTCCGCTGCCCACACTGCGAGATGCTGTTTCCGACCAACGACTTCGAGGCGTTCTACCGCTCCGGGCTGGACGCAGCGGGCATCTTCGACCCCGCACTGGCCGACCGAAGCCTGCTGTTCAACACCGACCACCCCGACAGCGACGACCCGCTGCACACCTTCGGCGTCGACGATGGGACCGGCTACATCGAGGGCGAGCACCGCTGGCGGTTCGTCGGGACGTACCTCATCTATGGGCAGTGGTACCAGGTCATTATGGACGGCGTGCGGAATCTCTCGGCTGCGTACGTGGCAACGGGCGAGGCACGCTACGCCCACAAGGCCGCCATCCTGCTGGACCGCATCGCCGACGTGTATCCGTCCATGAGCTTCGCCGCCCAAGGTTGGGTCTATGAGACCACCGGCGACAACGACGGGTACGTGACCAATTGGCACAATGCCTGCGAAGACACGCGTGAGATGGCCCTGGCCTGGGATGCCATCCGCTCGGGCCTGGCCGGCGACGCGGCGCTGGTGGCGTTTCTGTCGTCCAGGGCCGCCGCCGGCGAGCTGACCAATCCCAAGGCTTCCTTGGCGGACATCGAACGGAACATAGCCGACGGCCTGCTGCGCGACCCGCTGACACATCCCGAACGAATCCACAGCAACTACCCCCGCAACGAGATAGCTCGAATTGTACTTATGGCGGTGGACGACTGGGCCGCCAACCGAGCTCGGATCGACGCGATCCTGGATGAAGTGCTCGCCAAGACCACCGCCGTCGATGGCGTGACCGGCGAGAAGGGTCTGGCCAATTACAGTGCGTACACCATCCAGAACCTCGCGCTGCTGCTGGGGCAACTCGATCGACTCGACGAGTCGCTGCTGGCTGAGCTCTTTGCCCGACATCCTCAACTGGCCAAGACGTGGCGGTTCCACATCGACACGCGTTGCCTGGGCCAGTATTACCCCAACATCGGCGACTCGGGCATCTTCGGCAAACCGTTCGGCCTGTCTCTGCCGCAGATCAAGCAAGGCCACCCCGGGGTCAGCCCGTACGCTTGCCTTATGGAGCCTTCGTCCTTTACGTTCCTGTGGCGGCTCTACGAGCTGACCGGCGACCCGGCCTATGTTCAGATACTCTATCAGGCCAACGGCGGCCGTAGCGACAACCTCCCGCACGATCCTTTCGCCGCCGACCCCGCTGCCTTCCAGGAGAAAGTGGACGAGTTGATCGAGAAGGTCGGCACCGAGCCGGCCGTCGGGAGCATGAACTTTGAGCAGTGGCGGCTGGGCATTTTGCGATCGGGCGAGGGTGTGCACCGCCGGGCGCTGTGGATGGACTATGACGTCGGCGGTTCTCACGGACAGCGGGACGGGTTGAACCTGGGCCTGTTCGCCCTGGGGCTGGATCTCATGCCGGACTTCGGCTATCCGCCGGTGCAGTACGGCGGCTGGCATTCCCCGAGGGTGGAGTGGTACCGCTCGACGGGCTCGCACAATACGGTCGTCGTGGACGGCCGCAATCAAAGTCAGAGAACCGGCGACGGCGAGACGACGCTATGGTGCGACGGGCTGACATTTCGCGCCATGGCCATGTCCGGGCCGGGGATGTACAAGATCGATCAATACGAGCGGCTGGCGGCGATGGTTGATCTCGACGAGAAGTTCAGTTACGTCCTGGACGTCTTCTGGGTCAACGGAAAATCGGACCACGCCAAGTTCATGCACAGCTTCTTCGGATCGGCGACGGCCGAGGGGCTGAACCTCGCCCCGGCCGAAGAGTACGGCCACGGGGCGATCATGCGGAACTTCCGCGCCGACCCGGCCGCCCAGCCCGGCTGGTCCGTAACGTGGGACATCGAGGACTACTACGGCGTTCTGCCCCCCGGTACTGCGGACGTGCATCTGCGATACACCGACCTGACCGTCGGGGCCGAAGCGGCCCTGGCCGAGGCGTGGATAAGCCCGGGAGCCTATAACGAGACGAAGGAGGCGTGGATTCCGCGGGTGATGGTCCGCCGGCGGTCGGAGGAGGCGCCGCTGGTCTCGACATTCGTAGGCGTTATCGAGCCTTATGCGGGCAGGCCTGGCGTTGACCGGGTCCGCCGCCTGGAAGTTTCGGCTGCCAGTCAGCCGGAAGGCGAGCCGGCCATCGGCGTGGAACTTACGCTCACCGACGGACGCAGGGATATCCTGCTGGCGGCCAATCCCAAGCTTCCGCCCGAGACAGCCGTATCAACCCAAGCCGGCCAAACCCCCCTGGAGCTGGTCGGCCGAGTCGCATGGGTTCGCATAGACAAAACCGGGGCTGTGCAATCGTTGGCCCTGGCCAACGCCAGCCGCCTTCGCGTCGGCGAACTGGAGATCGTCCTCAGCCGTCCGGAGTTCGTCGAGATAGCCATCACCGACGGGCATGTCCAGGTGCTCGCCGGCCCAGCCGACGCCATCGCGCGGATCACTCTCGGCGATCGCCCCCTTACCCAGACGCCCGGACAAGAGACTCGCTCGCAGCCGGAATGACTTTTGTCACGGGCTGCAAGAGCCTGCCAGGTTAGAGACACCGGACTTTCCGGGGTCATTTCAGCCTGATGTCCACACCCGTTTCCTTCCAGGCTTCGAGCAGTTGGCGGAACTCTCGCATCAGCTCGCCCATCTGGCGGGCGGCCTCGGTCAGATTCTCGTAGAGTTGCGGATCGTTGAGTAGGCGACCGGCTGTGCCCTCCTGGGAATCCAGCTTGCCGACCATCTGACGGATCGCCACCAACAACTTGGAAACCTCATCGGCATCCTGTATGAATTTGCCGGCCAACTGGTTTACGCGTTCGGCCGCCGAGGACGCCGAGGTCGAAACGTTCTCCACCGCCTGACTCGCCTGGTCGGCGAATTCTTTCAGCGCCTCCATCGCCTCGCCGGCACTGTCGGCGGCCTGCCGGATGTTCGCCATCGATTCGCTGATGTTGGCCTGGTTCTCCGGGCCGCCGATCACGGCGTAGATCGCATCCAGCGTTCGGTTGAGCTTGGCGACGGTGTCCTGGAGGCCGCTCGTGTCTGAAGGACCACTGGCCGGGCGGGTCCCCGTGGGGGCCGGGGCGATCAACGCGTTGAGGTTCGCCGCCAGCTTGGCCAGCTCCTCCATGGCCCTGTCCAACTCCTTGGGCAACAGGCTGCTGCCCCGGTGCTCGCCGAGCAGTACCACGCTGTCGTCCTTGGGCAGGAAGGGGATGGCGTGGCCGGTCTGCTCGTCCACCTTGATCGGGCCATCCGGGATCAGGCTGAGGTAGCCCTTACCGACCAGGCCCTTGGTGAAGACGATCGCCTTGGCGTTGGAAGGAATATTGATCGCCTCATCGATGTTGGCGATGATGGTAATGCCCATAGCCGGGTTGTCGAGGTCGGCGAAACCCACATCGGTGACCCTGCCAACGCGAATGCCCGCCAGATAGACCGAATCGCCCTCGGTGATGTCGTGAGTCGTCTCAAAGCGCATCTGCACACGATAGCCCCATCGCAGCGCCCCGGGGACCCCGGTGAAGATCACGATCATCGCCCCCAAAAGCGCCAAGGCCACCATGCAGGTGATGCCCACGGCGAGATTACGAACCGATTCTCTCATTGGCCCGTCTCCGAGAATTCCTCACTGCAGGGCCTGTTCCCGACGTTAAGGAACCGCCCGGTCTCGATCTGTTCCATCTCCTCCCGGCTGGCCCGGCCCTTGACAAACCGCGCGACGACGTCGTTGTCGATCGTATCGAGCCGCTCCGGGGTCGTGTCGGCGATGAGCCGGCCTTGATACAACATCACGATGCGATCGGCAATCCTTCTGGCGGATTTCATGTCGTGCGTGACCACTACCGCGGTGGTGCCCAAGGCCTCCTGCAGCCGTATGATCAGCTCGTTGATCAGGTCAGCCCTGATCGGGTCAAGCCCCGTCGTCGGCTCGTCGTAAAGCAAAACATCCGGATTGAGGGCAATAGCCCGCGCTAGGGCCACGCGCTTCTTCTGCCCCCCGGAAAGTTCCTCGGGATACTTCTCTTGCGTCCCGTCCATCCCCACCAGCGACAGGACCTCCCGGCATCGTCGCCGCCGCTCACTCTCGGTTCCGAAATTGTTCTCGACCATCGGAAAGCAGATGTTCTCCTGGACGCTCATGGAGTCGAACAGGGCCGAGCCTTGAAAAACCAGGCCCATGCGACGGCGAAATCTCATCAACTCTCGCTCGGTCAACGACGTCATATCACGGGCGCCGAAAAAGATTCGCCCGCTGTCGGGCTTCAGAAGCCCGATGATGTGCTTGAGCAACACCGTCTTGCCACAGCCGGACGGACCGATCACCACAGTGGTGTTTCCCGGGGCGATCGCCAGGTCCAGGCGGTCCAGCACGACCTGGCCGTTAAAGCCCTTGGAGACCTTCTCCAGGCGGATGATGGGTTTCTCGTTGCTCATGGGCCTGCAACAATGGTGCGTCAGACTGATTCGTTACCGTCCGGCCGCCGCACCTAGAGCCGGACCATCATGGCGATCTCATCGCAGGCGTCGGCCTTGGGACAGGCAAGACATTCCCGCCAGACCTTCTCCGGCAGCGTGGAACGGTCGATTACATCGAACCCGTGCCGCTCAAAGAACGCCTTTTCATAAGTCAGCGCGAAGAGGCGCCGAATGCCCAGCCGGCGGGCGTCGGCCATGCCGGCGGCCAGTAAATCCGATCCGACCCCCCCGCCTCGCGCCACCGGGGCCACCGCCAGCGACTTGACCTCGGCCAGGTCCGCCCAGAATACGTCGATCGCGACGCATCCGAGAACCGTTCCCTTCTCGTCCACAGCCACCTGAAACTCCCGCAGCGCGTCGTAGACGTTCTCCAGGCTTCGGTGGAGCATCAGGCCTCGCTCCGCGTACTGGTTGACGAGGCCGCAAATGGCGGCGGCGTCGGCGATATGTGCCGGGCGAATCTCCATCGGGTATCCTCGCCATTCTAGCGAATTCCAGCCCCCGGACCAGTCCCTAAACCGCTCCGCTCTCACCGCATCCTACCATCAGGCGTCTTACTCAACCCCGCAGCCCGCTGGGAGCGAGGGAGGGAGCGGGGGAGCGGGTTGCATTGGTAACGCGAAGTTCAATAGAATGCTACAAGCAACAACAACTCCCCCATGGGTGCCGCAAAAGACAGCCTGATGGCCCAGACCCCGTTCGCCGAACTCCGGCAGGCGCCGCCCTGCCTGATCGTCCTGTTCGGTTCGACGGGCGACCTATCGGCCAGGAAGATCGCCCCAGCCATCTACAACTTGGCCCGGGAGAAGCTCCTTGGCGAAGAGACGGTCATCGTGGCCACCGGCCGGCGCGACTGGGACGATCGGAAGCTTCGCCGCCAGATGCGGGAGGCCATAGCGAAGCACTCGCGCAGCGGCCTGGACCTGGCGTTGTGGGAGACTTTCTCCCAGCGATGGTTCTATCACCGCGTTCCAGTCGATCAGAAAGAGGCATACTCCTCGCTGGCCAAACGCCTGGCCAAGCTGGAAGGCCGGCACGCCACCAGGGGCAACCGGCTGATCCACCTGGCTGTCTTGCCCGAATATTTCCCCTTGGTGGTGGAGAATCTCGCCGCCGCCGGCTTGAACAGACCTTCCGCCCAGGGCCGATTCACCAACCTTGTGGTGGAAAAGCCGTTTGGCCACGACCTGCACTCGGCGCGGGAGCTCAACACGCTGCTGCTGGAGCGGTTCGACGAGTCCCAGGTATTCCGCATTGACCACTATCTCGGCAAGGAAACCGTTCAGAACATCCTGGTCTTTCGCTTTGCCAACGCCATCTTCGATGAGCTGCTTAGCAGGAACTACGTGGACCACGTCCAGATCACCACCGCCGAGACCGTAGGCATGGAAGGCCGGCGAGGCCCCTACTACGAGAAATCCGGCGCATTGCGCGACATGATCCAGAATCACATGCTGCAACTGCTGGCCCTGACGGTGATGGACGTTCCGAGCTGCCTGCGGTGCGACGCGATTCGCGCCCAGAAGGCCAAGATTCTTCGGTCGATCCCCTCGCTTTCACCGGTGGAAGTCGCCCAGAGCACGGTGCGCGGACAGTATTCGGCCGGGGACGATACCCCCGCCTATTGCCGGGAGGAGGGCGTCGCGCCCGACTCGCAGGTCGAGACGTTCGCGGCCGTCCGGCTTTTTGTCGAGAACTGGCGATGGTCGGGCGTGCCCTTCTACCTCCGGACGGGCAAGCGTCTGGCGACCAAGGCCAGCCAGATTCTTATCGTCTTCAAGCGGGAGCCGATCGATCTGTTCGGCCAGCTCGGCTGTGATATGCGTGGGCCCAACCACCTGCGGATTCGCATCAGCCCCGACGATGGGATATCGATCGGCTTTGACGCCAAGGTGCCCGGCCAGCGCATGCTCATTCGCCCCGTGTGCATGGATTTTTCATACGAGACGGCCTTTGAATCGGCTTCGCCGGAGGCCTACGAGCGCCTTCTGCTCGATGCGATTTCCGGCCAGTCCACCCTCTTCATACGCAGCGACGAAGTAGAGGCCGCCTGGCGGATAACTGACAGCGTCCGGAACTCATGGGATGTGGGTGGATTACCGAGACTTATAAAGTACACTCCAGGCAGTTGGGGACCCGAGGAAGCTAACCGCCTCTTTGGCGACCCATATAAGCGCTGGCATCCTATTTGACATGAGGATATAAGGATAGTCATGGCCAAGTCAGAGACCACCAACTCCAGGAAGGTCCTCGTCGAAGCCACCGGCAGTCAGGCGGCGGCCACCGCGGGGTTGCTTTTTAAGACTATTGTCTGCGAAGCCGTTTCCGAGAAGAATACCTGTTGTGCGGCCCTTTCCGGCGGCACTACCCCTCATGGGCTTTATCAGTCGCTGGTTTCCTCGGCGACCACCGGGGAAGTGCCCTGGGAGTGCGTGGAGCTGTTCTTCGGCGACGAACGGGACGTTCCCCAGGACCACACCGACAGCAACTATCGTATGGTTCAGCGAACCATGCTGGACCACGTGCCGATAGACCCCCGGCGAGTGCACCCCATGCCTGCCGACAGGGTCCAACTTGAGTCGGCGGCGGCTGAGTACGAACAGCTTATCCGCAGCGTCGTTCCCGCCGGGGATGACGGCATTGCCCGGTTCGATCTGATTCTGCTGGGAATGGGACACGAAGGACACGTCGCAAGCCTCTTTCCACGGACGCCCGCTGTGGACGAGCAGGAGAAGCTCGTGGTCGCCCATCACGTCTCAACACTGGGCCGATGGCGCATGACGTTCACCTTCCCGCTGATCAACGCCGCCCGCAACGTCCTGATGCTGGTTACCGGCGAGGACAAGGCCCAGGCCGTGGCCGACATACTCAGCAATGACCCGGCGCGATCAGAGCTCCTGCCAGCGGCACGGATCGCCCCCCGAAATGGTACGCTTATCATGGTGCTGGACGCCGCGGCGGCGAGGCTCTCGGGCTTAAGACCGGGGTCCGAACCCGATGCGGGTCAGCCCTGACGGAGCAGGCAGGCATGAAGATGATCGGGGGATTCGGCAACGAGCCTGAGGGCGGGTTCTTCTGTGGTGCATCGAGTGACCACCTTCGTTGAGGCGCCTTCGCTAGGAACTGTGGTGGTATCCCCGCAGCCCATTTCCCCAGCCAATCGTCGCGTAAGCGGACAGCGCGTGTGGAACCGACAGCCGCTGGGCGGGTTGACGGGTGATGGCACCTCGCCGGTCAGAGGGACATGGTGGGACTCCAAGCTCGGGTCCGGTCGGGGCGCCGCCGCGAGCAAGGCCTCCGTGTAGGGATGCATGGGGCTGCCGTAGAGCGCATCTCGCGGGGCGCACTCCACAATCTTCCCGAGATACATCACGGCCACCGTATCGGCGAAATGCTCCACGACCGCCAGGTTGTGGGCGATGAACAGATATGACAGCCCCAGCTCGTCCTGAAGATCCTTGAGCAGATTGAGAATCTGCGCCTGGATCGAGACGTCCAGGGCGCTGACCGGCTCGTCGCAGACGATGAAGTCCGGCTCCGGACCCAGCGCGCGGGCGATGCCGATCCGCTGACGCTGGCCACCGGAAAACTCGTGCGGGTAACGGTTGACGTAGGCCGCTGATAAGCCCACGCGCTCCATCAGCTCACCGACCCGCCGGCGTCGCTGGCGTCGCGGAACAATTCTGTGCACCGCCAAACCTTCCCCGACGATATCTCCGACCGTCATGCGGGGGTTCAGCGAGCCGACGGGATCCTGGAAGATAATCTGCATCCGCCGGCGAAGTCGCCGCAGCACGCTTGGGCCCAGCGAGAAAACGTCCTGCCCGTCGAAGGTCACCTCGCCAGCCGAGGCGGGAACCAAACGAAGCACTGTCCGTCCGACGGTCGTCTTTCCCGACCCGCTCTCGCCGACCAGGCCCAGCGTTCCGCCCCGCCTGACAACCAGGTCCACGCCATCCACCGCGCGGACAAATCCCCGGACGCGCGAGAAGGCCCCGCCGCGAACGGGAAAATACGTCTTCAAACCCGTAGCGGTCAAAATCGCGTTGTTCGTCTCGTGCTCAGGCATTTTCGCTATGGTGTTGTCCGGTTCCTTCCGGGCCGACTGCTTGGTCTCTCGGTGCAGAATCCTCGGCCCCCGCGGGGTCGGTCTGCGGAGCCTGCTCGTAGCCGGGGCATTCCCAGCAGGCGGCCCAATGGCCCGGCCGAACCTCCCGGAGCAAGGGTTCCTCCCTCTGACACCGCCGTAAGTCCCTCCCAATGGGACATCGCGGGTGGAACTTGCAGCCGGGGGGAAATGCCAGCGGATTGGGCACGGCGCCGGGGATGGTCTCCAGTCGGGCGCTCCGCTGGCCCAGCTTCGGCAACGAGCGGAACAGGCCTTGGGTATAAGGGTGTAGGGGCTCGCGGAAAAGTCGCGCCACATCTGTCAACTCGGCGAGCTTCGAGGCGTACATCACCGCGACCACATCGGCGGTCTCGGCTACCACCGCCAGGTCGTGCGTGATCAGCAGGATGCTCAGACGGCTCTGGCGGCGAAACTCGGCCAGCAGGTCGAGTATCTGCGCCTGGATGGTCACGTCCAGGGCGGTGGTCGGCTCGTCGGCGATCAGCAAGCGGGGATTGCAGGAGAGGGCCATGGCGATCATCGCCCGCTGCCGCATCCCGCCGGAGAACTGGTGGGGATATTCCTTGACACGTTGCTCGGGGGCGGGGATTTTGACCTTTCGAAGCATTTGTAAGATAACAACTTCGACGTGTTTGTCGTTAATATTCTGCTTTTGGGCACGGTAAACATTCTGGATTTCAGCGAGGAGGTAAG
>SDBT01020549.1_pt1 | contig 10325 bp, 15 predicted proteins | sample 2277101 | NCBI WGS metagenome assembly SDBT01 (sample SAMN10404973, study PRJNA504765) | marine sediment metagenome | isolation source: marine sediment core GS10_PC15, 103 cmbsf | place: Arctic Ocean: Southern Knipovich Ridge | collected 2010
AGCAGTTATAAATATTTCAAAAAAAAACAAATTTCCCTTGAACTATTTGCCGAAATATGCTATATACTTTAAATAGACAGAAACCCCCGAGGTTGCCGTAAGGCAGCGTAGGGTACTTAAAATTAGCCGGTTTCACCTTGTGGAGCCGGCTTTTTTTTGGCTAAACAATCAGCCAGGACCTTCTTATCTAAGTCAACAAATATATCACATACGCTTCTAAGGGCGTCAGACCGGTCACATTTCAAGAAGGCATTTTCCACTCTTTTCCCCATTTTCTTTATCTCTTCTAACACCGGCGCATAGTCGCCATCGCCGCTGATTAAGATCAGACTATCATAGCCACCAACATACGCCTGAGAAAGCATGTCGGTTGCAAGAAGAATATCGATACCTTTTTCCCTGAGGCGTTTTTTATCTGGGGTATATCGCAAAGGACGGGTTTTTACGTTTACCAATGGGAGGCCCTGCAGGGCGTATATAAACCCCTGTTGTGCCCGTGCTGGTCGAGGTTCCCACTCTGCCCTCAATGTAGACAAGTACATATTTATACGAAGAAGTTTGCGGCCAGCAACGAGTTTTAAGGCAAGTTTCTCATAATCGAGCAGATGGTCGGGGTATTGTGATTTGATGGCTTTATAAAGGTTAGAGTGGTCAATAAAGACCTGCACTTTTTCCTCTGGATACTTCTTTGCGAAGTCACAAAAATCAGTAAACTTCATATCTGTTCTCCTACATTGATTTGATGTGATTTTAACTTTGATTAAGCTGTTTGTTAAGTAAAATTAACACAAAATTTTTTTATATTTTTCTCTTGCAAACCTCTGGAATATAGCCATAATTGGCTGTATGGAACCTGTAGGGTCAAATCTGTTTAACCAATCAATCACGGCCAGGGAAAGTCTATCCGTAAGGACGACTGCGCTCCTACAGGGCGTCATTAACCCCTGGCCGCCTTTTATAAGGAGAACTATTATGGAACCTGTAGAAAATGCTGTAAAAAAATGGTTGACACACAACCGACGCCACACAGAAAGGACCCAAACGCATTATGCTGCGGTGATAGAAACATTTGTTGATGGCTTGCCAAAAAATGTTAAGAGCGTTAAGAAAATAGGCCCTGAGCATTTACAGGAGCACATCAACAATATCATCAATCGAGGGCTTTCAAACCGAACAGCCAATTCTCAACTGACCGTTCTCAAGAGTTTTTGTCGCTGGCTGTCTGAGCAACACGACATCCCGAACGCGGCTCAAAAAATCCGTATGTTGAAAGAGGATCCACCGGATGCCCGTTTTCTGACCCGCGAGCAGTATTTGAAGGTCCTGGATTCTGTAGATAGTGAAACCAGGGACATCATAGAATTTTTCGCACATACGGGCGTGAGGGCTACGGAGTTTTGTAATCTAACCTGGGACTGTATCAGCGAGGACGGCAAAAGACTTGTCTTCACCGGCAAGGGTCGCAAACAGAGAGTTGTTCCCTTAAATTCAACCTGTCGAGGAATACTTGCGAGCTTAAGACAACCAGACTCCAAGGGACCTATTTTCAGCACTAAGGTCGTATGCAAAAGCAGAGAGAGGTTTTTTGCGAAAACCCCAGAGACCCGCGCCAAACAACTGGCAAATCTAAAAAGGAGCCGAGCACACAAGAAGGCCGTAGAAAGCAACGGCAAGATACACCGGCGGCTGCTGCATACAATATGCACCAACGCCGCTGTGGCTGCTGGTATAAGACAGTTTGGAGTCCACAGTTTGCGACATCTTTTCTCAACAGAACTTTTACGTCGCGGCGTCGCAATAGCGAATGTGTCAAAGATGCTGGGGCACAGCTCGATACGAACGACCGAGAGCATATACATACACTATTTGCCGGATTTTTTGGATGGAGCAACAGAAGTCCTATGCGAATTAGAAAACCCAAAGACACGATAACCTGGTCAAAGGTATTGACTTTGCAGGAACAGCACCAACTTATGAGCTACCTAAAATCAAAGGCCGATACCATAGCCGGCGAACGCCTGTTTTTAATCTGCGACCTTATGCTTAACACCGGCCTGCGAATTACTGAATTGGCCACGCCGAGTGGTCTGAGCAACAACAACGGATTTTTCACTTACTTCAATGTCTTACTTAGCCAGGTTAGATAGAAAGCAGGTAAAACAATGAGTAAAAGCAAATCAAAAAGCAAGCAAAAAAAACGTGTTATAAAAAGCCCTTCTTCTAAGGGTACGGCCTCGAGCGCACCATCCGAAAAGGAAACTAAACCACTCGACCCTAAATTTATTGACTTGATGGAGTTTAGTGGAAATTTAAGCCACATCGCGGACTATATTCACAACAGAGAATCGGTAACAGTTGATAGACTCCAGGAACACAAAGTCAGTAAGACTGGCCTACTTGATGACTTGAAAGAGATAAATTATCACCTCGATGAACAGATGCAGAAGGCAAAAGAAATCAAGAATGAGTATTCCGGCAATCTAGTCCAGTTGGCAAAAGAAGCCTTAATAATTTTGGAGATAATATTCTCCATAATAGACAGTGCCTATTTGGAAATTTATTATTTTGATTCCAAAAAAGATAAAGACTTGTTATTTGAGATTTGTCTAAGAGCTTACAAGCGAGCGAACGAACACCGTTGCGAATTAGAAAAATTAAGCGGTCAGTTATGGTTAGAAGCAAATGAGTATTTCTCGGCAGGTGACAGAAAAGAGCAAAAAGAGAAACGAGATGCCAGCTATAACTTAATTTGGCCAGGTGAAGCTAGGGCTTTGGTGTTACTAAAGGCACATCCAGACTGGTCGAACAAACAAATTGCTGAAGTTGCTAAAGTTCACCCCAAAAGTCTATCTCGCTGGAAAACGTTTAAGTCCGCGAGACGCATAATACAAGAAGAAGGCAAACAGAAATTTCATATTGGCAGAAAATCCAAAAATGGGGACATAGAAGCAGAAGATTAGAAAGTGATGTTACCTTTTCTGTTACCATCATAATGTGTAACTATTGCCAAAACAAACATTTAGACATTTCAGACGGTTACTTATCCGTTACCTGCTGCCATTTTATAGAGAATAGTTATTTTAGGAATATGTAGTGCAAACGAAACAAACAGAACTCGATTATCGCAACAGCCCTGTGGCTTGGTTTGTGGTTTTAGAGCAGGCAAGGCAGAAAAAGGACTTTGAAACAGCCGCCAAAGCAGAACAGGAACTGCGACGGCTTGGAGTAATTGTCAAGTATGGAAAAGCAAACAAGGAGACGTATGCAAACTGAATCCACACAAGACTGTACAGGTATGACGACACAGCAGGAATCGGATGCGCTCGACGCGGCGTGGGAGGATGAGCTAGCTGAAGGACCTATCACGCGGCTCGTGGAATGTTATGGTTTAGGGCAAAGGGTAAAACGGGTGCTTGAGGAAATTGGCTGTCAGACCGGACCGGAGTTGTTGAAGTTAAATACTAATCGGTTGTTTTTGTCGTATGGGGTTTTGACGGTTAGCAAGATCAGGCTTTTACGGGACTGGCTTGTGGAAAGAAAGAGAAGGAAAAAATGCGAAGCAACGGGTCCTACTCAGGGAAAGTGAATAATTGCGGTGCTCAATACTGAACAAAAACTAATTTTACAAAAAAAAATGCGTTTCCGGCCAACAGAAATATAGGAAAGATATTTGAAAAAGGAGAAGCCAAAAATGCAAAGTGAACGGGAGTATTTCAATGAACTGGTAAAGGAGTTTGGGAATTATCCAAAGTTTTGCATCGAAATGTTTCAGCAAAACAAACCTATTCCTGAGGCACGAAACATTTTGACTAAAAGGCTCACCGAAGAAAACAAAGAACTTAAATTGAAGAAAAAGTTTCTGACCGAAGACGGCGGCAAAGTTCGCAGCGATTTACTCAAACTCAATGATGGTGACGAAGAAAAAGCTTTTAGTGCTTATAAATTCTTGGTAAACGCCGAAGCTTAAAAACAGGTTAGATAACAATTCAGTATGAAAGGCTATTGAAAATGAGTGAAGAATTGTCAACAGAATTTGAAAAATTAAACAGTGATATTTTAAACACCAAAGTGAATATACATAAAATAAAAGAGAGAATTTCCAAAGCAGAAGACGCCGCAAAACAGGCGCGGGCAAATTACGACGAGTGCATAGACGAAGGCGATCGGACAGGTGCGGATGAATCGCTTGATAAAATCGCAGATTGCCGTAAAGAAATTTCTGCTCAACAAAATGAACTTCAACAACTCCGTCACGTGATTGAAACCCTATACAAACGTCAGCAGGATTTGCGGCCTCCGGTTTATCGTTTACAGGAGAAAACATCGAAGGCTTGCGAAACTGCCGAGGCGGAAAAAGCCCAAGCTGCTGTATATACTGGAAAACTGGTAGCTACTCTGGACAACATCAATAAGACAAGCGAAATATTATGAACTTAGAATTAGGAATGTTTGCAGTGGTTTTACTGTTTGGATTCGCTCCTTTTTTTAATATAGGTTATGCCCTGAGGCACGTCAGAGCCGCGAGGCGGCCAAACGATGTTCAGCCATAATTGCTTCTTCATTAGATTGGGGCTCCCCTGGGGTTATCCTTGGCCCCAGGGCGAACCTTCAAGGGAATCAACTGAATGGGTAAAGTAAATACAAAAGCTTTTGCGGAGTGGTCGGCATCTGCTTTAGGCATAGACCTAAAAGATGATGTTGAAATACAAAAAGCCCTCGAAAAAATAGCAGAGTCGAATTTCAAAAACACGGACCAGATACGAACACTTGACTTGGAAGCATTTCTTATCGTTGTAGGCAGACTAGCGAAAAAACCACCCACGTGCGATGAAGTATTATGTTTGTGTCAAAGACTTTTGTTGCGTATAGGTAGAGAATATTTTTTGGCAGCTCAATTAGTGCAGTCTCTTGGAGAGAAAAGCGGCAAACAAAATGCTTCATTGTGAATTACACATAAAGGTGGTGAAGTAAATAACGGCAAAAACAACATTTATTCTGGAAGCGGACGAGGCAAAGGCGGTTGCAGCTTTTCTTAAAGTTGTAGAGGCCCAGGATAAAGTCGTTAGGAAGACCCGACAGATAAGCCGCGAGGGGCAAAAGGCAAGCAAATCAATGAGCGGTGTCGGTGCATCCCTGACCAGCTGGTTAGCCGGTGCTGCAAGCATAGGTACCGTTATTCAGGGACTTAGAAGTATCGTTGCAGAAATGGAAAAGGCAACGCAGCTTCGTAAGGGAATGCAGGAAGTTGCCCTTACCACCGAGCAGCTCTCGATGAAAATCGCTCATCTTCGTAAGGATGTCTCCGTAGGCGGTGTCGCAGCGGTCACAAAAGATATCGCCGACATTGCCAAGCAAACGGCCGCCTCTATGCAAGCAGTCGGTAATATATTATTCTTTTCTGAATCGGTAATGAAGCCAGGCGGTCCGGCAGCGAAGTCAGCAGCCACCGTAATAGCTCAATTTGGTGCGCCTGCTGGTCTGACGCCGGAAGAAACTGCATTGATGCCGGCAATTTTCAAAATCACCAAAGCAGATACCAACAAAAAACAAATGCAAATAGTGAATCAGCTTCGGGCAGCAACGGCAGCGTCTATTGCGGAAACCGGCGAGTTTATCCAGCCGTTTATAGAACCGTTGACTATGGGTATGCAGCGAGGATTTACTTTTTCCGAAGTCCTGGCACAAATGACATCGGGTATTCTAACGTCCGGCGGCGTTGAAAAAGGCGGAACGGCAACAAGGGCGGCCATTGAAATTGCGACAGGAAAAACCAAAAAGGCATTGGATTTTTATTACAAAGAGGGCAAGAGACGGGGCGTTGATTATGGCGAGATGTCTGGTGCTGAGCGTTATAAATTTGTTAGCGAATTGTATCAGGAGTTTGAAGCGGCCGGCCCTAAGAAGCTGGATATATTCAAGACAACAGTCGGGGGCAAAGGCGCTAAATACCTGGGTGCAATGTTCGGCGAAATCGGCCAGGCTAAATATGCCGAGGTTTTGCCGGAAATCGAGGCTGCGCGAGAATCGGACGCCGTTCAACAAATGGCTAAGCAATATCTGACTCTAATGACAGCCGAAAGGATGGGTCAAGACCGTCGACGACAAATGGGTGAAGCGGGGATTGGTAGAAAGCGACGGCCGGAAATAGTCTTGGAAGAAATGACGACGCAAATACTTAAACAATCAAAAGCTTTGACAGGCGGCTTTGGGGAAGTTTTAGGATTTGCCGTCACTCCCAAAGGTATAGAGCGACACAAAACCGCTGCTATGTTGATAAGAGCAAATCTCAGACTTGGTTTAGACACTGCACGGGGAGGCTCTGCCTGGCGAGCAGAATTATTAGATTTACAAAAGGAATTGCCACTAATCGAATCATTCAGATTGAACCCCGAATTTGTGCAGCGGACTTATCGTGCTACGGAAGGATTTACTTTGCCGGAGAGATTAGGGCGAAGAACTGATGCGCCCGCTGCAACCGCTTATCAGCGAGGGTTCAGGGAATACTTTGGATTGTCAGAGGAGGCAACAGGAGACCAGGTAAAAGCAGTTGAAGAACATACTAAAGCCTTGAAAGAGCATGCTGTGGCCTTGAAAGAACAGACTCACGTTATGAGCACGGCTCTTGTAAATCTAAATTACGAAATGCTGGATTGAAAATGGTTAAGCAAAACGTAAAAATTGGGGCTATTGCCCTAAGCTGGATGTCAGATGGTAACGGTGGTTTTCAACCGACACCTGACAATTTAACGCAGAAGGAAGCAATCCGATTTTTGCGGCTTGATACCATTAAAACACGATTCCCCCAAAACACCTTACAACGATACCGGAAAGAGTCTGGACTAAAAACCGTCCAAATCGGCAGACAGATTCTATATCCCAAAAAAGAATTAGAGGAATTTATCGCAAGGCAGATGGAGAAGAACCCTCGATAAGAAAAAACTAATACAATCAAAACGTACAGGACGCCCATACGGGGCCAAACTGGAAGCGGGGCATACCTAACTACCCTTGCATCCAATTGGAGGTGAAATGTTACAACATCAATTAAAAGTAAGTTTGAGCCGGCAAAAATCGAAACTAAAAACATACTGGACTTTGCGCTGGTTTGGATCCGATGGACGGCATCGAGGCCAGACTATTGGGAGAGCTGATGGGCCGAACAGCTTATCAAGGCGGCACGCTGAATTACGGCGTCTGCACAAGGAACAAGAGATAAATGAACGCCCTGGTCGCCGAGATGCAAGCAGCTGGACCTTGTCGTGCTTATTTGATTTTTACACGACTTCAAAAAGGTCTGAACTTGCCCCGGGTACATTACGGTTATATCAACAGGCAGCAAAATATCTCTTTGCTTATTTTGGTAAAGAACGTCTGATAGACCACATCACGAAAGCTGATGCAAGGGCGTTTAAGACAGCCCTGGCAAATGGCGACCTGATGTACGTGAACAAATTACGAAAGACGAAACCCACGCCGTCAACGGTTGACAAGCACGTCCGGACGGTTCGCAGCTTGTTTAATTTTGCCAAGGAAGATGACTTTGTCGTCAGCAATCCATTCGACAGGCTTAGCAAGACAATAAAAATTGAACGTGCCTGGCACTACGTAACCAAAGACGAATATCAAAAACTTATGACCTTTGCCCCAAACATAAATTGGCGATTGCTAATATCGTTATGCAGACTGGCTGGTTTACGTCGGGGCGAGGCTTTGGATCTTGAATGGTCGGACATCGATTGGGGAGAGCATCGGCTTCAGATAATTGGCTCAGAGAGCTGGCAGCCCAAAGATAGGGAGTCTCGTATTGTTCCGATTTTCCCAGAGCTCTATAAAATTTTACTGACCGCTTATGACGACGCGGATGCAGGCCAGAAGAAAGTCATCGAGGGCCTTTGTGCTACAAACACCTGGCGGGATTTTCAGGTCCTGTTTCGCAAAGCCGGAGTGAAACCTTACCTGAAACCGTGTCATTCATTGCGAAAAAATTGTATCACTGACTGGGCATCAAATTTCCCTGCACACGTTGTAAAACAATGGGCCGGCCATTCGAGCTTAGAGACGACCGACCGATACTATCTCCAGGTATCTGAGTCAGAATACAGAAGGGCGGCTCAAACCAATTTCTTCGGCGATTTTGCACAACTTTTTGCACAACTCGACAAAAACAATGAGGTTGACAAAAGCAAGGAAAATCATATAGACTTATTACAAAAGGAGATATGAATATTTTTGCGGGCGTAATTCAGTGGTAGAATGTCGGCTTCCCAAGCCGAATGTCGTGGGTTCGAATCCCATCGCCCGCTTTCGTGAAGTTTGGGAGGTAATATCTAAACTCGGATATTCAGTTAGACCCGGAAAAATTAAAAAAAAGCAGATTTTGCTTGTTTTAAGGGTCTTTATATGTTATTATAGGACAAAAGGTCGATTGAGAGGTTTTAATCAGTGGTGTGGTCTTAATAAAGATTTTTGAGGAGGTAGAGATATGAAGGGGCAATTTCTTTTTCAAACCTGTATAACGCTTTTATTGTCGGCCGCGGTTGTCTCGGCCGCCGCCGAGCCCGCCCTGGCTAACTATACCCAACTGGCCAAGCTGACCGCCTCCGACGCCGCCGGCGATGACCATTTCGGCTCCTCCGTGGCCATCAGCGGCGCCACCGCTATCGTGGGGGCGCATCTTAATTCCGACGCCGGCGACAATTCCGGCTCAGCCTACCTGTTCGATGTTACCACCGGCAGCCAAATCGCAAAGCTGACCGCCTCCGACGCCGCGGCCTGGGACGAGTTCGGCATCTGCGTGGCCATCAGCGGCTCCACCGCCCTCGTGGGGGCGTGGGGTGATGACCACGCCGGCGATAGCTCCGGCTCGGCCTACCTCTACGATTTCAGCGATCCCTGCAGTATTACCGAAATCAAGCTGACCGCCTCCGACGCCGCGGCCTGGGACGAGTTCGGCATCCGCGTGGCCATCAGCGGCACCACCGCCCTCGTGGGGGCGAATGGTGATAACCACGCCGGCAGCAGTTCCGGCTCGGCGTACCTGTTCGACGTGGCCACCGGCAGCCAAATATCCAAGCTGACGGCCTCCGACGCCCGCGACTGGGGACTTCTTCGGCTCCGTGGCCCTCAGCGGCACCACCGCCCTCGTCGGGGCGTATGGTAATGACGACGCCGGCAGTCACTCCGGCTCGGCGTACCTCTACGATTTCAGCGATCCGTGCAGCATTACCGAAATCAAGCTGACCGCCTCCGACGCCGCCGAATTGGACGAGTTCGGCTACTCCGTGGCCCTCAGCGGCTCCACCGCCCTCGTCGGGGCGTTTGGTAATGACGACGCCGGCGGCCAGTCCGGCTCGGCCTACCTGTTCGACGTCAGTGATCCCTGCAACATTACCGAAATCAAGCTGACCGCCTCCGACGCCGCGGCAAATGACCTGTTCGGCTCCTCCGTGGCCCTCAGCGGCTCCACCGCCCTCGTGGGGGCGTATAGCGATGACGACGCTTGCCCAGGGAACATTAACTGCAATTCCGGCTCGGCGTACCTGTACGATTTCAGCGATCCCTGCAGCATTATCGAAATCAAGCTGACCGCTTCCGACGCCGCCGCCGTGGACTTATTCGGCGAATCTGTGGCCATCAGCGGCGCCACCGCCATCGTCGGGGCGCGTTGGGATTACGACGCCGGCATCCGTTCCGGCTCGGCCTACCTGTTCGGGCCTTGCCCATATACTATTGCAGGCGATATTAACGAAGATTGTAAAGTTGATTTAAGGGACTTTGCCCTGATGGCGGGCAACTGGCTGGTCGATTGCCTTTTAGATCCGTCTGACCCGGCTTGCCTAGCGCCATAGAAACCGGGCAAAAGACGTTTGGGCGGTTTGCTGCTTCGTAGGAATGACAATAGGGAAAATCAATCAAATGTGCAGGTGGGTAAGAGCAAAAATCTCGTAGCGCAGCGCAGACCTCGGCGGAGCCGTAGGCGAAGACGGGCCCACCTTCGCCAGCCCCACAAGCCACGTGCTATATTTTCAATCAAAAACGCAGGTAGCTGGAAGGAAAAATCTAAAAATCTAAAATTTTTTTAACTGCTTTCCTGACAAGCCCTTATCTCTATCAATCCTGTCAAAAACACCCCAATTTTCGCACCAAAAGCGCAAGCCCCTCTAATATTGGAGGCAGTGCAAGAGCCTAATGATTAGAGATTAACCAATTAACCAAAAACCACGATTAAACCTCGTTTGGAACATTTGAACTTGGAATTTTGATATTGTTTGAGATTTGGTGCTTGATATTTGTGATTTTAACCAGCCCACTCGCAACGCGTAACC
>SDBT01020550.1_pt1 | contig 10325 bp, 8 predicted proteins | sample 2277101 | NCBI WGS metagenome assembly SDBT01 (sample SAMN10404973, study PRJNA504765) | marine sediment metagenome | isolation source: marine sediment core GS10_PC15, 103 cmbsf | place: Arctic Ocean: Southern Knipovich Ridge | collected 2010
GTATAAAACAAGCCTTGGAAAACGTCAAAAATAAAATTGATGGAATTAAATCTGAGCTTATTGATTTCGTGGAAGATGAAATAAAACCTGAAATTGCAGAACTTATTGAAGAAGCTAAAGCAGAGCTTGATGCCCTCAAAACTAAAATTGACAAACTTGAAGAAATAGCGCTGGAAGCAATGGGAGTAATCGATCTTCTTAAATCAATAAAATTAATTAAAGAAATAATTGACGCTGCCAAGCAGTTTAAGAAAGATTTCATAGAACTCAATGAAAGTTTAGCAGCAGCAAGCGAATTTGAGTTCCAGGAAAAACTTAAAACTTGGGAGCCATACAGAACAACTGTTTCCTTCCAGGTAGGCAGTCTTTGGGATATGATTAAGTGTCTTCCAGCAACCGGAATATATGGCAAATACACGGCTGAATCTTCAGAGGAAATCCCTTGCCCGACAAAAGTAATATCAGAATCAATATCAACCGTCACTTCCACAGACCCAGCAACGGGAGAAACAACAACCACCGAAACAACTGATAAACAATATGCCTCCTCGTCAATACATGTCGGAGGCAGAGTTTGTTCTGACCTTCAAGCCCCCCTTAATCAATTAAGCGGCGCTCTCTTTTCAATTCTCTTCAACTTTAATAAAATTAGAGATATTGAAATGGCAGGAAACCCAGAGGTAGCTCCGGTAACCAATAAGGCCAATCAGCTTTGGCAAAGATCCCTCTTTTTAGAATCCTGGGCTATCTTTCTTAAACAAATGACCGATAAATGTCGCTGCGGCAGAAGTTACTGCCGCTTGACCTTTGCCATTTCTGGTGTTTCTATTACTTCTCTTGATCCCCTTTTGAATACTTATTGTTGGCTGGGCTGGACCTTCGGTAGAAAGTTTATTAACGACGAAGCCGACAAATTGGAGAACGCAAACAGGGAATAGTATGAAAAAAATCAATCAAAAATTTGTCATTGTCTTTCTTGTTCTTGCCCTGCTTTTTATTTCCTTTGTTTTTCTTTTTTCAGAAGAAAAAGAAAAGGCCTCTGCTCAAGATGAGGGAGCTTTGACTTGCCAAGAACCAATTAGCATTGGTTCATCTTTAGACGCCGCCTTGGAAGCGATGGACGTTCTGTTCCGAGAGACTCAAAATATCCACCGAGAAATCGCCGCCCAAATTGAAGAGGCCAACGCTGCTACGGCCTCCATAGGCAAAGACGCCGCCAATTGCGATATTTCAAAAGAAAGGTGCCAGGCGATGTGCGTCAATATTCAGGCAAAAGTCACCTTCAAGGTCACCTTGCTCTGGGTTATTGACCTTTTGAATTATCCTGCCTGCTTCCCTCAATGTGGTTTCAGCCAAGCTTGTTTGGGGAAACCCTGCCCGGCCTTAGACGGCCATGTTGGCTTAATTACAGATTCCCTTGCCAGCACGACTAAAGCAATTCAAAAAATTAACGATGTCTTTTCCTCCTCGACAGAACAAATTGAAGAGGATATAATCAAAGAAAGGGAGATTGAAGAAGTAGCTCATTGCTTAACTTTAGCAAAACATTCTTTAACTAATCCATTAAATCCTCCTCGGAAGAAATGCATTTTAGGTCTCGGTATAAGCGAAGAAGAATATGCAAGTTATTATGATTGTGACCTATTGAGCAAACCCTGGGATTGTCGGTTGCCGCTTTTTGCCGGATTAAAAATAACCAAAATTGAATTTGCTCAAAGAAAACTGGAGAAAACCAGAGCGGACTTTAACGAGTGGCGAATGTCCCAGGAAGATTGGGAGAAAGCTTACCGGGGAGAAATTGTTCCTAAAGCCACTGTCAAATGTCTTGAGGCATTAGAGCAAAGAGCCTATTGGCCAAGATGGTGGACTGACGATTGTGAAGAAAAATGTAAGGATAATCCTTATAAAACCGGCTGCCAGGATTGTCTCTGCAGCCAGTGTGAATCAACTACCGGAAACGACCTCTGTACTGAAACTTCCTGGGTTAATGCTTCCTCAACGGCGTGCCAGGAATGCCTTAACCAAAGCCCCATTCATCAATATTCCTGGACAAAAGCAACCGGCTGTAAATTCTACGGCGCTTGCCGAAGCAAATGCGAGAAAGCTGTTTCCGGGGAAAAGTTTGAAGAATGCCTGACCTGTCTCTGCGAAGGACTTCCTCCGGATAACGAATGTACCAAACAAGGCGGGACTGCTGAAGAATGCGAAATAGCGGCTTGCCAAAGATGGATTTGCGGCGAAAGTTTGCTTAACTGGACGGGCTGCCGCTCATATTAAAAACAGGGATTATGTTTTATAAAAAGAAATCAAAAAAACTTGCTATTTCCCTGGCTATTCTGGTCTTATTGTTTATTGGCTTCAGCTTTGTTTCGGCTCAATTTACCCCCGAAGTTAAATACCCGGATATCGGCGAAAAAACAATAACCAGAGCCACCGAACTGCCGGATTACATAAGCTACATTTTCAGCTTGGCTATAATACTGGGGGTTTTAATCGCTGTCGGCTCTTTAATTTACGGCGGGTTTCTTTTCTTAAGTTCAACCGGATCCCCAGAACAAATGGGAGCGGCTAAAACCCGCATTCTCAGCGCTCTTCTGGGATTAGTGATTTTACTTGGCTCTTATTTAATCTTAAACACGGTCAACCCCGAACTATTAACGATTAGAATTGATAAATTTGAAGTCCAAAGAGGGATAAGATTGATTGATAGTGATGTCTCAGGCAAAAAAGAGATTACCGAAATAAGCATTGGAAACCTTCAGGAGAAATATGGAGATGATTTTACACCAAAAAGAGTTGAAGTTTTTGGCACCGCCCTTGGAGAGTTAAAGGCAAGGGCTTTCTCTTTAATAAATTATACCGGAAAATCTACTAATTGGATTGAAGGGGGAGAGAATACGAATTGGGTCATACAATCAATTAAGGTAAAGGGAATTGGGCCGGGAGTTTATCTTTACGGCGCTCAAGACAATCAAGAGTTCTATTTAAACAGAGATCAAGAAGACTTTTCTAAAATTGACAACTTTAATGATAAAGCAGAAAAAATTGAAATTAAAAATCTAATAGTGGGCGGTGGAAAACAAACTGCTTTTGCCGCTGTTTTGCACGAAGATGCTGGCTATAAAGGTCAATTCAAAATATTCTTTACTCAGAAAAAAATGCCCTTAGGGGGAACCGTATCGTCAGACGCCTCTAACAAAAAAGTAATTCGTGGAGATGGCGTGGGAACAAACTTTAAGCCGGATTTAAGCGATGGAGACTGGGTAACATTTGATGTTTCAGCCATTGCTAATCAATCCTATGAAGTGTCTCATGTTTATAACGAAGACCCTGGCAAGCTTACTCTTAAAACCCCTATTCCTGCCGATGTTAATTTTAGCGGAAGGAAAATATACAAAGCAGGAGACGAAGGAAATGTTCCCCCAGGACAAAAAATAGAAATAGATGGAACTACAAAAGACTATGGCGCAGTTGATGGCGTTTCTTCGGCTCATATTTTTCAGATAGGATCCGATGAGAACTGCCAAGAAATTAAACTTTACAAAGCGCCAAACTTTATCTATACAGAAACTACTCCTTATTGCAGAATTACTTCCGCCGGCACTACCCTTGTTTATCTCGAGATAGAAGATGACGGGACAACAAAAGATAAAATAGTACAGGCCAGCAATGTTAAACTCCCTATTTACAAACCAATCAATATTGAAAATGCCTGTGGTAATGAATGGACGGATACAATCCAGGGAATTGAGATTCCTGGCAAGTGCTTAGTTGCTCTTTTTGAGCATTCTACCTCAGCTGGTAATTTCCCGGGGAAATGGAGCGAGATATTCACTGCCAATGACCCTGACCTCACTGACAATCGCATTGGTAAATGTAAATGCTTTAACGGAGTTATGGATTGGATGTGCAAACCCTGCGCTTCAGCCATCGCTATTTACCCCCTGAAGTAGAGAGATAAAGATGGAAGATGAAAGGTAAAAGTACGGAGAAGAAAATTCAAAATATCGGAGATCTAAAAGTTTATCAAAAACTCTGTAAATTAACTATTGAGACTCATAGGTTAACATTGACCTTTCCCAGATTTGAGCTCTACGAACTTGGTTCACAATTAAGGAGATCATCTAACTCAGCACCGGCTAATTTAGCCGAAGGATTTAATAATAAACATATCAATATCTATCTTGAAGGAATCAGCCGAGCCCAAGGAGAAGTTAGAGAAACAAAACACCATCTTGAGATGGCTTATAAAAAAGGATATTTAAACGAGGAAAGATTGAATGATTTTTTAAATCGCTACGAAGAATGTAAAAGAATGTTAATAGGATTAGAAAAGTCTCTAAAAAAATACACCTAATATCTTCTATCTTTCATCTTCTATCTTTCATCTTCTATCTTTCATCTTGGCTTGATAACTACTCTTCTTTCGGGTTCCTCGCCAATGCTTTCTGTGGCTATATCTTCTCTTTGAGACAATTCTAAGTGGACAATCCTTCTTTCGTAAGAAGACATCGGGGGAAGGGTTTTTTCTTCTTTACTTAAAGCTACTTCATTGGCTGCGCTTTGAGCCGTTTCTTTCAGGTATACCATTTTGTTTTTCTTGTATTGGTTTATATCAAGATCAAGGAAAATCTGCTCGCCCAATTTCTTGCGCAGTATCTTTCCCAAAATCTTTTGGATTTCGTTTAACGTTCTGCCTTGTTCGCCGATTAGAATTTGAGGTTCTTCTGTTTTCAAATCTAAAGGCAGAGTATTTTCTTTAATCTCGCCGACTTCAATCTCTGCCTCAAAGGTCATTTTCCCAAAGAATTCTTCAACGATTTTTTTAATTTTCCCTTTTTTCAAGTTGGGCATGTTTTTTTTGAACTAAATAATGTTCGCCAATGGAAAACAACGTGCTGACAATCCAGTAAAGTCCGATAATTGAACCTAACTTCCAAACAATAAAGATGGTGAAAATCGGAAAGAAATAAAGCATCTGGGACTGCATCATTGAAGCGAATTCTCCTTTCTTTGTTTTTTGTTTGGGCAAAGCTATTTTTGACTGAATAAATTGTAACACGCCCGCCACCACCGCCAAGGCAAGATTTGATTCACCAAGATTGAGCAGTCCTAATAAACTAAGGTTTATTGCTTCGGGATAGGAAACAAAACTGTAAAGAGACGCTTTCAATACTTCCGGGGAAAAATCTTTTAGAAAAAAGAAAACCCGATAGAGGGCGATAAGTATGGGCAATTGCAAAAGAATGGGCAAACAACCGGAAAAAGGGCTGATTTTTTCTTGGCGGTAAAGCTCCATTGTCGCTTCGGCCAATTTTTCTCCCTCTCCTTTGTATTTTTGTTGAAGTTCTTTTACTTTCGGCTGAAGGGCGTTTAACGCCCTCTGCGACTTGATTGCTTTTATTGAAGAGGGATGAAGAATCAACCTGATGAGCAAAGTTAAAACGATTACCGCTACTCCGAAATCCCGGCCCGGCAGATAATTGTATATCAAAATTAAGCCGTTTAATAACGGCTGATACAAGACTATGTTAAAAAAGCTTATTATGGCGCCCATTGTCTAAAAAATGTCAAAGCTCAAATGTCAAATGTCAATTCAATGTCAAATGATTAAATGATAAATGACAAAAATGTTTTGACATTTGGATTTTCATGGCATGTCAACTCCACCTCTACTCCATGGGGCACACCTCAAAACCCTCCAACAAGAAAACAGCACTCCCTTTAATACTCCGTATTTTTTAATTGCCAAGATGCTGTATTTAGAACAGGAGGGATAAAAGCGGCAATTTTCTCCCAACAAAGGAGAGATAAATTTCTGGTAAAATCCGATGGTTTTGTAAAATATTTTTTTAATCATTTTTCAATAATTTAGCTTTTTCAAGAAGTTTCTCAATCATTTCTTTAAGCTCTGAAAATTCTTTTTTTTCGCTTCCTTTTTTGCTAAAAAAAATTAAATCGTAATCCGATTTTAATTTTGGCAAATATATTTTAACCGCCTCTCTCAGTCTTCTTTTCAACTTATTACGGACAACTGCTTTTTTTGAAATTTTCTTCCCGACAGCAAATCCAATCCTTGATGTCCCTAAATCGTTTTTCAAAAACTTTAAAACTAAAAAATTATCTGAATGGCTTTCCCCTTGCTTAACTATTTTCTCAAAATCTTTTTCCTTTTTTAATCTATGTTCTTTGGGCAGCATTGGACTCAGACTGTTAACTTTTTCCTTTTCTTTCTTCTTCTTCGGGCAATAATTTTTCTTCCATCTTTTGTTCTCATCCTGACAAGAAACCCGTGGGTCCTCTTTCTTTTTTTCTTTTTAGGCTGGTAAGTAATACTCATATCTCTCATATTAAGATTTAATCTTTATTTAGTCAACCCTTGATTTCAACAAATTATCCCCAGCTTTTTAACAAGGGGGGTGTTTTGGTTGATTTTTATAGCTGCTTGCGCTATGTTAAAAATAGACCGATAATAAAAAATCATGACCGACAAAGAACTTTGGCAATCTGTTCTGGCCCAAGTCCAATTTACCGTTTCCCGCGCTAATTTTGCTACTTGGTTTTGCAATACCGAAATTGTCTCCAATAAAAACGGCAAGGTTTCAATTTCTGTTCCCAATTCTTTTTCCAGGGAATGGCTGGGCAACAAATATTATTCACTTATTTTAAAAATTCTCCGGTCGTTGGAGAGAGATGTTCGTTTAATGGAGTTCATTGTTAACACGGAGACTCCTCTCAGCATAAAAAAAAGAGTTTCTCTCCCAGAGAAACAAAAGGTTGTTGACGACTCCCAGCTTCAATTTTTAGAATTCAAAGTCAATCAAAAAACCAACCTTAATCCTCGCTATACTTTCAATAATTTTGTTGTCGGGGGATTTAATGAGTTGGCTCATGCTGCCGGCTGGGCAATTTCTGAAAACCCGGGCGTTAACTACAACCCTCTTTTTGTTTACGGAGGAGTTGGTTTGGGAAAAACTCATCTTCTCCAGGCAATCGGCAATAGAATCGCCAGCTTGTTCCCCGAAAAAGAAATCAAATATACTCCCTCGGAAAACTTTATTTCAGGTCTTGTTGAGTCAATAAAAAACCAAGAAATTGGAGAGTTTAAAAAAAAGCTCCGCAAAATTGACGTTTTGATAATGGATGACATTCAATTTCTTGCTGGCAAAGAAAAAACTCAGGAAGAATTTTTCCACATATTCAATTCTTTCCACCAAAACCAAAAGCAAATAATTTTGTCTTCTGACCGTCTGCCGAACGCCATCCCGGCTCTTGAAGAAAGATTGAGGTCGCGATTCGCCGGAGGAATGATGGCCGATATCGGGATCCCGGACATTGAAACAAGAATTGCTATCTTAAAATCCAAGTGCGAGGAAAAAGATATCAACTTAAGCCAGGATGTCTTGGAATACATCGCCTCAAACATCCAAAATAACATAAGAGAGATGGAGGGAGCCCTTAATCGGTTAGTTGTTTTTCAAAAAATAAATCAAAAGATGCCGGACATCCAGGTTGCCAAAAAACTGCTGAGAACCCTACTTCTCTCTCCCAAAAAAGCCACCAGCTTCAAAAAAATAATGAGGATAGTCTCTTCTTTCTACGACTTAGAGGATAAAGACCTTTTTCTGGCAACTCGCCGAAAAGAAATCGTCAAGCCCAGACAAATCGCTATGTATTTGCTCCGCCAAGAACTCAAGGAATCATATCCCTCTATCGGAAGAAAATTCAAGGGGAAAGACCACACCACGGCTATTTATGCTTGCGAAAAAATAATAAAGCAACTTAAAGAAGACGACGGTCTTTTGACTGAAATTAATTTAATTAAACAACGCCTTTACAGTGAGGTGTAAGGAACGGGCGAATAAGTTGTTGATAAATCATCCGGAAAGATGTTGACAAAACCTTACAGAAAGACAAGACAATTTTAACTTCCCCAGAATACCCCAAAACTATCCCCAAGAAATTAACAGAACAATCTCCTAAAAACCTTAATTAACCAACAAAAAACCTTCTTTTCCCCAATTGACTTCCCTTTAATAACAATATAAAATTAAATAAAACGTATTACTATTATGAAGATTGAGATACTAAAAGAAAACCTAAAAAAAGCGATTAATATTTGCGAGAGAATAACCAAAAAAACTATCTCTTTGCCTGTTTTGGCAAATGTTTTATTGAAAGCTGAGGGTAATTTTCTTGAATTAACCACTACCAATCTTGAAACCACTATTCGCTGGTGGGTTTTAGCTAAAATTGAAAAACCCGGCACCTTATTGGTTGGGGCCACCTTTCTTTCAAATCTGGTTGATTTAATTGCCGAACAAAAAATAGAATTGCGAGAAACCAATAAAAATTTAATAATAACCACCAAAAATCAGGATACTCAAGTCCAGGGGCAAAATCCCGAAGAGTTCCCGATTGTCCCCAAAATTGAAAGAGAAACTCCCTTTCAGATTTCCGTCCAGCAGCTGAATGCGGGGTTGTCTCAAATCGTAGATATACCCTCTCCTTCCCAAATAAGGCCGGAAATTTCCGGTATTTTCTTTTCTTTTAAGAAAGACAAATTAAAACTTGTTAGCACAGACAGCTTTAGATTGGGAGAGAAGGTGATTGATCTGGGGAAGGAAGTGGGAAAAGACACTTCTTTTATTCTGCCTCAGGAAGCAGGCAGAGAACTGATGAACATTATAAGCCAGCGGGCAGGAACTATTACCTGTTTTTCTAATACCAACCAAGCTGTTTTTGAGCTCTTAATGGAAGAAACTTCTCACCCTCAAATAAACGTTATTTCTCGTTTGATTGACGGGGAATACCCAAATTATCAAGAGATTATCCCCAAGAAATTCACAACTAAAATTCAAATAGACAAAGAATCCCTGCAAAACCAAATTAAAGAAGCGGGATTGTTCAGCGGCAAGGTTTCGGAAGTGAAAATAACGCCTTTACTGAAAGAGAAAAAAATCAAAATATTTTCCCAGAGTCCGGAGATAGGGAAAAACGAATCATCTGTGCCGGCGAAAATTGAGGGCGAGCAATTTGAAATTTCTTTCAATTACAGATTCTTAATTGACGGCTTGAATAATATCAAAAGATCAGAGGTTATTCTTGAGTTAAGCGGAGAAGAGGGTCCGGGAGTTCTCAGGCCAGTCGGAGATTCAAGTTATTCCTATGTCTTAATGCCGATAAAAGCCAGTTAACGCTCTCCTAACCAATTAACCACGCCGTATTCCCAGTTTTCATACTGGGGGTCTCCCCGAGAATCAGCTTCGGTTCTCGGGCTGTTTTTATTAACAAAATGCAAAAGACAACGATTTTCAGGGAAACTTCCGTCTAAAACAGGATTTCCCGTAACAATTTCCTGAGGTTTTTCGAATTCGCTCTTGGGGAATTTTTTGAGAGCTTGGGACATGAAATCGTTCCAAATCGGTCCCGCCAAAGCGACTCCCGGTTTTGTCATCGGAGAATTATCGTTGTTACCCACCCAAACCCCGGTTGCTAATGAAGGCGTGTAGCCGATTGTCCAAGCGTCATTGTATCTTTGGGTGGTGCCGGTCTTGGCGGCGACCGTGTAGTCCTTTAGATAAAGATAAGAGTTCCAACCAAACATCGGAGCTCGGGCCTCGTTATCTGACAGGATATCGTTTATTTGTCTGGCAATTTGAGATGGCAAAACTCTTAATTTGTCAGACTTTGTCTCTTCAATGATCTTCCCTTTTGAATCTTCTATTTTTTTGATAAAATTTAAAGGAAGTTTTACCCCGTCATTAGCAAAAATTCCGAAAGCAGCAACCATTTCCAAAAGTTTTAGTTCTCCCCCTCCCAAAACTAAAGCTAGGCCGTAGGTTCCTTCATCTCTCAGGGTGGTTATGCCAAAGGTGTGAGCAAGGTCTATTGTCTCTTTTACCCCGGCTAAATACAGGGTTTTTACCGAGGGCAGATTTCGCGACTGGGCTAAGGCGGTTTTAAGAGTTACTTGGCCCAAAAATCTACCATCATAATTACCCGGGTGATAACACTTTAAACCATATTCATCTTCGGTTTGGTCGGCTGTTGGGGGGCAGTCAGGGTTGAATTCAGTAGGTACGTCCCAGATTACCGTTTTTGGGGTGAAACCTTTCTGAAAGGCTTTAGCGTAAACAAAAGGCTTGAAAGCGGAACCGGGCTGGCGTGAACTTAAAGAAACATTTACTTTTGGGTCAAATTTGCAGCCTTCTTCGTCGCATTCCTCAGATTCTCCGTGCCAATCTTTTGACCCGACCATAGCCAAATTCTCGCCCGTCTGTGGGTTTAAACTAACCAAGGCGCCGTTATAAGCGTTATATATT
>SDBT01020551.1_pt1 | contig 10325 bp, 21 predicted proteins | sample 2277101 | NCBI WGS metagenome assembly SDBT01 (sample SAMN10404973, study PRJNA504765) | marine sediment metagenome | isolation source: marine sediment core GS10_PC15, 103 cmbsf | place: Arctic Ocean: Southern Knipovich Ridge | collected 2010
AAGAAAATCCGCGGAACGAAGTCGACTTCGCCACAGACCAGCTTGAACGTGCCGATGAACTCTCTCCCATCGACCACTACAGCAATGTCGTTAATTCTGGTAACTCTCATCGGCTCAACCTCCCTTACATTTTGACTAAGTCAAACCGTCTGTAGATATAAGCCAAAAAGAATCCGATGGCAACAGGCGTCAACCAGACTACTGGCAACATCCACAGAACCAGTACGAACGTAAGATACCGTAGGGGCTCAAACTTGACGCATAACAAACAGAGGACTATGATTGCTGAACCCATACTACAAGTATACACCATGAAAGAGGAGAGTCAAATGATTTTGGAATTTTGCCGTCCCTACGAATCTGTGCTCAAAATTACGCTGCCTACGTTGTTGCCTATGGCGTCGTGTAACCGAAAAGGGTAAGCAGCGCGACGCGAGCCGTAAATCCGATCAGCTAGCTGCCGTATTATCAAAGACGCTTCTTTCTCCCAGTTGTGCGCTTTAGTATGAGGATCAAAAAATGCAGCATTGTCCACGTCGAGCGTGATAGTCAATTTCGTCATCGTCTCGCCTTATTGGTAAAAATGGCTAGGAACGACCACCTCTGGATACACTTCGACAACATTGATAATGCACTCTGTTTTCGTTTCACCGAAGATATAATACGCTTGACCGTTGACGACGACGGTTGCGCGAAAACCACCCGACACCGGAATCAATGCTTTTATAATCATATCAAGACCGCCTTTCTTCTCTACTCAATTATACCATGTTTTTGGACCATTGTCAAATAATTATTCTCTACTGACTTGATTATGTAAGTATTGATTTTGATACCGGTCACGTTTTTTGCCAAACACCATTCTAAGGGCCACCTCAGCGGAAATGGACCCTGTTCGACGTTTAAGAGCCTCAAGCTGCGGCTCTATCAATAGGCGTACTCCTACGACAGACGCACAGGCGCACGCCTCACGGGCCGAGAAACGTGCATCTTGAAGCTCGACCAGATACCATCGAATCGAGCGGCTTTATCGATTGCTTACTTTTCCATTTTTCTACTCCCCTATACTTATATAAAAAAAGAGAGATATTTATCTGTAGAGAGTGGGAATAGAGAATAGCGTAAGTAGAGAAGTTACAATAACTCTCGTCCTAACTCCTTACTACAAAACGACTTGCGCCATTACCAACAGTGTCCACCAATCGGGTGGGACCCCCAGATTCTTGGTAAACGCTCCAGTAGTAGGGTAAATTGTCCATTTGAGAGGTATATCCGAACCCTGCTCAAGGCCTACGCTAATCGAGATAACCGTCAAGGCTTATGCTATCGATAAACAACCTGTTGGAGGTACGTAAACAAGGGACCAATGAACCACCCATCTTGGCTACTAGCCGCCAGTATGAGGTACCAACGAACCACTCATCTTGGCTAGACGCCACGTTGCCGCCCAAAAGTGGGCCGCTCGTAAGGACCACTACCGCAGTAGCCAACCACCTAAAGGCGTTGGACAGTACCTCACTAGTGGCCCGCTCGCCAAAAGTACCCTAAGCGCTTGTTTGACGGGCCCTAGTTAGAGTACATATTCCTAGGAATCACTAAGCGCCAATGTGGTAGGGAGTACGTATTGTGAGTGTTGTTCAAGTACCCATTGGTGTGTAGTCACACCACCCGTTAAGGTGTGGTCAAACTGATTCGTTGGCAACTTTTAAGACCTGATTTTGAAATCAGCCCGCCATCTTAGCGAAGACTCTATAATTCCGATCCACGCTAGGACAACCGTAGCGGTGCCAGACATTAGCAATCTTTACTTCAGTGTGTAGATGAATATCGCATCCCATGAGTTTCTCCTTTGGTTCAATGTGGTAACTTATCAAAGTAAAATTTTGATATCTCAACCTGATCACATTTATATCCTAATTTGTTACATACAATGCTGCTAGTACCAGTTCCAGCAAAAAGATCCAAAAAAGAGGTTCCGGGAGTCATGAGATAGATACGCTCCATAAGTTTCTCGGGATGCTGTGTCGGTACATGTGACCTTCTTTCGCTACCGCACGTCACTCTAGGAAACGACCATACATCACCAGGAACCCTGGGTCCACAAGCCCTAGCATCGTTTAAGCGCATTCGCTCCGACTCAATTCTAATGTCATCAACGGACCAACGTACCGATGGACGAGACAATCGCAAAATAGGCCTATAATCGTTGGCACAATCAGTATCTCGATACTGAGAAAAAGCAAAATTCCAAATAAACGTGCGATGTTGCCAAGCGCTTTTTGAGATCCAAAAGTTCAAAGCGGCCATCAACGGCATTGTATGTTTGTTGTAGTAGCTACACCACACAACCGGAGCGTGACGCATTGACTTCAAAATCAAAGTGCTCAACCAGTCTATATAATCCTCACGGTAGTCGACGAACCCATCATACTTGAGTCCTATATTATCGACTGGGTCCATGAAAATGCCGTCATAACCACCAGCTATATCCAAAAAAGCACTGCAGTCCATATTAAAATTCATGACATACTCCTTTCTAAGACTACTCAGGTTCTCGTAGAATCCACAAATCCGTAATACATTTCCAGGGCAGATGTTGCCGCATAAGAAGGGACCGGTCTCCATCTGGATCATCGCCGTAGCAAGACGTCAGAACCAAACCATTCTGATCGATCAAATGGACATACCCCACAGATCGACAACGAAACAGCCACAAAGCACTTACTTCCTCGCTACATTTCCAATCGGAGGCCGCTGCTGGATCGATCCAATCGCATTCAACAAGTTGACCAAGCTTCAAGTCATACATAGTTTAGTTGCTCCTATTTAGGTCACTGGGTTTTCTAAAATTTATCTAACAAGTGAGCAATAAACGCTCGACACATGTTTCATTGCTTTCAAAATCAATTCGCTGAGCCACGGAATATAAGTCCCCTTTGGGAACGTATCAACGAACCCATCATATTTGAGTCCAAGGTCATCAGGCGGATCTAAAAAGACTCCATCATATCGCCCCGCTGTATCGAGGAATTTAGAACAATCTTCATTGTAGTTCACGGTGTTTCACCTCTGGGAAAGATGCCCTTTAACACTGTCAAGCAATCTTTGGGTCACGAAGATGACGAGTGTTTCTTTGTCATCAACGACCCGTGTTGCCTCAACGAAATATCCGTCGCTCACCAAGACGCCGTACGCCTTTCCATTGTTCACACACACACTGCCCGGCAGCAAAGACGTTCGGATCGCGAATAGAGAAGGCTTCGCCGTGCTTGTCGAGATTGATGACGCAAGCACAGAGAGTCTGACAGATCATCAACTCTGCCTCGCCGTTCTGCAGCCATGAACCGCATAGCTCCCAGCCTGTGGTGATTTGGGCGGCCAAGTCTCGAATTGCTTTTTGCGTAAGTAGATCAAAGTTCATTGTTTCACCTTGTGAGTGGATCATTCGTGATAGGAAATGTTTAGTTGTTCCTCAATGTGCCAACGGATCAATGAACTTCTAGATTCTCGCGCCGATTATCCAACTTGTCCCCGTCAATGTGAAGACTTTGGTCAGCTTCTATACTCATCCTACGCGACACTTCCTTGTGCATACCCACAGTATTAACGTACCGACCGTTTTCGTGTACGAGGCGTATAACATATCCGTCAAGACCGAGACGCCACTTGAAGTTGTCCAAATAGGCGTGGTCTTCATCAGAAACAAGAGTCATTCCACCGTGCAGTAAACGAATCTTTTTCATACAACTAACCTCCAGGAACTAATGAACTAATGAACTAATGAACTAATGAACTAATGAACTTTTTCAACCAACCTTTGTATGAGCGCATTGTCGTAAGATAAGCCATCGCAAATCATCTATGGGATACGTGGTACGTTATACTCATTAAGTAGATCCGACTGGAGTTCCGTCAACCATATTTCTATTCCCTCTTCTGATTTTGTGTTGATCAATTTGTCAAGTCGTTTAAGTGCGTCATTGGCGGTACTGAGCTCCGGGAACCATCGTAACAACCATGGCCGGCACTCACCATTGACTCGTGGAATCTGGTGAGTGTATACCGAACCATCGGTCATCCAATTAAGGATGTCGTATACGTCGCCGATACCGTTGTCATTGGGGCCTTGACGCGTCGTGAGTAGTCTGCCTGTAGTTACGCTCAAGACCACTCGTAATGGGAAGAGTTTGGTTGATAAACTCATCTTTGTACCTCTGGGTTAATTTTAATAAGGATGGCACAGAACTTTTTCATACTTCAACCAACCTCTGTACGAGTGCACAACTATAGTGTGGAACAGTTCCTAACAACGCGTCTTTGGCAATTTTCTCAGGGTTTGGCCAACCTAACACAATCATAACTAACGCAGTACGAACAACGGTGTCGTCAACCTCACGGACCAACGCATCAATTAACATTTGATATTCTGAACAATTAACCATCGAACCGTTAAGCGCAGCTCTAGCAGCGTTTCTTGGATCCGGGTAACCTAATGCAATTAGTGCTAATGTTCTAAGCATACCAGACCTCCAGGTAAACAGTAGTTGTAACAAAATTCTCAATCTTTTCGTGTATTTCGGAGGCCAGAGGCAATGGAAAAATTGCACCGTCACAACCCACCCACGTTAAAGATGCAAAAACCTCATAAGCAACACCCCCTGGCTTCAATGAAACATTTATCCAAATTTCCGTAGCACGATCAGGAATGTTCCAAGGACGCAAATCAAACCAAACAATTTTACCACGATGGTATAATAACGTATTTTGTTTAGTGAGTTTGATCATACAATTAACCTTCCTTCCAGATGGTCCATTTCGTGTTGAATGATGCGAGCAGCAAGACCACTCACCTTGTAAACAGTTAATTCTCCATTCAAATCAAATGCGTCAAAAGTGATGTGCCCGGCTCTTGTAACTGTAACAAATACACCAGGTAGACTGAGGCAACCCTCTGTACCAACCGTAACTCCACTAAATTCTAAAATCCGTGGGTTAATGAACACGCGACCTGCGGTAATGAAAAAGCGCTCAGGAACCCCGACTTGCACGGCGGCTAGTCCAAAATGGTTCCTCATCAAACGAAACATAGTATCAACGGTCCGTGAATCAACGCACTCTACAGAGTCACATCGCATTTTAAGAATAGGGTGCGGTGCGTGTAGTATTTTCATCAAGTCCTCGAATGGTCGAAAAGGTACCAACGACGCTTCAACAACACACCTTCTGATGTGTCAATCTTCAATAGATAGTTTTTGATTTCGTCCCACGTCGAGAAAATTAGTTCGTGGGGGACCGTGCCAAATAGCCATGGCGGTGCGGCCGATTTCCCTTGTTTGCAACGAATTAAAACGGGTTTCCTTTCCCTGTTGGCTTGAAACAATTCTTCAAACGTGCCACAAGTATAGATAGAGGTATCAATGTTCACGATTATGAAATCACAGACACCTACTGCTCTAAGATCTATGCAGCGCAGCTCTTTCATCATTGCTGAAAGCTCGTCATACTGCTCTTCGCGAAGTAGCCGTTGTTGAAGCCACTTATCTTCACACACAACGTTAATAGGTAAGTCACAAGGATCAAAGATCCGAATACCTAAGGATCGTAGAAATGGTTTAAGTGCTTCTCGCCACTCCATTTCATTTTCATCGAACGACATTGCGCCACAAAGGTATGCTCTGGAATCTTTCAACACGGGACACTCTCCTTCAGGAATTCCTTAACTAGTAAGTATCGTTCGACATCGAGCGTCAAAGCTAAAACGATTTTCCAACATTTCCGGCAATAGATATCTTGGAAAACTGGGGAACCACAAACGCCACACTTCTTACAGTACCGAAGATGAAAATTTACCACTACATCACCCTTTCAAAACGGATGCCACTGCGACCATCGGGGAAAGTCTCTTCCATACCTATAACCAGGAACCCACGTCTAAGGAGCCAGTTCATGTGTTCATTTTCCTCGTGAACGATAATATAGATCTTGGTAGCGTCTGGAATACAGTCCAATAATTCGCTACCAATACCCATGTTTCTATATTCAGGCTTCACTCTCAATCTGTGAATTCTAACAACTCTCTTTTCTCGTCGGTACGCCAAGTAACCAAATGGTAAATTGACTTTGATAACAAATCTCGGAACTTCGAGAAACCGGAATTCCGGATCGATTGCCAAAATCAAAGATAAATCCTTTTGTTGGTATGTATTTATCATATTAGCTTAACCAAAAAATGAATCGGATTGGCCACTTTGCGTAGGTAAAAAGCGAGTCCCAGCATTCTTCTCCGATTGCGTTTTTAAGTATTTCAGCATCCGTTAAACAATACGTACCACAACCATCAAATGCCGCAATATGTTTCAAAATCAAGGACGCATTTTCCGGTAGACCTGTAAGCGATGCATCTCTGATTTGTTGATAAACATCCCAAAAATCAAAGGCACCTATACTCACTAGATAATTATCCCAAATATCGAACTCACCAAAATATTGCCACTCCCCATACGGTTTCACTTCAGCATATAATTTTAGACTTTGACTCATTTGTTCTCCTTGTTTTTAACGACACCGACTCGCATCGATATTCTGCCGCACGTGTAAACTATCTTTCCACCATATTCAATGTAGTTTTGTCCTACAGTCCAAGGAAACTCCATTAAGGCAGAAAATCTTCGTTTGATACAAGTCTTATCTCTACGTTAACCAAAGTAAGAATCAGGGGCGTCGTACCATTGCCCTTTTCGAGCAGCCATCAACTTAACCCTAGCCCGACTTTCTTCAGGATCAAGATCCAGAAAATAATGATCTTCAGTGATTTGCGCCCAAATTTGTCTGATAAGCGCAAACAAATTCTTTTGATACTCCGGCGTGACACGTAGCCTATGTGAAGCAAAACGCATTTTATCTTTTGGCCCACAAATTTGGTCAATTCCGAAGACTACGTTCGTCGATCCAACCTCCGCGCCCATGAGCCAACTATAGATTGAGAGCTGATCACACCAGGAAGCATTTACTTGTTCAAGAAACATTCCGGCATTGATTTGGATGCCTTTCCACATTAAAAGATGACAGTCTTTGTGAATCTTTTGTCCAGGGCGCAGACGAACGTAGCCTTTTGCTGGGGACGTGTTTCTTGGTGAACAGTAACCATTGACCTTAAAATCATACAGCACTCTGGAAGCTTCTTTTGATGTGAAATACACGTCCGGCAGTCCAAGCAGTGGCACGCCCTCAATTGTCTCCTCGATTCGAAATTCAAAAACAGGATCACCGATCCTACCATCCATCTCTACGAGTAAATCCTGTACACAGCCGGCCTTCTCGTACTCAGTGAAGATATGTTTCCCTGCCTCCCAAGCCCAGTCCCTGTTATGTGACTCAACTTGGCTCTCAAAAATGGCCTCTAGCTCAAACTTAGCGTTTGAACCGATCAAACGACCGTAGAGACAACTCTTAATAAACGCATCGAACGCTGAGCCTGCGGCCATTGGCTGGGTTTGAGGCTCACGAGGCTCGCGAAATACGTACTTACGGATAAAAGCTTCCACGTCTCGATTAAATAAACCAATTGAAGTAGGTGAAAGAAATTTGATCATTTGTGCTCCGTGATGAACTGGTTAGGGCGTCCTGAACAGTATACAAAATTACATTCTTCTGGCTTAGCAATTTCTGTAGGTACGTAGTTCAAAGTCTTGAGCCAGGCTTCAACGATACTTGAAAATATTTCAACAGCACTTCCGTCAAGCAGTCGAAAATACTTTGACACAGCAACCTTGTACCACTTACCTCCTGGAACTGTACGAACTCTACAACGTTCATGCACAGTTTTCTCTGGCCAATCAAGTTGAATCTCTTCATACTGTTCGGGTTTATCAACCTCTTTTCTTTCAAAATCTAAAAACTCAAATACCTTTTCATCTTCAACACCAATGACTCTGTTACCTACGTCGTAGAATCTGAGCATGTGTCTTCTCCCTGGGAAAATAGTCTATGTAGCAAGAGGTTGAGGCGCTCTGGCGTAGCATCCTCTGTTGCGTAGTCGTTGTCGATCTCATGGTAAATGTACGCGACAAGGTCTTTCGGAATCACTAAGTGCACGCTCGCCGTAGGAAGAATCCATTCAAAGCGGACACCACCCTCAGAGTCTGTTGAGGCACAGCAGGATGGAGTTACGTTCAACAAGAAAAATATAGACTTAACAAAAACATCTGGTGTTGGTCTCAGTCGTCCGTAGTCATCCTCCTCTGGGCCATCCCACAAATTAATAAGTTGTTCTAATGCGCTCTTCATGAATTCACCTTTTTAAGCATTGAATTGTTCCTCCAACGATATAATTTCGCGAGCACTTTCAAAAATTCTATCTAGCAACACCATTATTAAAAAAGGATTGTGCCCTGCTTTAATAGTTGAAGCTAGAAACACGATCATTTCAGGATTACATTCTTTGATCTCTTCCCAATAGGCACCTGCGTCCCGTTCTTCAAAGAAGCCTGTGTCGAGAAAATGATAAAACGATAAGTACATTCCGAGGATGTTTGAACCACTCTCAAACAGTGAAAATATATGTTCCTTGTGTCGAGGATCAAGGCGCTTTGTCAACGTTGCAAGATACTTGGGGTCTTGTTTCTGTGATCTTTCAATCTGTTGTAATAACTCTTTTTTGATTTTGATCATTAAAACACTCCTGGAAAACGACTATGCAAATCATCTTGTACTTCAATAGCAATTTCTCGAATTTCCCACTGTGCCTTAGATGAACATCGCATCTTGAAAAAATGCTTCCATGATCGAATGTTGTACGTTACTGCCAATTCGGTCTTTGTGGCGTTTGGCAACACGTACCGCGCATCTTCTGGTCGCACACCGTCGGCCAATTCCACCTTATATTCTTCGTACGCAACATCAATTTGTTCGATCCAACGTTCTTGGCGAACTGAAAATCCAACTCCTTCTTCGTAGTCTCCTGGCCCAAGACCGATGCTCGGTGGACAGATCACTTGAAGCGTATTGTCTTTACCGTAATTTACAAAACGCATTGATTCTTGACTATACGTTCCTATTCTGTGCCTTACGATTTGATGACTACAAGCTCGTGAGCAGATTATAATTGCAGTAATACTAAAATGTTCCAAGACAGATTCGTGCTGATTCTTACAGATTTTCTCAACGAATTTGTTCGCTGAATCATCAGTTATTTTGTCTTCGGACTTGTAGCAAATTCGTCCGCATCGTTCGATATGTTCGAGTAGGTGTGGAAATATATCAACAGTGGTTTGCGGCCAATAAAAACTAGGTTTGACAATTGTGATCATTTGTTATTCTCTGAAGTTCAAGGAAACCAAACCTCGCCATCAAGTAAATTCTCAACGTTCGAAATTTTGCCATCAAAAATCTCAAAAGTAACGTCACCCTCTTTCAGGATTTCTAAGCCAATGTCACACTCTACTAACCAACGTTTCGGAAGCCTAGCCATAGCTTGTTTGTGCACAACGACCTTAAAAATCCCAGCCAATACGATTGCACGAGCACAATCTGAGCAACACGCCAAAGGACAAATCAACGTCAATCCTTGTGTTCGTACTCCGTATTGTGCCGATTTATAAATTACGGCCCGCTCTGCGTGCTCTGTCAAAAGGTATTTCCTAGGTCTTTTGTGGTTTGAAGCTAACCCCTCAAAAGATATTGGCATCGAATTGAATGCTCTAACCAAGATATCTGAGTCACGAACCAACAATGCACCTAGTGTTGTACTCTTGTCGTTACTACCTAATGCAGTACGGTAAGCACTACGAAGTAGTTTCTTAATCACCACATGAACCTCCTCTCAAAGAACAAACATCCGTAGACTCTTCGACCAATTCACTGCCCTCATGTTTCAATGCCTCTTCGTATGAAACAGGGACTAATGGCTGTCCAGCTCGGGAACCGTCTGGGTAAACCGTAATCCCTCGAAGTTGAGGTAAATATCTCATGAGCATAGCTCCAAATGCTCTGGCCGTATCAGCGTTATTCAATTCGCTACCAAAAGCAGGCAGATTCACAGTAGACGATATGCAATTATCCACGTACTTCTGCATCCACACTTGAAAAACTACTCTTTTCTCAGGTGTCAACGTGTAAGCATCTTCAATCGATTCAGGTGGGGTACCAGAATCAATTAACTGCTTAGCGACGGGGTCCACAATGTATTGATAACAATGTTGACTTCCTTTCAAATATCGTCGTTTGTAGGCCACGCAGAAAATGGGCTCTATTCCGCCAGTTGTTTCAGCGATAATGCTTGTTGTGCCGTTTGGAGCGACAGCCCTAGTCTTTTTTGGTCGACTTAG
>SDBT01020552.1_pt1 | contig 10324 bp, 15 predicted proteins | sample 2277101 | NCBI WGS metagenome assembly SDBT01 (sample SAMN10404973, study PRJNA504765) | marine sediment metagenome | isolation source: marine sediment core GS10_PC15, 103 cmbsf | place: Arctic Ocean: Southern Knipovich Ridge | collected 2010
CGCAACGCCTATGGTGCGGACATAAGCGGCTATGCAATCACACAGGCACCGAGGGATATCCAACCCTATGTGACGAAGATGGAGGTGGATCAAGACGTACCGCTGTTTCTCCACCGTCAATATGATTGGATTCTGGCCAAGGATGTTTTGGAGCATGTGCCATACGATGAGGTGGGGGAAACATTGGGCAGGTTGCGCAGGGCCACCACAAATTTATTCGTGATCGTGCCCCTCGGGGCGGACGGGAAGTTCACCATCCCCGCGAACGACCTGGACGTTACGCATAAGATACGGGAGCCAGCCAATTGGTGGACACAAGTTTTCGGCCAGGCTGATTTTCGTGTCGAGTTCTTTTCGTATCGGTGGCGCGGGTTGAAAGCGCAGTGGGCGAAGTACGACAAGGGAATTGGTTTTTATGTGTTGGCTTAAAGCGAAATGACCAATATCGGCTTCGTAGGGTTGGGGCGGCTCGGGATGCCCGTCGCGTTGGCAATGTCCTTGTCCGGCCACAGGGTGATAGGCACGGACCTGGATGTAAAGAAGTGCCAGAAGGATTCCTATCCATTCCCCGAAAACACATCCGGTGGAACGGATTTTCCGACCCTCTTAAAAAACAGCACGCTATCTTTCAGCGTGATTACGCAGATTGTGGCCGAGTGTGACATTATTTTCGTTGCAGTGCAGACACCACACTCAGCTTTATATGAGGGGACAACGCGGTTGCCGGACACGCGGGAGGATTTCTGGTACGGGTATCTCAAGGCGGCGGTGAAACACTTGAGTGATACTATAAAGTGGTACGGCAAGGACCGGATCGTCGCGATAATCTCTACGGTGTTGCCCGGAACCATCCGGCGGGAGATATTGCCCACAATAAATGACCACGTCAAACTGTGTTACACGCCAGCGTTCATCGCATTGGGGAACACCCTGGTGGATTTTTTGAGTCCGGCCTATTCACTGATAGGGACGGAGGATGATTCAGTCGCGAAAGATATGCGGGAATTTTATTCCACGATCCACGAATCCCCCGTGCATAGAACGAACTTCGAGGAGGCGGAATTAATCAAGGCGGGTCACAACGCATTGATTACGACCAAGATATGTTTCGCAAACACCATGATGGAGTTGTGCCACAAGATTGGAAATTGCGACGTGGACACGGTGAACAGGGTGCTCGCGGGAGACGACACACATTCTCGCGCGGGGATGCCGGACGGTGGGCCGTGCAGACCCCGTGACGTTATAGCGTTGTCGTGGCTGGCACGGAAGCATAAATTATCATGGGACTGGTTCGAGAGCCTCGGATTATGCAGGGAGATGCAAGCGGAATTCATTGTCAACGTGGCGAGGGAACATCACGCCCGAAAACAGTATGGCCACAACGAGATCGGAATTTGCGGTCAGGCTTACAAGGCTTACTCGACTATAAAGGACGGAAGTCCCTCGGTGTTGGTGGGCAACCTCTTAACGGAGGGAGGGTATGACGTTCGGTATTACGAACACAATTCCATAATACAACGAGCGGGAGTTTATATTGTGGGAACGATGGACAGTGGATTTTTCAGGAGAGAGTTTCCAGATGATTCGGTTGTGATCGACCCGTGGCGGTGTGTTTTTCAGGGGGACAGATTCGAGGTGATAAGTCTGGGGGGTTATGGAACTTAAAGACAAGAATATTTGTGTAACTGGTGCGTCGGGTTTCCTCGGGAAGCATTTGGTGGAGGCTCTTAGAAGGAGAGGCGCAAAAATAATCCCGATAGATTTCATTGGCGATCCGGTTGAGGTTCTCTTAGCCGACATTTCGGATTGGGACGACCACTACATTTCCTACTTTGCGGAGGCGGATATCGTCTACCACTTAGCGGCGGTGGCGAATCCTAGAATGTGTATAAAAGATTTCCGCACGGCGTACCAGGTAAATGTTGGGGGCACCTTGAATGTACTTGAGCATAGCACCAAGGCGCAGCGGATCATCTTTTCATCGACAGCGGCGGTGTATGGTTCGCCCGAATACCTCCCCGTGTTGGAGACACATCCCACCAAGGCGACGGACCCCTATGCGATAACAAAAATGATGGGTGAGTTGTTGGTGAAGAAATTCCGTGACGATATCCCCTACACCATAATGCGCAACTGCAATATCTTTGGGCCACGGCAAAGCACGGACTATCTTATACCGACCTTGATTTGGCAGGGGTTGACTATGGGGCGCATTGAGATATGGGACAAGAAGCCAGTGCGGGATTTTATTTATGTGGATGATGCGATTGAAGCCATGATCCGATTGGCGGAGTGTGACGCAGCGGGCAATGAAATCGTCAACATAGCGAGTGGGCGGGGGATCACGACGGGCGATCTTGCAAGTATAATCGCAACCGGATTGGGAGTCCCGTGGGTGGAAGCGAGAAAGCCAGTCAACGTCACGGACAAGGCGATCTGCGACACGGGGAAGATTCTGGCTCTCACAGGTTGGACACCGAAAATATCGTTGGAGAGGGGAATCATCAAGACCATAGAATACTACAGGCGGTTGAGGCATGTCCCTACAGGGTAGAACAATTTTAATCACAGGGGCGAACGGGTTTGTGGGCGAGAGGTTGTGGGCCAGGTTGCGCAGCATCGGGGCGAACGTGCGCGGGTTGAATGGCAAAAGTGAATGCGACCTGCGGAACCTCGATGCCACCATTGGGCAGTTTATTTCCGTTGAGCCTGAGATCGTGATCCATGCGGCGGGGGATTTGGGTGGCATAAATTACAATCGGATGTTTCCCGCGTCGATCCTCACCAACAACATGGCCATCAACATGAATGTGTTGGAGGCGTGCGCCCATGTGAAGGTGGACAAGTTGGTCAGCATAAGTTCCGCGTGCGTGTATCCGGAGGACGGGCCATTCGTGGAGGAGTCCGCCTTGGTTGGTGTACCGCACCCGAGCGTGCAGAGTTACGCCTATCCCAAACGCATGTTGCAATACGGCGGGGAGGTTTTCAACCGGGAACGGGGGCTGAAAAGTATCACCCTGATTCTGGCCAACCTCTACGGACCGCGTGACAGGTTCGATGAACAGACAAGCCACGTTATATCCTCGATGATCCCGCGATTCGTGGAGGCGACGGGACCAAACGGGCGCAGGGCCTTGACCTGTTGGGGCACGGGGGAAACCACAAGGGAATTCCTTTACATTGATGATTGCGTCGAGGCGATAATCAGGGCGACGGAAGATTATTATAGCGAAGTGTACCTCCCGTTGAATATCGGCACGGGGATCGGCGTGAAGATAAAGGATTTGGCGACCAGTTTGGGAATCGTCACTGGTTACAGCGGCGAAGTATTTTGGGACACGAGCATTCCAGATGGCGCATCCTACAAGGTGATGGATTGCTCCCGGATGCGGAGCGTATTCAACGGATGGATTCCACAGACAACGTTGTATCACGGTCTAATTCAAACAGTGGAGTGGTATATTGCCAACGGTAAAGGCTAGGACGAATTGTCTGGTCTGCAATGGCCGCACCGATCCGATCCTCACGCTCGGTGAGCAATGCCTTTCGGATTTCATGGATGACGGTAGGCACAACCCGCCGAAGATACCGCTCGACCTCCGCCTGTGCGGGCAGTGTTGGCTCCTGCAATTGGCGCACGTTGTGAAGCGCGACGATATTTACCGCCATTACTGGTATCAATCCGGTATCAGCGACACCATGCGCAGGGCGTTGGCGAACATCGTCGAGTCCGCAACGGAGGAGGTGGACCTTGAGGAGGGGGACGTTGTCGTTGACATAGGCAGCAGCGACGGGACCCTGTTGAGATGCTACTCACCCACCATGTTGAAGATCGGGTTCGAACCCGCAAAGAATATTTATTTTAAAGGCGAGGTGAATCATTCCATTATAATAAACGATTACTTCACCCGCAAGGCGTACAACGAACTGTTCGCCATATCGCACAACAAGAGGAAGGGGAAAAGCCCCAAGGCCAAAATCATTACTGCCATAGCAATGTTCTACGACTTGGAATACCCGCACAGATTCGTCGCCGATGTGCGCTCCATCTTGGCGGACAACGGGGTGTTCATTGTGCAGATGAATTACCTCCCCTCGATGCTGAAGCAGAACGCCTTTGACAATATCAGCCACGAACATTTGCAGTATTATTCTTTAGGTTCGCTCCAATACCTGTTGGATAGCCACGGGTTGGAGGTGTTCGACCTTGAGTTGAACGAGATCAACGGCGGTAGTTTCCGCTGTTACATCGGCCACAAGGGGAAGCGGCGCGTGATGTCCTCGGTCAGGCGATTGAAGATGCGTGAGTACAAGTTGGCGGACGTGGATATCTACCAGAAATTCTCCGCCAGGGTGAACCGTATCAAGGCGCAGGTTGTTTCGTTCATACAGGATTGTAAGCGCAAGGGCGAAACGGTTTATCTTTACGGCGCGTCGAGCAGGGGTAACGTGTTGCTGCAATATTTCGGGCTGGACCACACGTTGATAACGGCGGCGGCGGAGCGCGACCCGACGAAATTCGGCAAGATGACCGTGGCCACGAAGATTCCAATAGTGTCGGAGGATAACGCGAGGCGGGCCAAGCCGGATTATTTCCTGATGTTGCCGTGGGCGTTCGCGGAGGAGTTCATCTCCCGTGAGAGGAAATACCTGGACGGTGGCGGCAAATTCATTGTGCCGTTGCCGAAGTTCAGAATAGTGGGGTTGCGGCAATAAATTGGGACTTTACGAGACCTACGGGCAGGTGGTCAGTTGCGAGGATGAATGGGAGGCGGTGTACGGCAAGGACGGGGACGGTGAATCCCAGCCGGAACGATCCTTGCTTCTAAGGGTCTTCGAAACGGCGTTGGAGGACTACATTAGGGGACCAGGGGGAACGCGGGCCAGCTATTTGATTTGGGCGTCGGCCAAGGATTGGATCGTCGCGGAGAATATGGGAGGCATAATGTCTTTTGATTTTATTTGTTCTCACGTTTTGAAGACCGACCCACAGGCCGTGCGCAAAGCTGTGATGGGAAACGAATGGCCGGAGGAGTGGATGTACCATTTCAGGCAGAGATAATGACAGCGGAGGTCGCAAAGATACTTTACAAATTGACGCAGCTTGATGAGAGCATGGACGAGTTATCAGCAAAGATTGGATATCTTAAACAGGAGATAGACAATATAGCATTGGTCATACTCCCGAAAATCCAATACCTAGAGGAAGTTTTGAAGACAGGGAATTGGAGGGAAGGAAGATGAAATCACCGGAGAGGATTTATTTCGGGAAGGTAATGCAAAAGATGGGGTTCGATGCGGACGACACGCCGAGATCGGATCAAATGGTGTTTGATTTCATGAAAGCGATTGCGGCGTTGGAGGATTGCGATGGCCACGGGGTGAGGAACTGCAAGCGTTGCCTGGACAACATCTGGGAGAGGATAGGGGATTTGACGTTGGGTGAGATGGCAGATGTCGATGAGGACGTAACGTGGGAGGAAATAAGCGAATAAGGGGGAAAGTTCAACGTGAAACATTTGGGTGACGGGCTGTATAGGGTGACAACCAAATATCTATGTGCCGGATTCGTTATCGAGGATGGCCGGGTGGTGATGTGCGCGCCGATTCTTCGAAACCGAATGGAATATTGGAAAACCGTGGCGGTAAAGGTAAAACAATTGCGGGTTTGATGCAGATTGCAAAGTCTAGCATGTGGTTCAAGGTGTATCGGTTCGGTGTGCGGCGGGTGTATCCGAGTAGTGACGGACGGGGAATAATGCATAGGCGAACGGACCTGTGCCATTTCATGCGGGTGATATTCCTTTACCTGCCATTCATTTACATCTTCTCTGTCTCGGTGAGTGTCGCTTTTGTGATGTTGGTTTGGTTCAACCCGTGGAGTTCGGTTGCGGTGTTGGCGGTTTTGGTGTCGTTTGGTACATTTTTGGCGGGAATCCTCGGCACGGTTTATTTATGCGCAGAGGCCGAGAGTACGGAGCCAATTCGGGAATGGGTCAAGGCGAAGAAACATAAATATTGTCCAATGGTTACATTTTATGAAGAAGAAAACGAAAAAGACCAAGCGGAAACTTCGCAATATCAATGACTTGATTGAAGACGCAGGGGCGGAGGCGGTGAAGGTGGAGCGGGCAATCAAACGGGGCAAGCGGAAGGCCCCGACGATGGTTAGTTCCGGTGGCACCCTGTTGGACAATGAGTTGAATTTCGAATATCAAAATGACGATTGGGTGGATATCAGCCAGGTAAAAGACCCGAACTTGGTGATAACATTGAAAAGAATTGGCGGGCCGACGGTCACGCTTGATGGGCCGGTGACGAAGATCAAAGCGATCATGGGGACGGATAACTTTTGGAAAGCGTTGGGGTTGTGACCATGATTACCGCGTTACCGCAACAGGATGATTTGAAATGACACCCGAGGACAGGGCAAGAAAAGCATTGACAGGGTTTCAATGGCCTATTGACGGACCCAATCCAATTAAACGAGTTGTCCAGGCCATTAAGGATGCGCTGGATCAGGAAGCCATGATATGGGCAACTGGTTTCTGTTCGGAGCAAACACCTATCATTGAGATGTATAAGGCTGAAGCTAGAGTCGAGGAGCGCGAGGCTTGCGCGAAGGTGGCGGAAAATGGGCGTGGGTATGCGGGTGAGTTAATCGCCGCAGCCATTAGGGGGAGAAAATGATACCCGAGGAGAAGGCGAAGGAAATAGTCTCCGATTGGGAGATTGTGTACGCCGGGAGAACCTTTGCTCTGGTTATATTAATCACCGAGGCCATCAAGGATGCGGTTGCCGAAGCACAAGAAGCTGACGGTCTTGCTTGTGGTCAGGCCGTAACGGATGCGGTGGAGGAGGCTGAAGCACTCGTTAGGGCTAAAGGGCGATTGCTTATTCAAATTGCCATTGCCGATGAGCGTGAGGGGTGTGCGAATGTGGCTGACGGATATGGGTCAATGGAGAAAAGTGACGTTACCGTGGCTGATGTTATCGCCGCAGCCATAAGGGGGAGGAAAGGAGTGATAACAAACGGGGTGTAAATCTTTAGGGTTACGACTCTAAAGTTACCCCACGGACTAAATTTAGTCCCTAGACTAACTGGGACTTATTTACAGAATGCTCGGCTATAAGGGAACGCAAAGATGGCGAAATTAAAATTAACACCTGAAAGGCAGGATCAGATTGTCAGCCTGATACGGGCGGGCAACTTCAAGGAGGTGGCGGCGCAGGCGGTAGGGATCGGCAAGTCCACGTTTTGGCGGTGGTTGGAGTTCGGGGAAAAGGAGGAAGAGGGCGGAACTTACAGGGACTTTTGGGAGGCCGTAAAAAAGGCGGAGGCGGAGAGCGAGGCGCGCAAGGTGATGAAGATCACGCAGATCGGCGAGGACAACAACTGGACAGCCCTCGCGTGGCAACTGGAACGGAGCCATCCCGACAGGTGGGGCAGGTACAAGGAGAAGGTGGTCGTATCGGTTGAGCATAGCCTGAACCCGGACAGCAGGGAATTCCTTAGGGAATGTTACAACGCCTACGGGAAGAACGGCGCGGCCATTGAGATTGACGGGCAGGTGATAGACTTCGACGATGGAAAAAACGGATCGAACGGACAAGACGGACCCGACGAAACAAACGGGGCGAACGGACCAGGAGAAGGACCAGAGTAAATACTGGTACGGGGTTTTCCAGCGCAGGCCGGATGAGTATGTCCGGCGGGTGATCGGGGTTGAGCCGGAGCCGCACCAGGTCACGGTGATGCAGGAGGTCGCGAAACCCAATGCCAGGGTCGCATTGATAGGCGCGAACGGGATTGGCAAGGATGCGTTGTGTGCTTGGTTGGTCGAGTGGTTTCTGTTTTGCCACGGCGGAGTGGTTCCCACCACGTCGGCATCGGACCGACAGGTTTCCATCCTCTGGAAAGAAATCAATTACTGGACGGGCAAATCCAAGGCTGGCAATGCCTTTGAATTGTTGGCGCGGAAGATGTACCGGAAGACCAATCCCCAAGTCTATGCGGAGGGTTTCAAGGCCGCGAGCGCGTCCAAAATGGAAGGCTATCACTCGCCCGCGTTGCTCTACATAATGACGGAGGCCAGGGGTGTGGAGGATTGGGGCTACAACGCCATGTTGAAGGCGTGTTCGGGCGAGGACAACAGAATCCTCATTCAATCGGTGCCGGGGGACGAAAGCGGGGAATTTTACCGGATAGCGCAGGGAATGAGGCCAAGGTGGAAGGTCATTATGTTCCCGGCGGCCAAAAGGACCAGGGGCGGCACCGCGGAAAAAAAGTTTATACCCACCACGCAGCTTGTGAGCCAGGATTCCATCGACGAAAAATTGGAATACGGCGAGGACTCCCCCTGGTTCCAGGGTCCGGTGCTGGCGCAATTCACACGGGCGTCGGCATTGTCATTGATTTCATTGGGACAATACCAGGCGGCGATTGAGAATTATGCCAACATATCCACGGATGGCCAGGATATCCTCGGCGTGGATGTGGCTTGGGTGGGGACCAACCAGACGGTGCTTTGCCACAGGCGCGGGGGGGCCATACAGGACTTCAAGGCTTACCAGGGGCAGAGGGAAACGCAGACGGCTGAAAGGTGCCAGGAATGGGCCAAGGCGTGTCCACAGGGCATAATCGTGATTGAGCACGGGGTGGCCCAAGCGGGGGTGATAGACATCTTGATCGACAACGGGTTTGAGGATCGGTTGATTGAGGTCAGTCCAGGTTCCCCGCCTATGGAGGAGGAGAAATTCGGGGACCGCAGAAGTGAGTTATATTACTACCTTATGAGGCGGTTCGAGGACGGGCAGATTGGGGTGCCGGACAGGTTCCGCAACAGTCCCCTTGGGGCGCAAATGACCAGCATCAGGAAGATAAACCGGGGGGACAACAAGTTCCAAATCGAGAGCAAAAAGCAAATGAGTTCAAGGGGTATTCCTTCCCCGGATTGGTCGGACGCATTGATGTTGACGATGGCCGTCTCGGACACGGGGGTGATGTCGGCGGGTTTCCATACCAGCGACATTTGGGCTGGCGGCCAACGGCGGGCCAGGCCGGATTGGTGATTGAGATGTAGAGTGAACGGCTGGCGGATAAGTCGATCGCGGACCGCCTATTACATTGGCTGGCATTAACTGGCAATGGCTGGCAATGTTGACAGACCCACCATAGAATAATTTACCTTTTTAATAAGAAACATTATAGGATTGGCATCGTGAATTCCGCAACGAACCTGGTCATTTACGATCGAATGGTCGTGGCCATCAACGATTGCCACAGGACGGATGAGGTCAAAGCGATCCGTGACAAGGCGATTGCCCTGGAGCATTACGCGAAACAGGCGTTGAATGTGGAGGCGGAGAGGAAAGCCATTTCCGTTAGGGTACGGGCCGAGCGCAGGGCGGGGCAGTTGTTGGGTGAAGTGAAGAGGGCGAAAGGTGGTGACCAAAAATCAAATCAAAGGGGTCAGCGTGGACCCACCGATTTTGTCCGCACAAAACGCAAGGCGAAAATTTCCGATACGCAAGCGAAAAGATGGCAACGGCTTGCAGACATACCAACCGATGATTTCGAAAATCTGCTCAAGGATGCCACGGGGAAGGTTAGCACCACGGGGTTATTGGACCGTCCAAAAATCAAGCCCGTCCCTTCCAAGGCGATCATGCTATTGGGCCATCTCAGGGATTTCGAAGGGTTTTTGGAAACACCTTTGGACAAGATAGCGCAGGGGATGACAAAAACAATGCAAGGCCACTTACCCCGGTTGATACCACCAATAATTAAATGGCTGTCGAAATCAGAATATTCATAGGAGGGAAAACCATGTCGAGGAAAGAGTTGACCGAACGTGAAAAAGGAGACAAAACGGATTTGAGTTTGATCCATGAACGAATCAACAGGGTGATATATAAATCCGAACAAGAACCGGATATATCAGCCGTGTTAATAGCGGACCAGGTTTATCGGGAGATGGACCCCAACGAGATCGCCCCTTTGGAAGTTCGTTTCGCCGCGATTATGACATTGCGGGATATGGCGCGGCAAGATTTGAGGGGGAAATTCCGACCAGATGTGGAAGTGGAACGCAGTGAACAGCACGCCTTGTTCCCCGATCTTCAAAAGAGATATCCGGTCGCGCACATACCGGAGGAGGAGACAGGAACATACAGGCAATTGGAATACCTCACAACCGAAGATGCCCATTGGAACGTCGCGAGGCTAAAGAAGGCGGGAATCACTATATTGAAACATTCACGGGCATTGCAAAATTGGTGTGAGGAGCAGGGTATTTGGGATTGATGAAATGCGCGTCCT
>SDBT01020553.1_pt1 | contig 10324 bp, 9 predicted proteins | sample 2277101 | NCBI WGS metagenome assembly SDBT01 (sample SAMN10404973, study PRJNA504765) | marine sediment metagenome | isolation source: marine sediment core GS10_PC15, 103 cmbsf | place: Arctic Ocean: Southern Knipovich Ridge | collected 2010
AGAGTCCATCCGTTCCCATTATCGAAAGCTGATTAAGAACGCTGCCGACTTTATGGTGAGTTATAGAGAGCCTCACACGAACCTCCCAGCACCTTCATACGACCTTTGGGAGGAACGCCGTGGTATCCACTCTTTTACGGTGGCTGCGGTCTGGGCAGGCTTGCAAGCGGCGGCTAACTTTACGGAAATGTTTGGCGAAGTAGCACTCACCAAGCATTACCGTCAGGCAGCGGCTGAGATAAAAGAGGCCGCTATTAAGTATCTTTTTGACCAGAAGTTGGGACGTTTTCTGCGCTCAATCACGGTTGACGCTGACGGTGTGGTGAAACCGGACTACACTATCGATAGCAGTATTTGCGGTCCTTTTCTTTTCGGCATGCTCCAGGCTACTGATACCCTTATTGAGAGCACGATGACGGCACTGATAGACAGGCTTTGGTGCAAGACCGAGATGGGAGGTGTCGCCCGCTATGAGAATGACCGTTATCAGCAAGTCAGCCAGGACATCGCCAATATCCCAGGTAACCCCTGGTTTATCTGCACTATGTGGGTAGCACAATACCATATTGCCCGGGCTCAATCGATGGATGACCTAAAGCCGGCCCTCCAAATCCTCACCTGGGCTCAGCGCTGTGCTCTCCACAGTGGTATTCTTGCTGAGCAGGTTCATCCTTACAGCGGTGCCCCACTCAGTGTGTCGCCACTGACCTGGAGCCATGCCGCCGTGGTGATAGCTGTCCACGAATATATCGACAAGTACCATGAACTCCAAGCAAAACTACGCCGTAAGGGAAAAGGCATGTAATCCACTTATCCTGATTTTCGAATCTACGGCTGAATAAGTTGAATAATATGATGTTTTACTAGATAAACTGCTTGTCCTGGGATAAAAGCTGAGAATGTCCTGAGTGATTATAGCTCACATTTCACCATGCTGGCCCCTCTTGAAAATGGTGGCTCCCACAGGCATCCGCGGCTGTTGTCCCAGCTCCTCAGCCAAATGCCCGAGGCCTTCTGCTAGGGATACCTTTGGGGCATATCCAAGATGCCTGATCTTAGAAATATCACTCACGAGGCGATAGGTATCTTCTGTAATATCAGCTATCGTCTCGATAACGGGCTGTTGTCCTGTGACCGAACCGATGACATTTACTAATTCCCGCATCGTTACTTCCTTCCCAGACCCTAGATTAAAGACCTCACCCTCAGCAGCACGGTCGGCAATCAAAAGCAAGCTCTGGACAACGTCACTAACATGAACGAAGTCTCTTGTTTTTCGGTCAATGTCACCAACTATTCGTATGGGCTTCCCGTTGAGATGCCAGCGCAGATATCGTGAGACTTCAACCAAAGCTGATTCAGGGTTTTCCCTAGGACCATAGACACAAAAAGGCCGCCCGATGACCACTGGTAATTCGTATGTACGGGAAAAGGAGCGACAACAGACTTCACTAGCCAGTTTGGAGGCACCATAGGGTACGAAAGGGTTTGTCGGATGCTCCTCTCCTATTGGGAAACGCTGAGGTATTCCGTAAACCGAGGCAGAAGAAACATACACGAACCTTTTCACTCCCACTTGTAGCGCAGCATCCAAAACATTGAAAGTACCGCAGACATTCGACTCGAAATCAAGCCGGGGATTGTTGACAGAAATAGTCCCACTCGCATTAGCCGCCAAGTGGAAAACCAAGTCGGCGCCTTCCGTTGCCTGCACAACCTGCTCAGGTTTTCGCACATCCCCTATAATGAGTGTTGTCCCTTGGGGAAGGTTTTCCTTCAGCCCGGTAGAGAGGTTATCAAAAACCACAACCTCCTTGCCCAAAGACAAAAGAGTGGCGGCGAGATGACTCCCTATGAAGCCGGTACCACCGGTCACCAAGACCTTTTGAAAGTCTTCTAGCATAGTTCTCCCTTTCGTTACTAATGGAAGATTATAGACCATTCATTTAACCTCTCTGTATCTCTGAGTTAGACTTATTTTCGGGAGACGGCTTGGACTGGTACTCCCGCAGGAATCCGCGGGCACCTCTGATGCCGCATTCCCGGTAGTTACCCTCGATACACATGTCGGATTGTCCGTTGCGGCAATTGACACAGCCGTCAGGACGCCTCACCAGCGGCACCACCAGTTCACCCTTGCTGAAGGTACTAGTGCCAGGATTCTCGACGGTACCCAGTGCTTCATGACCCAAGATAAGGAAATCGTGACCTATCGCCAGCTCACCATATTGCCCTCTGTTTATTTCCATATCTGTGCCGTCGATACCCACTGCTAGCAGGCTGACAAGAACTTCGCCGCGTCCTGACGAGGGCGCCGCCATTTCAACCAGTCTGGCGCTATCTTTTCGACCCGGCGTGACTACTCCAGCTTTCATCTCTTGCTGCCTCCGGTGCTTTTCTCTTTCATTGCCTGCGTTAGCTCCAGTCCGGTGATAATGACAGCCAGATGAGTGAGTGCCTGAGGAAAATTGCCCAAGGCTTCTCCAGAAGTGGGGTTGACCATTTCTGAAAAAAGACCAAGGTGATTGCTGTAGCTGAGCAGTTTCTCATACAGAGCTACCGCGTCATCCAGCCTACCCAGCCGAATCATATTCCTCACCACCCAGAAAGAACACCACAAAAACGCTCCCTCTGTCCCACTGAGCCCATCGTCAGTCTCGTCAGTCTTATATCGGCGCAAGAGGCCATTCCAACTGAGCTCCTCAATGGTGCGTTGGATGGTAGATATGATTCGCTCATCAGAGATGGGTAAGAATCCTAAGAGAGACATAAGGAGGTTACTGGCATCCAGTGCCAGCGTATCGTAGTGCTGGGTAAAAGCTTGTCGCTGCAAGTTCCAGCCTCTGGTTAGGATATCATCTCGTATCTGCTGGGCCGTTTTTCGCCAGTGGTCAAGCTCTTTCTGATACCCCAGCCTTTCAGCAATTTTAATTCCCCGGTCCACGGCTACCCAGCACATAAGCTTGGAGTGGACAAAATGGTAGGGGCCACCTCTTATCTCCCAGATGCCGCTGTCAGGCTGCTGCCAGAACTCGCAGGCGGCATTAACAAAGTTCTCCAGGAGTCTCCAGGTGCGGTGATTTATGCGACCACCAATATTAAGATAGCTATGGGCAGCGTCAATCACCTCACCGAAAACATCCAGCTGGCGTTGCCGGTAGGCGTCATTGCCAATCCGTACCGGCCGCGAATCCCGGTATCCCCTGAGATGGTCAAGCACCTGCTCATCAAGCGGGTCCTTAAAATCGATATCATAAAGGATTTGCATTTTGAGTCCACACTTGCGGCACACATTCAGCAACCATTGATAGAACCCCACGGCTTCCTCTGTATGCCCCAGAGAAGCAAAAGCGTTAAGCGTCCACGAAGCGTCGCGAAGCCAAGCGTAGCGATAGTCCCAGTTGCGTTCACCACCGATTTCCTCGGGCAGAGAGGTGGTGGGAGCAGCGATGATAGCTCCGGTTGGTGAGTAAACCAGTAAATGCAGGGTCAAATAAGACCGCACTACGGCCTCTCGCCAGGGGCTGACACACTGGCAACCGTCAGCTTGCCGCTGCCAGTAGGCCATGGTCTTCTCCAATTTACCTGCCGAATTATGGATGACAAAGGCCGAGGGCTTGTTCGAACCATAGCGCAGGACGAAGCAGGCTTTTTCTCCCTGCTGCAGCGTGAACTGGCCGACGGCGCTATCCCCCTGGATAGTAAAAGGAATCGAAGAGGAAAGTGCCAGTGTTTCTTTTTCTCCCATTACGGTAACACCATACTTGGAAACATTTAACCGAGTGCTACCTCGGGCATAGTTCAGCCTAGGTTCAAATAAAACCTCCAGGGTCACCTCACCTTGAGTACAGTGCACCAAGCGGTGGACCTCTAGGAGCTGGATTCGTCTACCCTGAAAAGTTGAGTAGCAAGGCATGAAATCGGTTACGGTAATTGTGCCTGCCTCGCTTTGGAACATGGTCTGAAGCACATTCGTAGCGGAGATATAAGATTGACGGGACTTGGCTGGCGCCTGTGGCTTTATTTGAAATCGACCTCCTTTCTCATCATCCAGTATGGCGGCGAAGATGCTGGGAGAATCGAATCGAGGCAAGCAACACCAGTCAATAGCACCGTCTAGACCTACCAGAGCCGCAGAAATCATGTTGCCAATGATTCCATAGTCACTTATCGGCTTATAGCCCATTCTTTAAGTCCCCCCGTCTGCTAAAATGTATATTCAGCCCTTAACTGAGGTTTTCTCAAGCCCTTCCTTAGTGCAGTGTGCTGTTTTCATAGAGGAAATCCACTTGTCACACATTGATGCCTAAGTCTAGTCCTGACCTACCTTAATTTCAATACCTGAAAACGAATCAAACCCTACTATCAGTTGAGTAGGCGAAGACTCCCTCGACATTAGCTAATAGCTGGTCGGTAAGGATAGCCAGAATAGCCGCGGGCACAGCACCTTCGATGATGTAGGCAAGGTTATCCTGTACCAGTCCGGCTATGATTGGAGAGCCAAGTCCACCAGCCCCAATAACGGCACCTATCATGGCTGTCCCGATATTGATAATGACCGAAATACGGACGCCAGCCATGATGACCCGTGCTGCCAGCGGAATTTCTACCCGAAATAGCGCCTGCATGCGGCCCATCCCCATACCATAGGCGGCATCCAGGATATCCCCGGGAACAGCACCCATACCAGCGATGGTATTACGAACGACGGGAAGCAACCCATAAAGGAAGAGAGCCACTACTGTGGGCAGCAGTCCAAACCCAAGCATAGGCACAGCGAGGGCGAGGACGGCGACCGGAGGAAATGTCTGCCCAAATGAGGTAAGGTCAGTAACTATGGGCAGAAAGTTCCTGCCACCGGGGCGGGTTACCCATATCCCGAGTGGTACAGCGACGAGAATGGTGAGGCTGCTTGAGATAATAACCAGCCTCAGATGTTCCCCAACCAAGACAAGCAAGCTGGCGCGTGGATGTATTACTTGACTCTCGTCTGGGAAGAAGAAGCGGAGGGCTGTTTCCCACCAGCCTATATTGGTAATAAGGACAACAAAGGCCCCAAATAATATGGCCAAAACAATCCAGCGTCTGACCTGAGGATTAAGCATGGTTTATGCCTCCGCTTCAGCTGTCGCTGCCTCAATGTCACCCAGTGCCACCTCGCCAATGAGACGCCCCCCCTCATCAACCACGGGAATACTTTTCAACCCCTGGCCAAGCATGCGCGATAGTGTTTCCCGAAGGGTAGCACTATTCATCACTGCGATTTCATCCGGGTCGCCGGGCACTATTGCCTCTCTGACAGAAGCGGCTGCTGACAGACTGGCTCTGCCCACCCACCCAACCAGCCGCTGGTGCTCATCTACAACCCAGACCCAGCGGCATCGCTGGCAAACTGAGTTTGCCTCCTGGATAGGTGCGTTGATACTAACTGAAGACGACGGTCTGACAAAGTTCTTGATGCCAATACGAGATAGGCGTTTCAACGCCCGGTCAGTGCCGACAAAGTCACGGACAAATTTATTTGCCGGTTTGGTCAGTATCACCTCTGGTGTGTCGTATTGCACCAGCTTCCCAGACTCCATTATGGCAATCCTGTCGGCTAACCGAATAGCCTCGTCGAGGTCATGTGTTACCATAATAATAGTTTTCTTTAGCTCTTGCTGAATATGGATAAACTGAGCCTGAAGTCTCTCCCTGGTGAGTGGGTCAACCGCCCCGAATGGCTCGTCCATAAGCAAGATTGGCGGGTCGGCAGCCAGCGCTCGAGCGACACCAATACGCTGGGCTTCCCCACCGGAGAGCTGGTTTGGATATTTTGATGCATATTCCGCAGGGTTAAGGCCGACGAGTATCAGCAGCTCGTTAATACGGCCAGCAATACGGTCTTTCTCCCAGTGCAGAAGCTCGGGGACAACAGCAATGTTTGCCGCTACCGTCATGTGAGGAAACAGGCCGACGCTTTGAATGGCATAGCCAATGGACTGGCGCAGCCGCTCCCCCTTGATGGTACCAGTCTCCCGACCGTTAATGAAAATGTGCCCGGCGGTTGGCTCAATAAGACGATTGACCATCCGTAGAGTTGTTGTCTTACCGCAGCCCGAAGGACCGATAAGTACACAGACTTCTCCTTTATCGACCTCGAGCGAAAGTTCATTTACCGCTATCGTGTCCCCATAGTGCTTGGTCACCCGCTCAAGACGTATCATTGGTTTCCTCCTGCCAGCCCCTTAGGTGTCGCCAGCCTGACGATGGTACGCATCACTGCGTCCACTATCAACGCCAGGACAATTATCGGAATAGCCCCGAGAAGAATGAGGTCAGTGGCTGCCTGCCCCAGTCCCTGGAAGATAAACCAGCCGAGCCCTCCAGCCCCGATGAGTGCCGCCACCGCAGCCAGGCCTACGGACTGAACAGATGCGGTGCGAACACCTTCCAAAATAAGCGGAGCCGCTAAAGGTACTTCTATTCTACGGAATATCTGAGGACGACTCATGCCCATGCCGAGTCCAGCATCAATGACTGCCGGGTCCAGTTGGCGCAGACCTACGTATGTATTCCGTACAATGGGGAGCAGGGAGTAGATGATAAGGGCAATAATGGCAGGTGTGTCGCCGACACCACGAATGCCGATTTCTCGCAGGACAGGGAAGGCGAAGGACAATGCCGAAAGCGGCGCAATAAGCAAACCAAAGAGTGCCAGACTGGGTACCGTCTGGGTAATGTTGGTGATGAAGAATACGGACTTTTCAGCACGCCTATTTCGCGTTGCCCAAATGCCGAGCAGAATACCAAGCAAGGCACCCACGCTGACACTCACACCAACCAAGAAAACATGATGCAGCAGCTCCTGCACGAAGCGTTCTTCACGCCCAATGAACTCCTGCACTACGGATAGGTCGTTAAACCAACCGCCGATAAGAAGAGAGAGGAGAACTGCCAGTCCCGTCCACGAGACCAGATTTCGCAGAACAGGTGAACTATCAAGCTTCTGGCGAGCGGCAAAGATTACAATGTAGGCTGCAGCCAGGGTCATCCAGGGGCTAACTCCAAGTGAGACACGGGCGAATGGTGCTTCTCCCTCGAGAAGTCTACTGGCGGTCAGTCCGGCGAGCAGAAAGCTGAAGACGAGGACAAGATTGGCAGCCGTACCCAGAATTACTGCCCGAAGTCTTCTTTTTCCCACAAAGCTGAAGGCAAAGCAAACAAGCCACAGTACCAGGATGACCGTCCCACCAGGCCAATCCACGCTCTCCCACAAGCTTAGACTCGTCCCAGTAGCTATTCGGCTGGGCTTGAGTGTTAACCAGCCAAACAACAATGAGAAAAGACCGATGGCCGACCCGGTAATGGCCACGCTATCACGGGCGACCAGTAGGCGAAGCATTTCATCCTTTACGCACAGATCAAACTACTTCAAGAACCCCTTTGCAGTAAGGTAATCACGGGCAACATCGGCTGCGTTTTGTCCCTCAACAGCAATTCTACCATTGAGTGTCTGCAGAATCTCCAGGTCTAAAGATGCAAAGACCGGGTCCAGAATACCGGCAATCTCGGGGTATTCGTCAATAATTTCTCCACGGACTCTCGGAGCTGGCTCATAAACAGGCTGTGCCCCCCTTGGGTCTGCCAAAACAACAAGGCCGAAGGCGTTGAGTGAACCATCTGTTCCATAAGCCATGGCTGCGTTTACTCCATCGGTACCTTCCGACGCAGCCTTCTCAGTCTGTGCCGTATTACCACTCGATACTGTGAGCAACTGGTCCTCGGCTAGGGTAAAGCCATATATCTTCTGGAATTTCGGCAGAGCCACCGGGCTGGTGACGAACTCTTCCGAGCCAATTAACTTTACGTAGCCACCCCCATTCACATACTCGGCGAAATCGTCAAGGGTGTATATGCCTTCTTTATCAGCCAGGTCAGCGGGTATGGCTACAGCCCAGGTGTTATTAGCCGGCGCCGGCTTGAGCCAGACAATGTTATAATTCTCCATATCAAGCTGCTTTACTCTTTCATAGCCTTTCTGCGCGTCATTCCAAACATCTGATTCAGTCTCGTCAAAGAAGAAGGCACCATTTCCTGTGTATTCCGGGTAGATATCAAGCTCGCCGGTTTCCAGAGCTTTGCGCACGACATTAGTTGGCCCGAACTGCGATTTATCGACTACCTCAAAGCCGTTATCTCTCAGCATCAATATTATTATCTGTGACAGTAGCGACCCCTCGGTATCAATCTTGGACCCGATTACTATCGGGCCTTTCCCCTCCCCACCTTGCCCAGCACAGCCCGATACTATTAGAGCCAGCACCAGTGCAAAACCTACCAGTAAGTTTAGCAGTCTCTTCATGTTAACCTCCTTTTTTAGTTTTATCCAGGCATGATAATTGGAGCTGGGAAATAAGAATATACGTTGCAAGCAACACTACTAAACTTAGTATCTTTACTTTAAGCTCCCTGAATGGATTTTGTCAACCTCTATCAGCCCTCGTTTTCCTCTTTCTGTTCCCAGATAAACCGGCCAGTAAAAGCTAACTCCTCCCGCTAGTTAGGCTATTGACTCCCACTCATCATTCTTCCCCCAGTTTTATGTCCCCTTTATTAGCGCATATTCTAGTTTCTGCTTTTCTCCTGCCTGGTGTGAGCGCCTCACCTGCCGGAAGTATACGTAGGCCAAGAGGAGATACCACAGGGAGAAGAGGATGTATATCGTCCAGAAATACGCTGTCGGCAGGGCGTCTTCACCCAAATGGTAGCCAAGCAACAGCAGAACTATCAACTCGATAAAGCTCTGAAACCAAGCGCCCACGTCACCAAATATGAAAAGCCATATAGCCTTTTTGGGTTGCAGTAGCATATCCAGTGTCGTCAGGACAAATACCCTCATAAAGTGTCTATTGGCAGCATTGTTACACTGTATGTGTCTCTTATCATTTCCCTGTCACTAATAAATTGGCCTTGCTGGGGTCTTTGTGCCATATTGTCAGCCGGTCTGGTGTCAATATACAGGCCGAAAGTGAGCTAGAGGCGAAGCAATCTTCACCCCTTACCCTCTGGATGGCTTCGACGGTCATTATCTTTATCATCTTTATCAACCTCACCCCCTTAATTCCCCTCTCCTTGAAAGGAGAGGGGGAAGGGATTTTTTGAAGGGGTGAAACCCATTCAAACTACAAACTTTTACCGTCATTGCGAGCCAAAAGCGTGGTAATCCTCGAGCATTCCTGGAGATTACTTCGGCACTCTGTGCTTCGTAAAGACAGGGGAGGAGAGGGCTGGCGATGACGAAGAGGGACGGCTAGCAATGACAATGAAGGAGGTGATGTGTCACTAATCATATAAACGAGTACAAGGTATTGACAATCAGAGAGCAGAAATGTAGCATAGCCACATCAATTGGTATGAAAAATCCACAGGAGCAGGAGGCACGGAGTGAATAAAGAGCAGTTGCTAAACCGTCTGCAACAGAATTGGAAGGTATTCCTCAAGTCCCTTGAAGGACTTCCCGCCAGCGCTCTCCTGGAGCCAGATGTCGTCGGGCACTGGTCAGTGCGGGATGTAATGGGTCACATCACTACATGGGAGGAGGAGAAGATGAAAATCATCCCCCTGATTCTGAAGGGCAAGCCAATCCACCGTCGCTACACCGTTGATGCCTTCAACGCCCGGGAGCAGGAGCGGAAGCAGCACCTTACCCTAGAGCAGGTCCAGCAGGAACTGGCAGCTACCCACGAACGTCTGGCAGTCTTCCTAGCTGACCTCCCTGAGGATGCCTATACCAGCGGGAGTCGCCTGCTGCGAACCCTCCGACTTACTTGCAATCACTACCTGGAACATGCCGCCCAGATTACGGCATGGCGGCAGCAGTGTAAACTGTAACAAGCAGATATACCTTGCTGAACTGCTCTTGATAGCATAAGTAATACTTTAAGGAATGCATAAATGGCAGTCGTGGTAAAAAATGATGATATTCAAATCGAGAGGTTTGAGCTAGGGGTCTTTGGCACCAATGCCTATGTGATAATATGCCGACAAAGCGGGGATAGCGCCTTGATAGATGCCCCAGCGGAGGCGAGCATAATTATGGAGCGACTGAAAGGTACTAACCCCAAATACATATTGCTGACTCACAGCCACCTGGATCACATCGGTGCTCTTTCCGAATTGCACTCCAAACTGGAGGTCCCCGTAGCTGTCCATACCTCTAATAGTAAGAACCTGCCCTTACCACCACAAGTGCTGCTAAATAATGGCGATACAGTCTCATTCGGTAAAATCAAACTTGAAGTACTGCATACACCAGGTCATACCCCGGGTAGTTTATGCTTTA
>SDBT01020554.1_pt1 | contig 10324 bp, 19 predicted proteins | sample 2277101 | NCBI WGS metagenome assembly SDBT01 (sample SAMN10404973, study PRJNA504765) | marine sediment metagenome | isolation source: marine sediment core GS10_PC15, 103 cmbsf | place: Arctic Ocean: Southern Knipovich Ridge | collected 2010
CTTGCCGCAAAGCAAATTCCTCTTGATCTTTTAGATGATTCTCAACGGGTACGATAATATATTTGATAATGTTGGCGACACCATCAATGGCCTTTCCTTTTCTCAGGCTTTCGTCCTTCATGGACTTGCGCTTTTTCTCAACATCAATACGGATGTTCTTTAATTCAATTCGTGCTTCACGGGCCAGCCTCATTTCCTCTTTCTGCCCGGAGTCAGTGACAATAATCGCCTTTCCTTTTGTTGCCCATTCGGTAGCCATGTCAAACAGGCCCGTAAATTGGTTTTTCAATTCAAGGGCTGTGCTTTCATTTACATCCTTGATTTCTATTGTTGCTAGTGCGGTCATTCTTATCTCCTTAATATTTAAGATTTAATTTTTCAGAACGGCAAATCGTCGTCTTCAATACCAGCCGTTGGCCCAGGCCGTCCCGGTGGAACCGCCGCTTGTGTGCTGGTATCGTGGAAACCCTCTTTCTCTTTAGCTGATAACATCCTGACGGGGTTTTCGTGGACAAACTTTAATTTCAATTCCATCTTTTTAGATGGCTCTTTCTTTATCTTCTCTTCGGCTGATAATCCAGCCGTGTCAAAGAATGACACAACCTCGTCAAGATAAATGCCTACCTGCCCCTTTGAAATACTTTCCCGCTTGCGTAGTACCACCATGCCAGCAAGCCCCACCAATTCAGATACGTCATTGAATGTTGACTTCCCGGCTGTTATCAGGAATGAATCAAAGATCGGGCGCATCTTCTCGCTATTAGGAAAGAACATTAAAAAGCGCAGATTAAAGCCCTTTGGTTCTCCTTTCAGCCCACACGTCATTTCATAGCTGATATATTCCTTGCCGCTATCTTTCCCGGTCTTGACTTCTGCTTTTGTGATCTTGTAGAAGTATGCTCCGGGTTCACGGCCTCCCCCATCGGCTTTAGCGTCTGAGTATTCTTTTGTATTCACTTGGTATTGCATGGCTTTTGCTCCTGTTGGCGTTTTAGGTTTCTATCCTCTAGTGCTTCGTTCATTTTATCTAACATGGTGGACAGTGCTTGTGCTTCCGAATAATGCTCCTGATTTATAGAACCGCTAGGCATCCATAAATCTTTAATGGCTATTGCGCCTCTTATAACTTTTCGCAAGCGTTCGACTTCTGCACGCTTAAATATCAACTCATAAGCGAACCGCTCAATCTCATCATCATTAGCACACATATAATAAAACAAATCCTGCGCCTCTTGTCTCTGTTCCCTGTCTAGTTTGAACGCCATTAGATTTTCCCCTCGTAGCATTTGTTGATGATGTTGGCAATATTCATTTCCTCGTATAGCGCAAGGGGGTTAGCCGCCGGCCCGCTCATTCTGCTTTTGGCATCGTGGTAAATGCCGTCTTGATTTGTTACCAATTCCCGGATCACTTCACCCGGCTCATTTCCCGGCCTGATTCTGATATGATAAACCTCGTCAAAGATAAACGGCAGGCTTTCTTTTGCCCGGCCATCCATGCTCATACAGATTTTGGTAAATGGTCCAGATTCCTTTTCAACCGATCCCGCAATCATAAGTTTATGACATTGCGGCACAGCCAGAAAGTTACGGGACAGGCTCAACATCTTCAATTTCAAATCCCCGTAGATGGCCAGCATATTTACTTGACCGCCATCAGTGAGAAATTCTTTCGGATTACGAATACACCATGCCAGGTATTTTTCAGAAATATCCGTCATGGAATCAAGCACAATCCAATCGAAGGCCCCGGCTAAATCCTCGTCTTTGTGGAGGGCCGTTAGCGCCTCTTTAAGCGACCCCAGGATATTGCTTTGATCTAATTCAACCGTCTGGAAATCTCTCTTTCTGAGTACCTCGCTGCCTTGCTCAGATGAAATCACCAGCACCCGCTCGTCCTTGGTGGCCGGCAGCGTATTTATCAGGGAGGTTTTACCCGCCCCGGATGGACCGAGAATCATCATTTTTAGATTCTCAGTCGTGTCTCTTTTGGTAGATTTGAACTCCATTACGCTACCTCTTCGCGCCATTTGGTCTCAATGGCCGCCGCTTTATCAACGGCCAAATCAATCAAATAGTTATATTCGGCTAAAGATTTTCTCGAGATATGTGGATCGCCCTCGGTGCTAATCTTCGCTGAAAGTAACGCCTGTTTTAGAATCTCGATTTGCTGATCCTTCATGTAGGCTGTATCTGCTAATTCTAATTTCATCGTCCTGAACCTCAAAATATGTTAACTACATTTTACACGGGGACAGGGGGAAGTCAATAGCAAATCAAAGTTTTTTTTATTTTTCTATTGACATATCCAAAACCCCGGCTATAATATAGGGCATGAAGGACATTCACCCCATCCAAGAAAGGCGCAAACGGTTACTCGATTTCCCGAATAACCTAGCGTTTGCGCGGCTTTTAGGGCATAAGACCTCTTGGCGGGTGATCCACTGGGAGACCGGCTACTCCATGCCGGCAGATGATGAAATTACGAAAATGGCGCTCCTGTTTGGTGTCTCACATGAGACGCTTGAGCAGGAAATTATTGAATGGAACATGCGACACCCGGAGCTATTGCGCCCGTTGATCGTGTGGATGCGCACAGGACGCGCAGAATCGAACGGGCTGGCCCCTGCGACAACTGGACCTCAAATTCAACCGGAGCAGGGGACCAGCCTACCAGACATACCGGAGGGCATAAAGCCAAAAGACCGCGGATCATATCTAAAGTGGCTTAAAGGCCTTCAGGAGATTGAGCGGCTACAGCCACAGGTTGGAAACACAGAACCTATATGATATTACCCCAAATATGAAAAGACGCTTAGAATGGCTGTGTGGGCCTTACAGGGCAATTAGCTCCTTTTGATGGCGCGGCAATCTTTCATAGCATTATATCGAGGTATTCAATATGAACCGTTTTCCCGCAATCCCGAAGAGTTCGCCTTCTGGGTGCATCTTTGCTATTGGGCGGCGTTCCGCGAGGAAACGATTGAAATTAATGGCCAGCCGGTTACACTTGAGCAAGGCGAATTGATGTACACAAGGGCCGAAATGGTGCGCTATACGGGGTTCAGTGAAAAGAGAATTCGAAAGCTGTTACACAAGTTCGAACATGATTACGGCAAGATCACCAGGATCATCGAAAGTCATGGGGCCAAGAAAAGGGCCAGGGTAAAAATCTTGAATTATGAATCTATCGCTGGGTTTTCAGGAGTTGAGCCATCCAAAAGGGCCAAGAAAAGGGCCAACGTACTATTGACTAACAATTATAAAAAAACAACGACTACGTCTGCATCCGACCAGGATCAAGTCTCGAGTCCAGGCCCCACCACCGGCGACGGCGTTTTTTTTGATAATTTATTAAAACCAGATGAGAACCCACCAACCAAACCTGACCAGGAGCAGGGCAACCCACCAGCGTGAAAAAAACCGTATTAGACGAGACCACAAAAGAACTAATCCGCACAGAAGATTCTCAGCCATCTTGCGGCGAGGACTGCTGCTCTGGGTGTGGTGATTGCCTGGATTGTTATATCGAAGACCCTTGCTACGATAACGATATGGGCTCACACACGTGGGTAGTATACGAAGAACCAGCCAAACAGGAGTAAAGCCATGATTAACCAGGAAGTAGATCTACGTCTTGAAATCACCGGGTGGATGCTACATCTCGGACTCGTTGCCGGGCAAGCCCAGGCCCTAATAGAAAAAATCCCGCAATGGTTCTGTGATGAGAAGGGGTACGAATTCCCTAGGGAGTGCCCGGCCTCAGAATGGTTGGCGCATCTCAGTGTGATCACAAAGTGGTTCGATGCAAAGCGTAAAATCATGGGGGATGATTGGATAATCAAAACGCCAGAGGCAGCGTTTATTTACGCCGTCAAGAATGGGGTGAACATCTCAAAAGAAAGGGAGAATATCACAATGGTGATTAAACAACAAAAACAGGATAAGATACGTACACGTACTAACTGCAATGAAGATTATAATTATGAGTATTCAGAACAGGAAAGAGAAGAGTTTTCTAGGGAAGCGGATCGCTTAGTTGGAAAGGTTGATGCCATTGTTTCGATACTAAATGAAATGACTGTTGATGAAAAACGCAAAACAGTATTTCAGATATATGATAAATTTTGTGGGGGAATTGATCAAAGAGAATTTATTAAAACCATGTATCGTTATCAAATAAAACAAAACCCTGGACGGGAGGATATCCCAGGAATGATGTTAATTTCAAATCGGGCTGATGAAATCAAAGTGTTTTTAAGTGGTTTATCGGGGGTGAATTAATGAATATTTGTAATGCACATATAAGAATCTCTGATGATACAGGAAGTTGCTCTGCGTGTTATTGGCAGAAATTACACAAAAGCAGCAACGACATTGCAATAAAGAAGATGCTCGAAATATCAATGCTAAAAGGTGATCTTTCAATACTCAGGCAGGAGCTTGAAAAAGCAAAGGAAGAGACGGGAAACAAACGCATTCAGATGGTAGATTTTGCAAGTGAATGTCATGTTATGGTCGATGATATACTTGGATACGATACGGATATTAAATTGAAAGATAAAATCAAACTGATCGGTGATGAGCTTGCCAAACTCAAGGCGGAGAAGCCAGCCACACAGCCTGATTACAAAGAGGGGGATCGGGTTGTGCTGAATGTGTCCAATCTCAAGCAGGGTCTCAAAACCGTACTAAGAAACAGCGGCTCCACTGTGCGATTAATAAAACCACTGAAAGGGCATCCAAAAAGCTATCGTTTTAATATATGTGGAATGGATTGGATGGTAGAAAAGGAAGGCATTAAATGCCTAGCGCCTGAACAGAAACTACCACGGCATAAACCGGCTGTGTATGAGTTGGACCAGGAAGAGACAGAGCGCGTGTGGTGGACCGCCCAGGATTATGCGAAGCGGCAGATTGTGTGGCTTAAAGACAAAGATGATTCAAGGATAAAAAAATTGGAATTGTTAAAAATAGCGGCAGCACAAATTGAGGGAATGATATATAAATATTGTGAAATTCCAGAAAAATTCGCCCTGCCAGATGGCGAGGAATTATACAAGGGGAAGCATGGCTAAACCAGAGCCAGAACCGAAGTGGTGGGAAAAGCCGATCAAATGGGATGGGATCATAGACGAGCCGGATTATTACGGACAATCAGGAATGGAGCCGGATTACGAAACTGAGGGGGAAGCATGAGCGGAACGATTGAGCTAATAGAACATTACGATGTAAGGATTCGGGAACTGGAGGCAGAAGTTGAGCGGCTGAAGGCAATGCCAACTACTTCTATGACGTGGGGTGATTTAAGCAAGGAAAGGCAAGACCTTTCAGGCTTAGAGGGGCATGAGTTTGATAACATGACTACAAAAGAACAGTTAATATATTTTATGCAAAGATCAGAGACTTCCCATGCTGGCGCTTTAAGATTAAAGGCGAGGGTGGCCGAGTTGTCTTCGTGTCTCGGCTGCTGGGAAAGATTAGGGCGTGAGATTCACAACGGCATGACGGGAAATTCGGATATACCAGCCAGACAAACACACGATAAAATAATGATATTGCTATCGGCGGCAGACAAACAAACCGTACAGCAACCGCCGCCTGCAACCGAGGGCGAGAGGTGAACACGCATGAATTATCTCGACAATTATTATTGAAAGATGATAGACAAGTGTTTATAAGCGTTGACGTTAGTACCTGCGAAGACGATATGTTCAAAAGAATATATGCGGAGATTGAGGCCGTACAATATGATGGTCCAGAAGCAATGATAATTTGCGTTAAGAATGGAGAGGGAGAATGACCCACCAAACCAAACCAGGAGATAAACATGAAATATAAAACAGGCGATAGAGTTAAAATCAAGACGTGGGCGAAGGGGAGGGAAGATTGTATAAGAGTAGATGGTGATGGCTGGCTTGTATTTCCGAGCACTTTCTTTCCGAGGAGTTATTGGGCCCAAGACAAAGAAAGAAGGATGCCGAAAGACCGAATTTTAACTTTGAGGCAGGAGCTCGAAGACGGGGACTGGCACGTTGATGAACTCGATAACTTCTATATCCCCAAGGATATGATTGAATGCCACGCCGAAGACAGTGTGGCCCTCGACATCGAATGGCCCGACGACCAAAACCGCGCTGAACTCTGGGGCTACCTGAAGCTGGCTGAGTTGGCGTTGGAAGAGGGGGTGGAGTGACGAAACCAATTAAAGCGCCCAATGGAGCCGGGGGATTTATGAACATACAAAAAGCACCCTCAACTAATGCGCTCAAGTTCCAAGATAAAGCCAGGGAAATGTCCCGGCTAATGAAAGGCAGTGCTATCAATACAATCAAAGCAGGGCGTATCCTGATGGAAGTACAGGAGGGGTTTAGAAATGGGGAGCATGCCTTTCTTGATTGGATAGATCATAACTTCCACTTGACCAGGAGCACAGCGTACAGATGGATCGAGAAAACAAAGAAGTTTGAAGGCCGTGGAATGACAGAACTTGAAACCATGCATCCAACCGCGCTGATGCAGATATCCTCCGTGGCTTGCCCTGATGAAATAACCGCCGCCGTCTTGTTGCTGCATGGCCGATCCCCCATAACAGACCCGGCTATCGTGACTCAGATCATGCAAGAATTCGATACGCAAAAGACATTGACCCAGGGAAAAGAAAATGATGGTAAGTCCACGGCAAAGAATATAATCAAGTATATTGAAAGGGTGGACATGAATAAATACACGGATCAAGAAAAGAATGAAATCAAAGCAGCGTGGGAGTCAAAGCTAGGGTGATGTTTCTCAATGAGTTATATATTGAAATACCGGGCAAGCCAGTGCCAAAGGGTAGGCCGCGCTTCAATATGAAAACCGGCAGAATCTACACGGCAAAGAAAACTCTCGATGAAGAGAAGAGAATACACGTCATTATTATAGGAGATCACAATACGGATTATCGAATGTATAATGATTTTAGGGGGCTGGTTGTTATTGATCTGATGTATTATTTACCGTTCGCATCACATCTAAAAAAAGCGGAGAAGATTGAAAGCATACCCCATATTATAAAACCCGATCTTGATAACCTGATTAAATTAACCATTGACGCCATCACCGGCGTGCTGTTTTATGATGATAATCAAGTGGGGCAGATCAATGCCAGCAAATTACAATCCGCAACACCAAAGACCACCATTAAGATTAGCTACCATGAATAGCGGAATGGGAGATCATATCTTTGCCGAGTCAATGAAAAGAATGTGGCAGATAAGGAACCGCGAGAATATAAAGAAATGCGCAAAGCCGGGTTGCCCAAGGTCATTCATACCGCAAAGTATATACCAGAAGCGGTGCGGCGTATGCCATTCTTGGGAAGGCAAGCAGCGTAACCTTGAAAAATGGATGCATTCAAACTAATGCACAAATTAACCAATAAAGAAAAGAGCGCTATCCGTACATTTATCGGAGGTATTAGGTATAAGGTGATCCCAATGATTGATTCAAAAAGGTTGATAAAGTCTTTAGAGAAAGAGGTTGCATATTTTGAAGACATACTTGAAAACGGATTTATAGAAACCGATGGCTGACAAAAAATACAAAACCTCAAAGGCAGACTTTGAATACTTCAAAAGACAATGCTGGTGGTGGGTGCGATACTTTGGGGTTATCGACAAGGAATACACTTTTTATCACAAGGATATTGAGGGCACAAGGGCAACGGCGGTGACGGAGTTTGAAAGCGGCCACCGTGTAATTAGCTTATCAACAGATTTTGGAGGGGAGTTTGCAAAGAGAGAGTTAGCTCAGGTGGCCTTCCATGAAGTTTATGAAACCATGCTATTTGAATTGACCAGCATGGCTAGTTACGCATACAAAGACGGACATATAGCAGAAAACTCACACAAACTTGTAAATATCATGGTGAACACATTGTTCGCAGAAAAATGGCAATCTGTTTTGAGGTATGAAAAATGAACACAGGGGGCGATAATGCAAACGTGTGATTTACACAAACTCAAACATCACGGCATTGAGTGCCCTGCTTGCCATGAGTCGAGAAGGGCTAGTAAGTTTGAGAAAGAAATCAAGGAATTAAAAGCGACAATCCATGAACTCAAACGAGAAGTAAGGGGGCGGTGATGGACAGGGTTTTGATAATTCATATTAGTGATGATGGAAAAATTGTCCATGATGCTCAATGTCAAGAGATATATGGGAAATTGTTAGGACATAAAGGAAGCCGGGAATTTATTATTAACATGGTAAAGGGTGCGCCCCCTGATATGGAATTTACTTTAATAGAAAACGAAGAAAGGAGGGAATAATGATAATCGCAGTTGATTTTGACGGGACTTGTGTTGAACATCAATACCCTGATGTTGGGCCAGATGTACCCCATGCTGTTGAGGTTCTTGATTGGCTGGTAAGAGAAGGCCACGAACTAATAATATATACTATGCGTTCTGGACTACAATTATCGGATGCGATAATGTGGTTTAATAGGAAAGGTATATTGATATCCGGTGTCCAATATTCAAAGGGTCAAACTAATTGGACGGTTTCAAACAAATGCTATGCTCATATCTATATTGATGATTCCGCGCTTGGAGCGCCATTGATTAAACCGAAAGAAGGCAGGACGTATATTGATTGGCTCGCGGTTAAGGCCATAATGGTAAAAATACAAAAAGAAAACCTTGGAGAGATTATAAGACGATGAACATACAAACACGCAAGCTAACTGAACTCAAGCCATACGAGAAGAACCCGCGCAAAAATAGCGCCGCTGTTGACGGGGTGATTAAATCTATCAAGATACACGGCCAGGTAAAACCGCTAGTACTATCTGCGCCGGGCCATCCCTTCCCCAATGAAATAATATGTTGTGGGCATACTACACTCAAGGCGTTGCAGAAGATGGGCGTTATGGAGGCCCGTGTCATTGTGCATGAGTTTAAGAGCGAGGACGAGTTTATAGATTATAATGTGCGCGACAATAAGACCGGGGAGTTTGCATTGTGGGATGATGATATTCTGCTTGAGTTACAGGATAACTTTTGTATTGACTTGAATGATATGGGGTTTGAATTAAATGAGCAGGAGCCAACGGAGGGCAATATAGATGACGATGAAGTCCCGGAGGTTACAGAGCCACGTTGTAAATTGGGGGAGGTTTGGAGTCTGGGAGAACACCGGCTTATGTGTGGTGATAGTACAGACAAGGACCAGGTTGATCGTTTGATGAATGGTGATAAGGCTGATATGTTAATAACGGACCCTCCCTATGGTGTCGGCTATGTTGGAAAAACTAAAGATTCCCTAGAAATAGAAAACGACAAATTAGACGAAGGTCAATTAGCCGAATTTATTAACAAGGCGTTCGGGATCGCAGAATTAATATCGCGGGGTGGGGCCTATTGGTTCTCAACGGTCCCGGCGAGACCGTTACACATATTGTTTGCTGATGATTGGAAGAAAAGAAAAATACTACGCCAAATAATGGTTTGGATTAAAGACTCAATGGTGTTGGGTCACTCTGAATATCATTATAGACATGAGCCAATTCTCTTTGGCTGGACTGAGGGCGGCAACCGCCATAAAAATCCAGACAGGACAAGGACAACTGTTTGGGAATATGCTCGCCCAAAAGAGTCAAGGGAACACCCAACAATGAAGCCTGTCGAGCTATGGCAGGAGGCGATTAACCAATTAACAAAATCCAACGAAATAGTATATGACCCATTTCTTGGGAGCGGAACTTCTATAATCGCCTGTGAAAAGATTGGGAGGCGGTGTCGTGGTTTAGAACTAGACCCTAAATACTGTGATGTGATTATAAACAGGTGGGAGTTGTTCACCGGGCAACAGGCCGAGAAGATATAGGGAGAATGGTGGGGCTAAACTTTACTTTAATAGACGAGGGCGGCGAGATTGATGAACACGACCAATACCCAAGGTTCGACTTTCATATCACTCACAATCTAGGGAAAATGGCAGACAAACTACAGATTTACAAATGTCTGTGGCGGCCAGAAGAAAACGGGTTTATTTATGGCGGCGACATAGCCCCTCGTTTAATGGCAGCGCTATACGTGATGGTCTCTTTCCCGGCAGCGTTCGACAAATATGATGCTATAAACGGTTGGGGCACACGTTCAGATTTTGCTTCATGGATAGATGATTTGTTGAAAACCTGTCTTGAATATCCACATTGGAAGATCATAGCTAGCGTATGAGCATGGCCGATACACCCAGGGACAAGAAAGCGTTCCTAAAAGTATATCCAAAGAATGATTGCAATAAAAGAATATCGTGTGACGATGTAGGCAGTGTCCGTT
>SDBT01020555.1_pt1 | contig 10323 bp, 9 predicted proteins | sample 2277101 | NCBI WGS metagenome assembly SDBT01 (sample SAMN10404973, study PRJNA504765) | marine sediment metagenome | isolation source: marine sediment core GS10_PC15, 103 cmbsf | place: Arctic Ocean: Southern Knipovich Ridge | collected 2010
ACCAGCGGACGGTCTCAATGTAAATAGGCAATTTTCATCAGGAGAAAACATCAATCCCGACCGCCCGGGACAGTAGTGCCATTCGTGCGAAGTGTATTTAAACCGCCGAAGGAGTAAAATGCCCGGTCCATGGAGCCGCCGATACTCGCCACCGGGGTGGACTGCTACGCCGGATACCGAGGTGAGGAGGAGCCCAGGGGATTCCTCCTGGGGGAACACCGAGTGGAAGTGGTAGAGATTCTCGACCGCTGGATGGAACCCGACCACCGCTACTTCAAAGTGAGGGGCGATGATGGAGATCAATACGTCATACGGCATGACATGCGTTCCGGCTCCTGGGAGTTGACTCAATCCAAGGATCGATACAAGGGGGAGATGTGATGAAGCGACAAACTCTCGAGAAGATGATTCCTGCCTTGATTTTCTTGCTGGTTGCCGCGCTCGCCGGAACGACCGGATGCGGCCGGCCGGCACCGGAAGAAGCGGCCGACCTCGTCCTCACCGGCGGCAACGTGGTGACCATGGATAGCGGACTTCCCACCGCCCAGGCGATTGCGGTAAAGGGCGATCGGATTCTCGCAGTGGGAACCGACGCGGAGATCGAAGCCTTTGTCGGCGACGCGACGGAGGTCATCTCTCTTGATGGCAAAACCGTCGTACCGGGATTGATCGACGCCCACGTTCATTTCGCCGGAATCGGTGGCCGGCTTCTTCAAATCAACGCCCGAGACGTCCAAGACAAACAAGAAATCGTGGATCGGGTGGCGGCGAAGGTGGCGGAGTCCAATCCGGGTGAGTGGATCAGGGGAAGAGGCTGGGATCAAAACAACTGGCCGGTCAAGGAGTTTCCCACCAAGGAAGATCTCGACGCCGTCTCGCCGGACAACCCGGTTTACCTGGGACGGGTGGATGGTCACGCCGCCTGGGTCAACAGCAAAGCGCTCGAGATTGCCGGAATCACCCGAGACACTCCCGACCCAGCGGGCGGCCAGATCATCAAGGACGCTTCCGGCGAGCCCACCGGAACCTTGATCGACAACGCTTTTCGACCGGTCTCGCAGCACATTCCTCCCATGTCCAAGGAGGAGCGCAAGCGTTCCATCCGGCTCGCCATCGAGGAATGCTTGGCCTCTGGGTTGACCGGAGTCCACGAGGCGGGCGGAAACAGGGAGACCATCGAGCTCTATGAAGAGATGATGAAGGCGGGGGAGTTCGATTTTAGAATCTACGAGTTCTTGCGCTGGCCGCTGAACGAGCAGCAGCTTCCCCACACTTACGAAGCTCTCGACTACTACCTCGAGCAAGGGCCTCAAGTCGGTTTGTACGACAACCGCCTCACCATTCGAGGAATCAAGATGAGCCTCGATGGAGCACTCGGCTCGCGCGGAGCGTCGTTTCTCGAACCTTACGCCGATGATCCGGACAACCAAGGTGTGTTGCGGCTTACCGAAGAGGAAGTTTACGAGACGATCCTGCGCGGCCTGAACGCCGGGTTTCAGTCCGCGGTGCACGCCATCGGAGACCGAGCCAACCGGATGGCGCTGGACACGATGGAGCGGGCTCTGAAGGAATCGGGAGCCACCGACGCCCGCTTGCGCATCGAGCACTCGCAGGTCCTCCACGAGGACGATGTACCGCGCTTCGCGGAGCTGGGCATCATCCCTTCGATGCAGCCCACGCACTGCACCACCGATATGAAATGGATCGAGGATCGGATCGGCCCCGAGCGGGCCAAATTCTCTTACGCCTGGCGTACGTTGCTCGATTCCGGCGTCCGGATCCCGGGAGGCTCCGACGCCCCCGTCGAGCCGGTGCAACCGCTTCCCGGTATCTACTCTGCCGTCACCCGTCAGGACATGGAAGGCTGGCCCGAAGGAGGCTGGAATCCCGAGCAGCGCGTGAGCCGCGAAGAGGCGTTGCGCATGTTCACCTTGGACGCCGCCTACTCGGTTTTCGAAGAAGATCTCAAAGGTTCGATCACCCCGGGGAAGCTGGCCGACATCGTGGTGTTGTCCAAGGACATCATGGCCATCCCCGCAGCGGAGATTTTAGAAACCGAAGTGTTGATGACCATTCTCGGCGGAAAGGTGGTCTTCGAAAAGGATAGCTAAAACCCGACTCGGTTCGGGCTGATCGTTCAGGAGGGGGGGGCGCGTCGCCAGGCCGCCCCTTCCGGCTGATCCCTCTGTTTTTTTAGCAAGAGATTCTCGCTCGAGGCGTGCAAGTGCCTAGCCTAGAAAACACTGACTTACTTAGGCTGACTGCTGAGCGCTGACCGCTCAGCGCGGCGGATCTTTGGCTGCGGCTCCGCCGCGCTGTGTTCCATTCTTTCTTCACTCATGACATTCTCCATTTAGCTGCAAAACTTCGACTCGTCGCGAGCTCGGCGGGCGGTGTAAAGTAATGGGTATCAGTGCGATTGAGAAGGCACCTTGCTGAAGCTCCAGTCCTGATGAAAACTTCTGCTACGTCGGGTAACAGGCCATGTGGAAAACGTGTGGATTTTTTCGATCACGTGATCACAAAATGCGACTAACTATCTATAAACAAAGGAGATAATTGACCCGACCCGGAAAATCGTTAATGTTGATATCCTGCGCAAATCTATATGAGGAACCGCGAGCAAATCTATAGTTTTGAGCGGTTTAGAAGGAGACGTCATAAGCAACAAAGACCGAGAAACCGGCTCCATAAGCTGGTTCGATTTGACGGTGGACAACGCCGAACAAATTCTCAGACTTGATGAAGTTGCATCTAACCGGGACCTTGGCCAAGCCTTTGATGACAAGATGCGCAAGTTGCCAAGAACTTACCATAGACCTGAGCTTGGGCGTTTAGATCGGTGGCATCCCGCGCTTCCACACCCAACTCATGCACCTCCCGGGTCAAGGGATCGATATCCACCCCTGCCTGACCATCCTCGGCTATTTGCGGCGCCTCGCCACCGCACGCCGCCATTGCCAGAATTGATGGAAGCAGGATCGAGAGAGCGATTGGGATTTTCATTACCCCCCCTGGTGGTTGATGCTGGCCTGAAAACACACTGTGGGCCGCCCTAGTGCATTTCGTCAAGCAAGGCGTTTTCGTGTCGCAACACTCAGGGTATATCTCACTGAGCGCTCCGCAACGACCGAATGAGCGTCATAAAGGCTTCTCTATGAGTCTTCACGGTAGCTTCCGGCCCGGTGAGCTTGAAGAACCAATTCGCGTCCGGCCCCTCCGCCACCGCGCCAAGAAGCATGGATCCCGGATAGCTCTTTGCCGAACCATCCATCACGAAGCCGCCTTGGTACGTGCCGGTCACCTCGGTCAGTAGAATCGGAATACCGTTCACCGTGAGGTTCTCGCTCTTCTGCACCGCACTCGACGGCCGGCCGTCGGGCTGAATGAACTGCTCCCCCCAGCGGATAGTGTTGGATCTGGCGTCGCCTCCCTGGCCGGGGCCGAAATAAAAGACCACGCACTCGCCGTCCCCGGCCTCACCCGGCACCCGGTACTGAGCCCGGCGCATTTTCGAGGTGGGCACCTCTTTCAGCCAACCCTCGGGTGCGGTCCATGCCAAGCCGGAAGATCCCGTTCCGCTGCCCGGAGGAGGAGGCACAACCATGCCCGGGGAGGACGGGTCCGAAGACGGATGTCCTGGAGGAAGCTGCCCTTCGGCGGTCGAGCCCGGCGAACTGCTTGAGCTTTCCTGCGAGGAGCTCCCGCATGCAAGCACGAAGGGCAGAACCAAAGCCCACAGAGAAAGTGCGACGCGTTGCTTTTTGGAATCCATATTTCACCTGAGAATTGCCAAGGTCTTGTTGACGGAGCAATTTAGCAGATGTGTCGTTGTCGGCGCAACTACTCGCTCCGTAGCGCCGCAGCAGGATCCACCCGACTCGCCCGACGCGCCGGGATATAAGCGGCAATCATCGCCGCTCCCGCGAGTACCACCGGCACGAGCAGAAACGTGGTCACGTCGAGCGACTGGACGTTGAACAGCAAGCCGGCCAGCAGTCTCGCCGCCATGAAGGCGATCACGATACCGATAACGCTCCCGATTGCCACCAGCTTCATCCCACTTCCCATCAACATCCGGATGACACTGGACCCGTCGGCACCGAGAGACATCCGAATACCCACCTCCCGGGTCCTTCGAGAAACGGCGTAGCTCACGATGCCGTACAATCCGATGGTGGCGAGTGCCAGCGCCAGCACCGCAAAAGCGGTAAGAAGCAGCGCGGAAAGACGCGCCGGGAGCAGCATGATTCCCAGATGTCTTTCCATGGTCTTGGCTTCCCACACCCAGAGCTCCGGATCGAGCTCGCGCCCGGCCGTGATGAGGTCGATAGCACATCGCTCGGGATCGAGAGAAGTGCGGGCGACCACGGTAAGATAGGATGCATAAGCCTGAGAGTAAGGCCTGTAGATAAATGAGCGTGGCGCTTCTCCGATCGAGCGAATCTTGGCGTTACTCGCTACACCCACGACGAGAAAGTCGTCATCGTCTTCGCGCCGTAGGATTCGTCCGAGGGGATCCTGTCCCGGCCAGAACTTGTCCGCCATCGTTTGATTGATGATCGCTACCTGCGGCGAGTCCGGAAGGTCCCGCTCGTTGAAGTTACGGCCCCTGAGAATGCGAATACCCGCGGCGTTGAAAAAACCGGGATCGACCGATGCACGGTCGACGGAGTGAGACTCCCGTCCCGGAGGCGGCTCGACACCGTCCAGGTTGATGGAATGGGTTTGGGTGCTGAGAGTGTTCAAGTGCAAATTGTCAATGAGGCCTACCGCTTCGACGCCTGGCAACTGCTGGAACCGCTCGAGCAGGGTTCGGATAAAAACCTTTCCCTCCTCTTCCGAAAAGCGGGTCGCCGGAACCAGAAAGGTCATGATCGCGGAGGGCTCGCGACCAAAGCCGGGATCGACCGACTGCACTTCATCAAAGCTGCGCAGGAACAAGCCGGCTCCCACCAGCAGGACGAGCGATGCGGCCACCTGGGCCACAACCAGTGCGTTTCGCAAGGTCAGCTTTCCGCGCGAGCCGCCACCGGTGCTTTCATCCCGTAGTGTCGAAGCCAACTCGGGTTTGGTGCTTTGAACCGCGGGAGCAAGGCCAAGAACCATCCCTGCCAGCAAGGAAACCAACAAGCTGAAGCCGAGCACGGTCCCGTCGGGACTGAGATCCAAAGTAATGGGGATAGGAAGCGGCAGATCCGCGGAAAGGAGAATCCGCAACAAGCCCACCGACAGCACGACTCCCGCTACACCGCCCGCCAGACTGAGAAGAAGGGTCTCGGTCAAAAGCTGTCCTATCAAAGTTCGTCGGGTGGCGCCGAGCGCCAAGCGCAAAGCGATTTCCTTTCGCCGATCCACGCCCCGCGCCAGAAGAAAGCTCGCCAGGTTGGTGCAAGCCATGACGAGCACCAGGCCCACCACGATCATGAGCAGCCAGGCGGCGGCGTGAACGAACCGGTCGAAGGGGGGAAAGACGATCACTTCCTCGGTGGGCACGAAGAGGAATCCGGCGTCGGAGTCCCAGTCCTCCAAGTTCTGCTCGGTGAGGTGGGCAGCAATTCCGTCGACCACCGTTTGCGCCTGAGCCGGGCTAACTCCAGGCTCGATCCGGGCTTTGACGAAGAAAGAATGGTTACCGCGACTTTCCAGCTCGTTGTTACCCAGAGGTTGCAGCTCGCTCAACATCATGACCGGCGCGAACAATGCCGGCACGATCCCGCGGAATGTCCCCGAATAATCCTCCGGTGACACTCCTACGATGGTATAGGGACGGCCGCCCAGGCGGATCTCCTGTCCCACCACATCGGGACTCCCGCCAAAAGCTCGTTGCCAATAGCCGTGCTCGAGCATCACCACCGGGTGGGCGCCTTCGGTCATGTCGTCTTCGGGAAGGAGGGTCCTTCCAACCTGGGCCTCGACACCCAGCATGGGGAAGTAGCCACCGGTGACCGCTTCTCCGGGAAGCATCTCGATGCCCCCTTCTCGATCGATCTGCAGGACTACCAGGCGCGTTGCCCCAACGTCTGAAAAGACTTCCCCGCTGCCATCTCTCAGGTCTTCGTAATCCGGGTAGGAGAAAGTGCTCCAGGGAAAATTCGGAGTGGTTAAGTAAATGTTGACCAGCTCCTGCGGCGCCTTGAAGGGAAGCTCTTTGAGGAGTATGGCATTGACCAGTGTGAAAATGGCGGTGTTGGCTCCAATGCCAAGTGCCAGAGATAGGATCGCCGTACAGGCGAAACCCGGGCGCTGGATCAACCGGCGACCGGCGTAACGAAGGTTCCGCCAAAACTCGTAGAGAACCGAATCGGATTCGTAGGGAGACATTCTGAACCTCCGTTAAATATCTACGTTTTAAATCCGAAGAAGGTTCGTTTCATTTGACGGCCAGAAGAGCCGACGTCCGAGATGGAAGCCGGGAGAACCTCCAGGGTTCAAACTGGCGATTGACATTCAGGCAACATTGTTAGTATTAGAGGCAGTCAAAACGGGTTGGGGATGACCGGCTGGGATCGGAGCCGGGATTGACCCGCACAAAAGCCATGAAAACCATAGGCAGGTACCGCATCCTTGAGCAAATCGGCCAGGGGGGTATGGGCACCGTCTATCGGGCCGAGGATTCGGTGCTGCAGCGGCAGGTGGCGCTCAAGACGTTGGACCGACGTTTGGCGACGGACGACGAATCGCGTGAGCGTTTTCTGAGAGAGGGTCGACTGGCAGGGTCTTTTTCACACTCGAACATCGTCACCATCTTCGACCTGGGCGAGGCCGCCGGGCTGGTCTACATTGCCATGGAATTCTTGGACGGTGAGGATCTCACCAAGAAGCTCAAGGGCCGTCGGATGAGTCTGGAAGAAAAAGTGCGGATAGCTTTAGAAGTCGGTAAAGGGCTCGCCTATGCCCATAGCGAGGACGTGACTCACCGCGACATCAAACCCAGCAACGTGTTCATCTGCGATACCGGGCAGGTGAAGATTCTGGACTTCGGGCTGGCGCATATTGCTGCATCCAATCTCACCCGGACCGGTCAGGTTCTCGGCACCCCCAGCTATATGTCGCCCGAGCAAGTCATGGGTGAGCATCTCGACACCCGTTCCGATATCTTCTCGTTCGGCGCGCTCTTTTACGAGCTCCTTAGCCATCGCAAGGCCTTCGATTTCAACCGGATCGAGGATCTTCTGCTTGCCATCGTCAACCGGGACCCCGAGCCCATTGAAAATATCGACCCTTCGGTCCCGCATGAGCTCTGGCGGATCGTGAGGAGATGCCTGGCCAAGGACCCCGCCCGCCGTTATCAACAGCTGGACGAGCTCTTGCGGGAGCTGGTGAGCTTCCGTAGCTCGCTGGAAAGTCGAAAGCAACGGCTGCGCGGTGAGCTGTCGCAGGCGGTCGATAAGCTGCGGGGCTTCGTCACGGAAAACAAAGAGTTGCTATCCAGAGAAGCGGAGGTGGCGATAGAGTCGCGGCTAGCAGCGTTGGTGTCCTCCAGTCGGCGCACAGACTCGAGCTATATGACCCTTCGGGGATTGCGTGACGGCGCGGCTTTGGAATACCGCCGCCTGCGCACTCAGATGAAGAAAGTGACACAGCAGCCGGAGCGCCGAGCTTCTGATCCCTCCCCGATCGATGAGAGCGAAGATAAGACCCTGATCCGGCAGCCGGAAGCCGCCAAGGCGATCAAGGCGGTACAAGCAGATGAGCTCTACTCCAGGGCGGCGGCACAATTTTCGCAAGGGAACCTGGCCGGCTGCCTCACCTTGCTCGGCCGGGTGCTAAGGCTGGTCCCCTCGCATACGGCCGCCGATACACTCTCGGAGCGACTGCGATTGGAGATCATCTCGCTGGTGGACCGCGAAGAGGAGCGCAACCGGAGCGAGCTTCTCTCGGCCGCTCTCCAGGTGTTGGATGTGGGGTTTCCGGAACAAAGGAAAACGGTGCAGAAGCCGGAGAAGGGTTCTGAAGTTCCGGGATTCAGCGATTTTATCCTGTCGAGTCTCGACCTGGAGATTGCCTCCAAAAAAGATTCCTCGCGCCGCCCTAAAGTGAGCCCGCCCCGCCCTTCTCGGCCACGAAAGCGAAGTAACTGAAAGATTGACTCATCATTGTTGCGATTGCCTGGGGTGCTTACGTACTCTTGCTTCAGTGCCGTGTCACCAGGCGGAGCCATGCAGACCGTTCAAATCCTCAGATGGTTGTTACGGGCTATAGGCTGCGAGCATAGCGCCCGTCTTTGTCGCCGCTCGTTCCGTCGTGGCCTGGCCACCGTGAAGCACGGTTCACTGAGGGCTGCACCCATCCTCTTCGGCAATTCTTTTCCCAAGAGCGGTACGTTTCTCCTCAAACAGGTCTTGGTGGGCTTTACAGGTTTGGGGCCGGTGGTGGATAGCGGTTTTCCGGTTCTTTCCATGTTTGATCAAGTTAAAGATCAACGGCGCCCGATTCGAGCGATTCGCGCGGATTTGGCGCGTCTACGCGCCGGGGATATCGTCATGGCCCACCTGGCGGCGACGGCTGAGATCATCTCTGATGTTTGCCGCTCGGGCGTGGCGGCTTTTTTCATGTTACGAGATCCGCGGGATGTGGCGGTCTCGCAGGTTCACTACTTGACGGACATCGGGACTCACCACCGGTATCACCGGCACTATCGCTATGAGCTACAGGACTTCGATGCTCGGTTGCGCTCGGTTATTCTGGGACATTCTCAAAACTTGGCCGTCTTTCCGGACATAGGCACACGCTTGGCCCGAATCTGCGGTTGGCTGGGCCGGGATGATGTCCTGGTGGTTCGTTTCGAAGATCTGATCCAACGGAGGGAAGAAACGCTCGGAAGTATCTTCGACCATGTGGTGGCGAGGGGACTCCCTTGCCAAATAGAGCGAAGTCGCGCCGTTCCTATACTGGCCGAATCGATCGATCCCAAGCGATCGCCTACGTTCCGCCGTGGCCAAATCGGAGGTTGGCGAGAGGAGTTTACCGCCGAGCACAAAGCGTTGTTCAAAGAAGTGGCGGGCGATATTTTGATAGAACTGGGCTACGAGCGGGATAGGCGTTGGTAGATTCCTGAACGATAGGAATTCTCATGCTGTCGTTCGCCCCCTGTACTACTAATCCGTAGTTTCTTGTTCTTTTGGCAAGAAATTCTCGTTCGAGGCGTGCAAGTGCCTAGAAAACACTAACTTAGGCTGACCGCTGACCGCTGAGTGCTGACCGCTCAGCGCGGCGGATCTTTGGTTGCGGCTCCGCCGCGCTGGGCCTCTATGGTGTCATGGCTTATTCGGTGACTCGGCGCGCCCACGAGATCGGTCTCCGCGTTGCCCTGGGAGCCACCTCGGAATCCATCGTCCGACTCGTCCTTTCCAAAGGCATCGTCCTGGCCGTTGCCGGCGTCGGGCTCGGAGTGCTAGCCGCCATCGGTCTTACCCGCTCCTTTGCCAATCTGCTGGTGGGTATCAGCGCCGGAGATATTCCAACCTATGTCGTGGTTTCCCTGATGGTCCTGCTGGTGGCCTTGACCGCCTGCTACATCCCGGCCCGTTTCCACGCCGCCCGGATCGATCCGGTCAACGCCCTGCGGGAGGAGTGAGTCTCCCTCGAGCCCGACACCGCACCTCCTGACAATTTCTGAACGAAAAGTGGGCTGAGAAGGATGGCTGGAACCAGGTTCCTCAGATCCTCACCGAGGCCTACGGCGAGGCGGAAGCCCAGAAGATCGTGAAGATGGGGGGTGACTCGACCTGGAGCGTCGACAGCAAGGTCTTCAGCCTCGATGAAGAGCGCAGCGCGAACCTGAAGGCCAGCGAGCTTGCTCCTTTTTACCAGATCCTGATCGGCAAGGTGAAACCCAACATGGTAGAGGACTACCAGATGGTACTTTCCAAGCTCAAAGTAGCGCAGGAGAAAGCTCCCGATAAGCCAATGTTCATTCGGCGCTCGACCCGGTTCGGTCCTTCCTGGGAGTTCTACAGCGCCACTCCCTTCGAAAAATGGGGAGACTGGGACGAGAGGAGCGACTTCTGGGAAATTGTGGCGAAAGCCCACGGTGAAGACGAGGCGCGACACCTCCAGAAGACTCTTCGGAATTGCTACACGGAGCGTGAGATTTTTGTCATCGCCGTCCGACCGGATCTGAGCCGGCCACCACCGGCCCCAAGCACCAACTGAGTACTGCCAACCGCGAGGTCTCGACGAGCCCACCGGTCTTAGGAAAGGCCGGTGGGCTTTCTTGTTTCCGGATACAATGACCTCTCCGAAATCCGGAATCCTGGAGGTTCTCATGAAAGCTACGACGCTGCTCTTGACGTTCATTTGCTTGCTACCGGCTGCCGG
>SDBT01020556.1_pt1 | contig 10323 bp, 11 predicted proteins | sample 2277101 | NCBI WGS metagenome assembly SDBT01 (sample SAMN10404973, study PRJNA504765) | marine sediment metagenome | isolation source: marine sediment core GS10_PC15, 103 cmbsf | place: Arctic Ocean: Southern Knipovich Ridge | collected 2010
CAATTTCTTCACATTGGGATTAAAGCTTAAACAACTCATAGTAAGAGAGAAAACAAATTTAGAATTTTTTGCTTCAAAGGTGGTTGCAATTGATGCATATAATGCAATTTACCAATTTTTAGCAATTATCAGAGGTCCTGATGGGAGTTATCTATCTGATCCAAATGGTAGAGTTACAAGTCATCTAAGCGGTCTTTTTTATAGAAATATAAGGTTCCTTTCCATTGGAATCAAACCCGTTTATGTTTTTGATGGTAAACCACCATCATTAAAGTCAGTAGAAATAGAACGAAGAAGACAGATCAAAAGAGACGCCACGATAAAATATGAAAAAGCTATATCTCAAGGAAACCTTCAGGATGCAAGAAAATATGCCCAGCAAACAAGTGTCATGAAAGATACTATGGTAGAAGATTCTAAGAAAATCTTAAGTTTGTTTGGAATTCCTTATATCGATGCGCCCTCAGAAGGAGAATCAACTGCTGCTCATTTAACAAAAACAGGTCAAGCATATGCAACAGCAAGCCAAGATTTTGACTCGGTTTTATTTGGTGCAAAAAGACTGGTAAGAAATTTTTCAAATAGCGGAAGAAGAAAAATTCCCAATCGAAATACCTACATCGAGATTGTTCCAGAAATTATTGATTATGAAAAGACTCTAAAAGAATTAGGAGTAACTAGAGAACAGATTGTGGATATTGGTATCTTAATTGGTACAGATTTCAATCCAGATGGTTTTCCAAGAATAGGACCCAAAACTGCACTTAAAATGATCAAAGAACACTCAAAACTTGAAAAGATTCCTCAGATTCAGGATAAATTATCTGAAGTTGATTATGAACAAATTCGAAGGATATTTCTGGAACCAAAAGTTGCCCATGTTTCTGAAATTAAATTCGAAAAAATCAATTTCGATGCAATCATCAAATATCTAGTAGATGAACGGAGTTTTTCATTTGACCGAGTGCAGACATCACTAAACAGATTAAAAAAATCAATTGAACGAAAGAGTCAAACGCTAGAAAAGTGGTTCTCTTAGACCAATAAAACACATAATTTGCAATAGCTGACTTTACACGTGTCAATGGAGCTAAAATACATAAAATAATTGATTGTTTTACATGCCAAATTGGGATTTTGATAAATTTGGCCTAGTTTTTAGAAAAAATCAGCCTAGATGGATGGCAGACCGTTATCACGATGGAGTGGTATTCATTACATCATGTAAACTCATTTTTTAGGATGGTAAAGTAAAATGTGGTTCCCATTACTAATGTTAATGTAAATTTCTCATTTAAAGTTCGTGTCAAATATTAATTTGAAAATACAAAAATAGAAAACCATAGAAAATTTCCAAAAGAAAAAACACGAGTTAAAAAGCTATTGTGCTTCCATTCTTTCCAACCAGTCAGACTCTTCTGTTTCCTTTTCCTGTGTTTCCACTTCCGGTTGGGATGATTCTGGAATCGGTTGTGAATTTACTGTGTTTGTAGTAGGTTCAGATACTGATTCTGGAATCGGTTCATTTATTGGCGCTTCTGGAAGTTCTGCTACAGTCGAAGGTTCATTGTTCTGGGTATCTAAATAAGTCACGGCAGACTCCTGAAGTTGTACTTTAGGCAGTTCAGTGACCTGTTGGACTTCCATACTTAGATCAGTAATACGTCTTTGCACATTAGAAATTTCAGCTGATTCATGAGTTATGTGCTCAATTAATTCTGTTGACAGTGTCTTTACTGATTCAAATGTTTGTTCAGAAATTTCGTTGCTCTTACATTGAACTTTTGCGTCAAATATAAGCATCTTGACTGATTTCATTTGTTCAGCTAGCTCTTCAAGTCTTGATTCTAGCTTTACCTTGATTTGTTTTTCAGTTTCTTCTAACGTTGAAAGATGTGATTTGTATTTTTCATGAATTATTTCTGCATCTTCTTTCATTTCATCATTATCAGAAACAATATTCATTAGAGCCTTCAAGCGTCTAAATGTCAATCCTTTTTCGCGTAAAACCCTTTGTGATTCAAGTCTCCATTTAGGAATGAAAATAACAAAATCCCCTTGTACTACAACTTGTTCGAAAGGAATTTGCTGTAAACCTTTTGAACCGCAGTCAATGCCTACGGACTGTGTGGTGCCATCAATGTCGGTAATAGTTCCGATGAGTTTACCTATGTAGGTGCCATACATGTCCTTTACATGTTTTCCAACTAGAGCGATATTGTTGTTGCTCATGCTGTAATTTTTGGGATCTGTATAACCCACTAAGGGTTAGGAAGGTTTCTATTTTTGGTAAGAATAATTTCACACCTTTTATACTATAATTTTGTTATTCGCTACTAGAATGTCCAGCCTACATCAACAAAATCTTTAATGTAATTGGGGGTATAACCTGAAAATCATAAACATGTAGGTGAAAATGTCGTTTTAAAAATACAGATGCTTCACGAAACTCATAAATTCATTTAATGATTTAATCACATAATGACAGAACACAAATCAAAAAAATCAACTGGCAGTTCTGATGCTCTGAAAAACATAGTTTTAGAGAGTATAAAATCCAAAGGCCTAGATTTTGAGGAAATTTCAAAAGATAAAATGAATGATGGTGATGAATGGTCTTTTGTTGTATATGGTATTGTTTACAGCTTATTTATTCGTGCATTAAAATCACAGCCAACAACATTACAACTCGAATATAGAATTGAACTCAACTCAGAAGAACAAGATGCTATAAAAAAATTAGGCAAAGGTTTCACTAATTTACAACAAAGGTGGAATCAAACTCTTAAAACATGGGGTCTAGATTCTCAATATTTTTATGAGCAAAAAGACAATGCAAAAGTTACTGGTATACTGCTTGTAAAAATGATGGAATTCTCAGTACTAAAAAAAGATTCTTTCTCTAATACAGTTATCAGGATGTTTAATCTTGGTGATGAATTCATTCAATTAATCAGAAATGAATTGCTAAACGAAGAACCAACACCTAGCAATCACTCGGAGGAAACTGTTCAGCAAGGCTTTGTGTTTGAACATCAATTAGAGACGATGTTTAAAAAACTCTATCCACTTCCACCATTTAATTTTAAGCTTGGGAGTTCAGATTCATATAAAAGCAAAAACAAACACACAGATAACAAAAAAACTAGATAAATTCCTTATCACCATTTATACTAACTGTTAATCATTCCAATCGAAAGTTAATTTGAAATTATAAAAAAATCCTTTTTCATGTAAAGTTTAATTGCTCAAAGTCTTACCGGTTTTATAAAAACTAATAATGGCATTTCAAGAAATCCTATTCCAGTTATTCGAATTTTTTGTAGGTAGTTGGATTGTGAATGATGGTTTTAGCTATGACATAAGAGGAGGGAATGATGTCCAAAAAAAGGCTTCAAAACCAGAAAACTTGAGGGAGAATCAATCGAATTAGCCCTAATTTTCTAATTGTGTGAAAACACGATAGTCAAAGGCAGGTTACAATAATTTAACTAAACTCAAATCTAGACTAATTCAGAAATTTTAAAATTCTAAACAAAGTTGACAATATCATGATAAACAAGGAAGGCCTGGAACAAATCTTGCATTTTGTGTCAAAAAGATGGGTTGACATCACAAGAGATCCTGATAACAAATCCATGAAAACCCTACCAACTAATTTTTGGATGAATTCGGTTGGTGGAAAAGCTGGAAAAGGCAACTGGGTTACAATGCTAATGTATACAGAAAACGAAGAGGATGCAAATGCCTTCAAAGAAGTATTACTTCGATGGCAGGCAAAAGGAATGCAAAATAAGCCAAGCCCAGATCTCATTCGGATTAACAAGAAATAGAAATTAATAATTAGAAAACTTCCAAGTCCTATTGGCTGAGAAGTTTTCTAAAAATGAAAAAAAGAAGCTGCAAGATCATTTTTCAAATGTAGATAGTTCTGTTTTTGCAATTATTACTCCAAAGCAGGTAGATCGCGGTGCACTAATGTCGCGGTATAGTCGAACAGACAAAAGTATGCGACGAGTTTTTCTTGATGAATTTTTAAAAAATGAAAATAGAGGAGAAGAATTCTACAATAGAATTTTACTTGAATATGGTGATGATTCTGTAGCAGAGTTAGGAGAAGCACAAATTGCAATTGAAGGTTTATCAAACATTGCGGTTAAAAAAATTGAAGATAGAAGAATTGGTTTATCATATTTAGAAAAATCATCGCGCTATGTAGCTTGGGATAAAAAAGTTAATGGCAAATACAAATTTTTTCTGGAGCCAATTATTATGCAGTCAAGACTTGCAGATGAATATTTAGAATCATGTAACTTGGATTTTGAGGTTTATTCAAAAAATGTTCAATTGATGATTACTTACATTAGAGAAAAATATCCAATTGAAAAATACATTTTCAGAGATTCTAATGATGGAAAAGAAAAACCGTTTTCAAAATTAAAAAATGAAAGAGATGTAAAATCTGCAAACATTATTTACAATGGTTCAACAAAAGCCAAAGCCCTCGATATTCTCCGTGGATTATTACCAGCTTCAACACTTACCAATGTCGGAATAACTGGCAATGGCAGGGCTTTTGAGTACCTGCTTACTATTTTATTTAGTTCCAGCCTTAAAGAAGAACGTGATTTAGCCACAAAAATCAAGCGGGAATTAGATACTACAATCAAGTCGTTTGTTCAACGCTCAAATGATAAATATGGTAAAATTTTGCAGAAATATTTCCAAGAAACAAAAACTAGAGCCTCTCAACTTGCAAAAAAAAATCTAATAGGCACTGTTCCCAAAAAAGGAATTACAAAATTAGTAGAGTATGAATCTGAATCAAAAGCTCTTAACAGAATTATTGCCGCTATTCTTTACGAACAATCACCAAGTATTCCATATCATACAGTGCTTTCAAATGTCAAAAAAGTGGCACTTTCTAAGAAACACCAAATAATTGAATCATTTGCAAAAATTAGAAAAAATAGAAGGCATAGACCTACTCGTGCTTTCGAAATTACATGGTATACTTTTGATTTAATTAACAATTTTGGAATGTTCAGAGACCTTCACAGACATAGAGTTTTAACATTAAGTAGGCAGTTACTTACTACTGATCATGGATATGTTATTCCAAAAGAAATGAAAATTCTTGGAATTGAAAAAGATTTCAGAGATTGCATGCATAACACAAAAGAGGTTTTTAACAAAATTAGAAAGAAACATCCTGAGCAAGCACAATATGTTGTAAATTTTGCATATAACTATCCATACTTTATTCATCTTAATCTGAGAGAAGCTTGCCATTTAATTGAGCTAAGAACCGTTCCTCAAGGACATTCAGATTATAGAAAAGTGGTACAAGATATGTTTAGACAAATCAACAAAGTACACCCACACCTTAGTAAAATAATAAAATTTGTAGACCTGAAAGAATATGAGTTGGAAAGATTCGAGTCAGAAAAAAAATCAGAAGAAAAAAGGCAGAAACTCAAATAATAAAATGTTCTAATATTGGAACTACAATTTAGCATCATGAAAAATAAAATTTCAAAAACTAGAGAAGAGTGGAAAAAAGAACTCCCTCCAGATCAATTTGAAATTTGTTTTAATCATGGAACAGAACCCCCGTTTAGTGGTAAATACAATGATTGTAAAGAGAAAGGAGTTTACATATGTTCATGTTGTGGGACTAAATTGTTTAGTTCTGAAACAAAATTTGATTCAGGTACTGGCTGGCCAAGCTTTTGGAAATCTCTTGAAGATGACAACATAAGTTACAAAGAGGACGCAGGTGTTGGTATGATTAGAACTGAAGTAAATTGTAATAAATGTGGGGCACATTTAGGCCATCTTTTCGATGATGGACCACAACCTACCAACATGAGGTATTGTATCAATTCAGTTTCTTTAGACCTTAAAAAAATGGAATGAGGTAATTGATAAGTTAATGCACTAAATTCTCTCACATATTTGTAACACATCAAACAAATACGTATAGACCAAAAGTTGATTTCTTAAATTTATCAAAAGAGAGAACGTGTTTAAGACTTTATGATTCTACTCATTACTTGGAGTTGCCATACCGCTCAAAGCTTTGTCGATTTCATTGATTGCTAGCTTGTCCCTTCCAATCAGAACAAATTTTTGCAGGATAGTTTCAAACAATTTTTCTTCCTCGATCTGTTCGTTGACAAACCATTGAAGGAAGACAAATGTGCTGTGATCTTTTTCCTTCTGTGCAAGCTCAACTATTTTGTTAATCGATGTTGTAACTGCTTTCTCGTTTCCACGAGCATTTTTACAGATTGATTCAAGAGAGTTGAAAGTCTTTGGAGGTTGTTTGACTTGTGGAATTACAGCTTGGACTCCAATTCCGTTTAGGTAATGAACAACTTTCAACATGTGTTGTCTTTCTTCGTCTCCATGCTGGTAGAAAAAATTAGCAGCGCCTTCATAACCAGTAACCTCACACCAAGACGCCATCGATAGATAATAATTCGAAGCAAAAGCTTCCATAGCTATTTGGTCACTCAATGCTTTTGTCATTTTACTTGAAATTTTCATTATCAGGAACTCTGAGTTTAACCTGATTAAATATTCTTGCCCTTTTTTGGTGAATTTGATAACCTATCTCATTGGGATTTTCCTTATAATGACTTTTCTTGTACTTGTCTAAAAAATAGCCACAATCTGCACATTTTGCTTGAAACATATCAACAATTTCAGTTTCCTAGTTTACATTTCAAATCAACTGTGAACTAGAACTGAGAACCATTAATAAAAGCCATTTTCGAGACTTTGTTGTTTAAAATGTTAAAGGTCAAGAATTCAGATTCAAAAATTCTTTACAGAGAAGTGAGAACTTGCGCATAATACTTTGTGGCTTTGGTGTTGTTGCACAAAGTCTAGCAAAATTACTTGATTCTAGGTCAGAAGATCTATATGCGCAGTATGGAATAAAACCAAGAATTGTTGGCGTTTTTGATAGCAGCGGTAGTGCTGTAGAATCTTCAGGAATTGATTTAAGCAAATTAATTGCAGTCAAGAAAAAAAACGGCAGTGTAAAAAACTACAGCAATGTCAAAAATAGAATGTCAGGTGTGGAAATGATAAATGATTTAGATGCAGAAGTGTTGATCGAAACGACTGCAAGCAACTACAAAGATGCCGAACCTGGAATGTCACATATTACAGATGCAATAAAAAGAGGAATGCATGTAATCTCAGTGAACAAAGGTCCATTAGCACTTGCATTTCCATCTCTTATGGAATTAGCAATTTACAATAATGTTTTGTTAAGATTTAGTGGAACGGTTGGAGGCGGAACACCAATTTTGGATTATGGAAAAAACAGTTTACGTGGAGAAAGAATTACTTCCTTTAAGGGTATTCTAAATGGCACAACAAACTATATCCTAACAAACATGGCTAATGGAATGTCTTTTGATGCAGCACTAAAGGATTCCAAATCTAAAGGATATGTTGAAGCTGACGAGTCCTTGGATCTTGATGGCTTGGATGCTGCAGCCAAACTGGTTATCCTTGCAAACTGGATAATGGACATGAAAGTTACTCTTCCAGATATCCAATGTACAGGGATAAGAAATGTAACTTCAGATGATATCAAAAATGCTGCCAAAAACAAATGTGCTATTAAGCTAATTGCATCATGTAACAAGGATTTGGTTGTAGGTCCAAAACAAGTCTCTCTAGATGACCCAGTATGCGTAAATGGGACGCTCAATGCCATTGCCTTTACGTCTGAACATTCAGGCACGCAAATAATAATCGGAGCTGGGGCAGGAGGAATCGAAACTGCCAGTTCCATTTTAAGAGACTTGCTAGACATCAGAAAAGAGATTTCAATAGATTGAAGATACACCTAATTTCTAAAAGCGAGACAAATAAGATATTAAAGGAAATTTCAGCTCAATGGAAAATTGATTTCCCCAAGATTAGAAATCTAAAAATTCATCAAATTGCAAACGATGCTCAGATAATTACAGCCAAAGATCTCATATTTTTGAAGATAGGGGATGTACACCTTCCTTTTCTGTCACAGAATTCACTTCTTGAGAAATTTCCACATGTAATCGTAGACATGGGGGCAATTAAATTCATGTGCAAGGGTGCAAACGTAATGCGACCTGGAATAAAAAGTTATTCGGAATTTGATAAAGATGAAATAGTTTGTGTAAAAGAAGAATCACAAAACAAATTTTTAACAGTAGGAAGGGCAGTAATTTCTAGTACTGAGCTAGAAACAATGGAAAAAGGAAAAGTAATAGAAAACATGCATTATATCTCCGACCAATTTTGGGAAATCGGAAAAACCATTCAGGATTAACCATCTTATGTTTAACAAATAACCATCCTGTATAGATTGCGAACCTCGTTAACAGTTCGAATCGAATGTAATTCAAACTCGAATTATTCCTTGCTCCACAAGAAACTTGATGCCAGAAACAAATTCTTCTTCAGATATTTTTCCATAAGCCCACCAGCCAGCATTGTTTCGAATCCAATTTGGTACTGATTCTACCTGTGATGTTTGAGAGTCCGACAAATTTGGAATTATCATGATGTTGTTCTCAATCATGAATTGAATCCCTGAAACAAATTCCTTATCGCTAATCTTACCTGTTGCCCACCAGCCCGCATTGTTTTTTATCCAATCAGGTACTGAAACAGGGTCGTGAAATCCTAAAACTTGGTAAATTGTTTTTACTGGAAATTGAGCATCAAACCAATCTTTGTAATTGTCTTCATTGTTGTATCTGTTGATGTAATATTGTGGAGATTTAGAATTATCAGGAAAACCTAGTATGTGAGTTTTTGTATAACCCACCACTTGTATAGATTGGTTTGGAAATTGAGAATCAAACCAATCTTTGAAATTGTCTTCATTGTTGTATCTATCAAAATAATATTGAGGCGGTTTGTCCAAGGTCGGAAAGCCAGGTATGTGGGTTTTTGAGCCTTGCTTGATGACTATGGGTTCTGACTCTTCTTCATTATCAGGTTCGAGTTGTTGTAAAGTTTCAGGTTCTTGCTCTGTCTGTGGTTCTGTTTCTTTCACTGAAAGTGGATTAATACTGAATTCAAATGTGGTCTGAAAACTATCTCCATTGTAAAAAAGCTTCAGGGTGTAGGTGCCATCCATATTCCATTTGGGTCCTTCTGCCATATAGCTCCTTGAAAAGGATCCATCAGAATTAGGAGCAAAGGTGTCAATTTGAGCAAAATCCGACTGAGAGGGATTCAAAATTTGAACAGATATAAGCTGATCCTCGTTTACTGGACTTGCAAAACCAGCAAGGATAATGACATCACCATATTCATAAGATGAGTTATCAACAGAGAAAGTGGTAGCGTAAATTTGAGTGATAAAAGAAATCCCTACTATTAATCCTATAATAAAAATTACTCGCGTCATAATAACCAAATTAGAAGAATGTAAGAGTTTACTAAATGTGTTAACTCATCGTGACATCTATCAAAATTTTCTTTATTGCCTTCAACGAAGACCATCCAAGTATTACCGTTATCAGGAACAGTTTTTAAAAAAATACCTTAGTTAAACCAACTAGTTTAGTTTTTCTGTGAACTCTTTGATTCCGTCCTTTTTTATTACAAGAACGTCTATTCCATCTCCACTAAAAGTGTCTCTCAATGTAGCTGATTTGACTGCCCTTTTTGCTAATTCAATTGCATCTTTTTCTGTCATTTTTTCTTTGAATTGTGGATCGAGTACTCCAAGTGCCATTTCAGCTCCGGTTCCAACAGCTGCATATTCATCAGGAAGGACAGAGCCAAGGGGGTCCAGTGTATAAATGGCTGGTTTGTCAACAATTCCTCCAACAATAACTTGAGTCAATAATGGGAAAAATCGCCTTTCATACATCATGTTTGACATCATCTTTGCGATTGAGTTTGGTGGAATCTCTCTTTTTATCTCCATTTTTCTAATTTTGGCCAGTGCCGATATCTGCATAGACAGAATTTGCATATCAGCCACCAATCCTGCACACGCAGCCCCTACTCTAGGCGTTAATTGAAAGGTCTTTTTTGTTGTCTTGCTTGCCAAAAAGTTACCATATGCAATTCTTTTTTCACTTGCAATAACCACGCCACCATCAAATGTAATACCTACAGCGGTAGCTCCTGGCATGTACATATATGACATAGTTCAGGTGCTTTCAGAACACAATAAAGGCGTTTCTCCAAAACGAGTGACTAATTTTTACCAAATTTATCCATGATTAGACAAATGCAGTGTGTAGTTTTTTTCAAAATGTCGATTCTTGCAAACTCTGTTGATGAGTGAGTTCCAGA
>SDBT01020557.1_pt1 | contig 10323 bp, 10 predicted proteins | sample 2277101 | NCBI WGS metagenome assembly SDBT01 (sample SAMN10404973, study PRJNA504765) | marine sediment metagenome | isolation source: marine sediment core GS10_PC15, 103 cmbsf | place: Arctic Ocean: Southern Knipovich Ridge | collected 2010
CTGTGAAAATTAACGTTCCCTATTTTCGTCTGTGCTGTGAAAATTAACGTTCCCTATTTTCGTCTGTGCTGTGAAAATTAACGTTCCCTATTTTCGTCTGTGCTGTGAAAATTAACGTTCCCTGTGCTATAATTAAAAGTATGCCTAATCAAGCAACAATGGAGGTTATAGCTTATTGTTTAAAACAAATAAGCGACCATAATAACTGGCGACCTTTTGATGATTTGATTTTAAATCATTATTGTCATGACGGTCAATATCTTTGGCTGGCGAAATCTTTAAATCGTGAAAATGTTTTACATCCAGGCAACGGCTGGGGCAAGACTGATGTTATAGCAAAAAAACATATCAAGTCTATTTTACTTCATTTGTTAGACGGTTCAAAGTATAGAACTTTAAACGTTGCTATAACCTCTGAGCAATCAGAGCTAGTCCAAGAGCGTATTATTGATTTAATAAAAGGTTCAGTGCTTTTAAATTCTTGGTTGATAGATAAAAACTCAGTGACTAAATTTCCCTATCCAAAGATTAGGTACACCAACGGCGCTATCACAGAATTTAAAACAACCAAGAGAAAATGTGAAAGCGTTGAGGGTAAAGAATACGGCTACATCTCAGCTGATGAGGTAGCGCTTGAAATGCATCTTGAATTTATCAGAGATAAGATTCTATTGCCTCGTATTAGGAAGTGGACTGATAGCCAGCTTGATTGGTTAGCTACTCCAAAGGGTATGAATGCCTATTATCGTGTAGCTACAGATGTCAAGCGTAAAGGCGGTCATGTTCAGGGCGGTTCAGCTTACGAGAATCCCCACATTGACCACACTCTCCTAGACTATCAATGCTCTACTTGGTCAGAGGCAAAGATTAATCAAATCATCAAGGGCAAATTTATTGACACAGCTGAAATGATGTTCGCCTCTCGTGTGTCTAAGCTGTTTGATGTGGACTTGGTATTGCAGGACGGCGTTGACAAAGGCAATAAATATATTCACGGCTGGGACTTAGCCCGTGGTCGCAAAGGTTCAATCTCTGACCAGACTGTCGGTTTTAGATTTGACATAACTAAAATGCCAGCTGTTATAGTCAAGCGTTGGGGTTTCCAATTGCCCTGGACTGAAAAGGGTAGGAGTTTAATGAATGCCAAGGCTAGGCTTGGTGATGTAACCAAGTCTTCAATCGAAAGAGAAATTAGAACGGCTCAATATGAGAGTGGCGGTAAGGCTTTTCTTGATAGCACTGGCGTGGGTGACACTTTGTTTGAGATGTTAATGGATATAGCTACTCCGATTAATTTTAGTGGCGGAAACAAAGATAAAATTCTTGATCACGCCCAGGCAGTCATTGACGCTGGTTTGCTTAAGTCACCTTTTATCCCCGAGTTAGCTGACGAAATGACCGTCTATCAGCGTAATGACAACAACCTTGATACAGACAACCTTATGGCTATGGTAGTGGCCTGTCAGGGCCTAAATTTGGCTAGAAACATCAAGTATGGGACAGCCAGAGGATAGTGTGCTATAATGAAACTAACCTGTGGATAACTTTATGCCTACACTTAGAAAAAAGTTAAAGAGCCAGAGCAAAACTATTCGGCTTGGTATTATCAAGCAGATGAGAAAAGATTTAATTTATTTGCTCAAGCCAAAACCGAAGCTTTGGCCGAACTGGCTTTGGCATAGGCGGTTGAAAAGACTGGTTCATTTCAACCCTGAAAATATAAACATAAAATTAAAAGAAAATGTCTAGGTTACTAAATTTATTTTTTAAAAAGAAAGAGGAGGAGCGGCGAAATGAAAACACTTTGCATCTCGTCCATAAGACAGCCAAAAAAAAGGTTGATGATTTTGTTAAAAATGCAAAGCCGATAACTACTAAGCGTCGCAATTCTTTCAATAACTTGATGAGTTTTGTTTTGGACGGTGAGCAGTGGTCAAATGAAGAAGTCAAAGACCTTGACGGCGATATGGATTTGACTTTTAATTTTTCCGAGAATTATATTGATAGATATATGGCCAGGCTTTTTCCTCGCAACCCGCACACTGGTGTCTTGGAAGTTGGGGTCAAAGTCTATGAGGAAAATTCTGACAAAAAAGAAAAACAGGAGCAGGAAATTTTGGACTTTTATAAAATACAAAAGCTTGTTTCAACTTTGCTCGAACAGGGCATAAATTATCTTTGCGGTGGTGCCGCAATTTTTTATTATCCGCAAGACGCTATTACTAAAAAAGCTAAGTTAATTTCGCTTGACCCCAAGGACTGCTATCTTGGTTGGAAAGGAAATGACTTGGTGCAATTTGCTTACCAGGAATATATTGGAAATAATAATTATAATTATTATTATTGGGATTTGGCAGAATTTTTATTTATAGACGGCAAGACAGGCGTTGCCAAGCAGATGAAAAATGAATTTAATTTTATTCCTGTTTCTTGGATTCCGAATAGTCCAAAGCCCCACAACCATGAGGGCTCGCCAAAAACTGCCTCTTTGTATAACCTTGATAGGGCCTACAATTTCGCTGCTACTGATTTTTCTCGTCGTGTCAGTGAAAACACAGAGCCGCACATGGCAGTTATGTCTGACACAGTCGGACTTGATGATGTGACCAGGGGTAAAAAGCGAAAAACAAAATTAGCTCAGGGTGATGATTTAAAATATTTAGAATTAAAAGAGGGTAAAGAAATAATCACCTACCTTGATTTGCTCGAGGGCAAAATTAAAAACAAGGCTGGTATTGTTGATAGCAGTGGCGCTATCAAGTCAGCCGTGTCCGGACTCTCTTTATCTTTTCAATATTCAGATATGATGGACTTAATCGGGTTCATGCGTGTAGTTTGGGATACGGCTTTTCGCAATATGAATCAAGCAGTCCTAACCTACGCCTTTAAAGAAGTGGATTATAAAACTGATCCGATTTATCATCCGTTTTTAACCCTGGACAACAAGCAGAGGATTGAGGAATATGCAATAATGCTAGATAAAAAATTAATTTCACATCGGGACGCGATTGACGAATTGCGAGGAGTTGAGAGCCCTGATGAGAAATTAAAAGAGATCATTGCTGAGGATAAAATTTTAAATCCTGATAAGCCGAAAAAAAATGAAGAAGAAAAATAAAAAAGAAATTTTGGCAACTCTTGAAAAGATGATTTTAAAAAATTATGTTATTGGTGATAGAAAAGTCCTGGCTCTAAAAATTTACAATTTATTTCAAAGAAATAAATCAGCTAATAATTAATTTATATATCGTATGGACCCAAAAATGTTAAAATTACTCCGCGTTTTTCTCGGAGTAGATGACAAACTCCTACCTGACTCAATGAGTACCGAAGACTTCGGCAAATTCATTGAGGAACAGAAGGGTAAGTTATTTGGCAATCCGGAGGATTTCAAAAACCTCCAAAAAATAATTTCTAGAAAAGATTCCGACTTCACTAAAACGAAGGCGGCTCTTGAGAAATTAAAATCTAAGAAACCTAAACAAGACGATAAGGAGGATTCTGAGATTGTCAAAGAAAACAAAGCTTTGAAAAAATCGATTGATGAGATAGGTAAAAAGCTGGATAAAATTAATCAAGCCAGCGAAACCGAAGCTTTGACAAAAAAATACCCTGATATTTTGCCTGAGATTTTGGTGGGCAAAACTGAGGAGGAGCAAAAGTCTATTGTAGATAAGCAGCGGACAAAAAACAAAAAGCTGTATGGTGACTCTAAGGAGTTTACCCAGCCGACTTATGATGATGTTGATGATGTTGATAAAAAACTTGACGAAGTCAAGGACGACAAATCTATGTCTGGCGAAAAGTCTGCCGTTGAAACTCTCAAGTTAGGCCGAGTTAAAGAGGGTTTGGGATCTCCAGAATCTGACTGAGTCTTAAATATTTTATGTTGGTAGGAGATGTTCGTTTTAGAGAGGATTTATCCCCTGTCGTTGACGTTTTATTGCTAAAAGACGATGACATGAAATTCCTTTCACTTGTTAACTTTTTGCCCAAGATAGCTGATATTTTTGGCAAAAAAGTGACAGCACAAAAGCATGAATGGCTAGATGATGCCGCTCGGGCAGAAGTTTTCGCCGCGATTGCTTCTGGCGGTGGTGCTGATTGGGACACAGTTGATGATATTACGGCTTTGCCTGTGGTTACAGCTGAGGTCAAAAAGTTGCGTATTGGTGATGTTCTATTATTGCCCGCTGCTGGTGATGAAGTTGTAGTTGTTAGCACTATTGATGTAGCTGGTCAAACCATTGGTCTATATGAACGTGGGCACGGTTCAACCTCTGGCGTTGCCCAGGGTACAGCTGCGTTGGCGATTAAGATTATTGGTAATGCTCAAATTGAGAATGGCGACCCAATTGGCGCCGATTTCACCACTCCGACTGAAGCCTATAACTACACTCAAATTTTTGAAGATGTGGCTGAGGTTACTGGTACAGTCAGGCGCTCAAAAGCAGTCCAGGGTGACTATCTTGATTATTCAGTCATTAAAAAACTGAAAGAGTCTATCAAGTCGCTTAATCGGGCTATGTGGGAAGGTATTCGAAACCTTGACGCTACCAATAAAATTGGTACTCTTGGCGGAATTCGTGCGTATGCCACTTCGACCTCTGATGTCAGCGGTGCTTTGACACTGGCCTTACTATATACCGCTTTGATTGTTCATATTGACGCTGGCCTTTTTCCTAGTGCTATTCACGGTTCAGCTACTACAATTGGCAAGATAGAGCAGTTATTCACCGGAAACGTTAGGCAGAGGCCTAGCGACCGCCGGGCCAATATGTCAGTTGCGGTTGTTAGTATGCTTGGCTATGAGGTAGAGCTTCATATGGATAGGCACGCTCGTAGTGCGGAGTTTATGATAATAGACTACAACCGAGTTGCCTATGGTCCCCTCGATGGTGGGGAATATGAAAGTGGAAACTTTGCCGCTTATCCTATTCTAAATAAACGGAATGGTAAGCAGGTTGCGACTCAAGTTTTGGGTGAATTTACAATGCGTTGCTCTAATGGTGGTTCAACGAGAGCATACGGCATAACTTGAATATAGTTGAGATAAAAATCAAAATAAAATTGTTCTTTAATTTAAGTTCTTAAGGTGCTTGTCCGGACGGCGTTTGCCGTCCGGACGATCCAAAATAAATATGTCTGATAAAAAAACAATTTTCATGCGCAAAGATGTGCGCAAAGGTATTCATGCTTTTAATTATAAGGGCAAGGATTACAGGCTTACAGATAGGGAAATGCTGACTACTGGGAATGAGGGTTTGATTAAGTTTTTGAGGGCTAGTTCTGCGGTTGTTGTCTACACTCCTGAAAAAAACCTAGACAACTCTCCTAAAGTTTATCATAACATGAGGGAGCCTGAGTTAGTCGCTGAATTAGAGAAGCGAGGAATTGACCATGCTGGCATGGACATTCCGGCTGCAATTAATGCTTTGAAGAAGCATGATCAGGAGAATTCTAAACCTGAAAATGACCAGGGTGAAACGCCTCCTGAGTAATAAAAATTTATTTTTATTTTTAGGTTGTTGCCCAGCTTGTCACCTCCTTGCTGGCTGTGGTTAACAACCTAAAAGTAAGTTAGACAAAAGATATGACAATTGAAGAATTGCAAATTATAATTAAAGCAAATATAGATGAGGACACTGCTGACGTGGACGCTGCTATTGATTTGGCGATAGGATTTTTGTCTAATTTTTTCTATGTTCGTAAGGTTGATGTTAGTCAAACTGTCAACACTGGTGACACTAGCATACCAAAGCCCGCCAGGTCTCTCAGGATTGATAATCTCCAAATTGCGAATGACCATATAAAAAAGGCTACAATGAATAAACTCCAGGAAATTGAGGACGACAATAGTCAGCGTTGGTATATTGAGGACGAATTTATCTCTGACACTGACAATAAAATTCATTTGACAAAATCTATCAGTTCGGCTGATAATGGTGGGGCTGTTAAGATATGGTATAAGGCAAGCTTTACTCCTCTAGCCGGAGTGGCTCTTTCTGAAACCGATTTGCCTGAGCGCCTTGAGCCTCTTTTAGTTTCATTTGCTACCTATTTCTATTATGGTATTCTAGTAAGCCAGGTTAAAAATAATAAAGCGAATTTTCCTAATATGACTGTCTGGGACGTGATTGCTATTTGGGACACTTGGCGTGTTCATTCACTTGACTTGCTTGACGAAGTTAAAAAACAAAAGTTTGATTAAAATTTATGCCTGGTCGAAGATCAATTTTAAAAATAAGTGCTCTTGCTGGCAACCAGGGCATTATAGACGCTATCAATAAACTGGAGCGGGCAATAAATGCTACAGCTGATTATTTGTTTCGTGACAATGAAACTCCCTCTGGATTAATAAATGGCGCAAATAAAGCCTTCACTATTGCTGACGCTCCTAGCCCTGCCGGTTCTTTGCGGGTATATCTAAATGGTGTTTATCAATCGCCAGCTGGTGAAGACTACACTTTAAGCAATGTTACAATTACCTTTGTGGAAGCTCCTCCTGCTGGCTATGTCTTGCTTGCTTTCTATCGTTATAAATAATTGTCCAGGAAGGTCGGTGACCGATTTCTTGATCCTTAAATCGGTAACCGCTCTAGCCGGCAATGATATGAGTGAAATAAAAACAATTCATGTAGAAAATGAAACTCCGACAGGCACAGTTGACGGTGCTAATAAGGATTTTGTTATAGCTAACTTGCCTGACCCCACAGCCTCCCTGGAAGTTATCGTTGGTGGTATTACTTTGATATTAGATACTGATTACACAATAGATGATTATACAATTAGCTTTATTGAGGCTCCAGCCCCTGACAGTGTTATTCGGACAAACTATCGCCATGTTGACGCCTCTGTTCTGACTATTACAATTGCACAAATAATTGACGCTGGTATTTTGGCCGCTTTAGATAAAGTTGATTTTACCGCCCATGTTGAGGGCACTGAAAAGCCTGAGGACAACGCTACTAAAAATGAGGGCGCTTTAGCGGACAAGGATAATGTTGATTTTAACACTGAGGTTGTTGGTACTGAAAAGCCTGAGGACAACGCTACTAAAAATGAGGGCGCTTTAGCGGACAAGAATGATGTTGATTTTAACACTGAGGTTGTTGGTGCTGAAAAGCCGGAAGATAATGCTACTAAGAACGACGGTGATTTAGCTGATCTGAATACAGTTGATAGTGAGCAGATTGATGACGGCGCTGTCATTCTTGAAAAGTTGACAGCGAATAAGCGAGTTATTATGTCAGCTTTTGAGAGCCTGGACGGCTGGTCTATTTCCGGTTTGACTATTCAGGACATGGCTAATGTCAAGGTCTATACTACCGCAACTTTGAATAATTTATCTTCTTTCTATGCTGTTCCTAGTAACTGGATTGGGCTGGATTGGACAAAAGATTTTTTCTGGCAGTCAGCTGTAAAAATAAATCAGATAACAAACCAGGAGATTCAGTTCGGCATGGGTGCTACTGATGATATAGGCGCTTTCTCTGCCGCTGGTTTTAAAATTACTGACGGCACTCTATACGCTTTTCATGCCGAAGATCCCGCTGGTTCTACTCTGGTCTATACTACCGAGGTGATAGCTGGCATAACACTGACTGACTGGAATGTTTATCGTATGGTTTATGACCAAAGCGCTGGGACTCTGAAATTCTATATCAACGGCATTTTAGTTCATACTTTCAGTTCTAGTTTGCCTACTGAGAATGATGGCGCTGTCACTTCGTATCAAATCAAAACCACTGAGACGGCTGTAAAACAGATGTACACTTCCGATTTACTAATTAGCGTTCCTAGATAATTATTAAAATAAAAAAATATGTCTAAACTAAAAACATTTTTTCAAACATTAATTTTAACTATCTTCGGCATTTTTGTAATCTCTGGCCTGGCCTTGGCTGTAACTAGGGTCCAAGTCCCGCAAGGCGGGACCGGACAGGGCACGATAGCCTCTAACTCTGCTATGCTTGGCAATGGCACAAGTCCGATAGCTACCACAACCTATGCTTTCCCCATAGCTGACGGTTTGGCTAGCCAGGTCTTACAAACTGACGGTGCTGGTCAATTAAGTTTTGTTGCTCAGAGTGGTGGTGGCGGTGGTGGTTCAGGTCTTTGGGCTAGTTCTTCACCTACTCACATGTATAGCTTGGCTGGTTTTAATGTTGGTATTGGCACTACAACCCCTCAAGCCAATTTAGTCATAGAGGGTACAACTGGTCAAAATCTGTTTCAAATAGCAACTAGCACTAATCAAAGTATTTTTGTGGTAAATGAAGACGGTGATATTGAATTGATTAATGGAGACTTGGTATCTGAGCAGAACTCTGATGGAGCTGAGGCAATAAGAATAAAAGGAACTTCAAGTGACGTGGATGTTGTTATTGGGGATTCATCAGGCTACTTTTCTGTTTGGAACACAGCAGATAATAACGTTGTTTTTTATGTTAGTAACGTTGGAAACACAGACATTGCAGGGGGTCTCACTGCCCAGGGGGCTGATTTTCAGGGTGCGGTTACTGGTATAGCTTTGAATGAGATTGAAAATTTGACAGCTAGCAAAATTTTTACTATGGCGGCGAATAATTTAACCTATAATTTTACTACCCCTTCTGACGGTTTGACTCTCAATGTAACAGGAGCATTTTCTGATCATGTTTTGCATATTCATCAGTTAACTGGTAATCCTGGGGCAACCCAATTGATTCATTTACAAAACACTGACACGGATGTAACACCGTTGTTGATTGAAACAGCCAGTGCCGTAGCTATAAACATGAATGGAAGTTTGACTATTAGCAGTGGGGATATCAATTTAACCGGGTCGCTTGCTGCTACCGCTAGCAGGGTCACAAAGGGCTGGTTTGCAAATGTTGAGAGTACAAACATGTTTACCGTTGGCGGTACTTCGCTAGCTTCTACTTTTTCACCTATTGCTGGAAGTGCTAGCATAGTGACGGTTGGAGTGTTAGGTAGTGGTTCTATTGCTTTAGGATTTGGGGCTATTAATAATGGTTCTTCAGGCATTACTTCTACAGGTGTTATTAATTTTGGCGGAGCCACTAGCTTTGAAATCCCGAACGCTGCAAGTCCTGTTGTGAATACTGCCGGCGAAATTGCTTTAGACACTACAGACAATCAACTGTTAGTTGCTGATAGCGGCGGGACTGCTCGAGTGATCCCCCTTGAGCCTGTTTTGTTTGCCGTGACCATATCCTCTACTTCTGCGGAGTGGTTTAATGGCGGTAAGCTTGACATACCTAGCCATACAAAGGACGGCAGGGAATTAACTCAATTCAGATGTCATGTTGACGGCGGGACTTCTGTCGTGGCCAATGTGACTGACAACGGCACCAATGACACTGAATCTATAACTTGCGCTACAACCCAAACAAGCGACACGAACGTCTCTACTAATGATACGTTTTCGGCTGATGAGCTCTGGGCAATAGAAATAGGCGCAATAACTGGGGTGGTTGATTATTTGATCTTTGAGGGTTATGGATATATAACACGCGAATAAATATGAAAAATTTTTGGCTAAAATTTAAAAATTGGATTATTGCTTTATTTTTTGGGACTGTTGTTATTGCTGCTGGGGTTATGGTTGTCAGCCCTGATATTGGTCAGGCTACCAGTATTAATATTGACGGTGAGGTTGTCACTTTTGACTATACTGATGATAACACTGGTGAGAGTTTAATAATTAGATCTAATAAAGAAGTTTACTCATCCATGGGTAAAGCTGATGTTTATTATAGCATTGCGAATATTGGGAATGAGCCTGAAAATATGAAAGTTAATTTTCATTTTTTAGGCAATCAAGAGGCGGTCATTTATTCTGGAAAATATAAACAAAATAATATTGTTGTTTCCGCTGAGTCTGTCTATGAGTTGGAATCTTTAGAGGTTGTTGGGACTACTACCAAAACAATAAAAGTAAAAAAGTTTAAGGAAAATAAAATTAGATCCAGGACGGTTACCGAATGGGAAAGCAAGTCTATAAAAAACAGAAAAGAAGTTGAGTATTATATTGAGCCAGGCGAAACTTTGTATTTTAAAAATACTATTACCTTCGATGTGGCAAAGCGTGGCGGTGATGAATTTTATATAGAAGCGGTTGGCGATAAGGGTGGCTATGGTTTGCTAGACCCTACTACTGTGTTCGGTGATAATTTTAACAGAAGTAATAGCGGGACTATTGGCAATGGCTGGACTGAAAGTGACCCTATCTCTGTTTTAAGAATTAATGATAATAAACTTAACGTAAATTCTTCTGCTAGTGACAATGTCTTTATATATCAATCGCCTGGCGGTGTT
>SDBT01020558.1_pt1 | contig 10322 bp, 16 predicted proteins | sample 2277101 | NCBI WGS metagenome assembly SDBT01 (sample SAMN10404973, study PRJNA504765) | marine sediment metagenome | isolation source: marine sediment core GS10_PC15, 103 cmbsf | place: Arctic Ocean: Southern Knipovich Ridge | collected 2010
ACACATCGGTATCCACCCGTTGTATGGGTACTGCGAGTTGACGAGGAACCGGTTAGGGCTAGCCTCGTAGATATAGGTCTTCAACCCAAATTCAAACGTGCTCTCTTGGGCTTGTTCGATGGCGTAGGCAATCGCCTCCTCCCTTGAATGATTTGAATCATAGAACATGTGACCTCCTTTAAAATGGTAAAGTATCAAGAGCCGCGGTGACTTTGTCGAATATCTTCGCCACCATGTAAAGTATCGGAACTGCAAATATCATGACTACCACTAGACTTCTCACCATGGTTTTTTCTCCTTTCTAGCCGAATAGGATTTTCATGGCTGAGGCAATATCGGCCCTGTTGCCTCCTGCTTGTATCATGGCCGCAGCGAAAAGCATGGATTGTTTCTTCTCTCCTTTCCCCAATGAACTGATCAGCTCCATATACCGACCATAATGGTTCTGTGTGATAGGCGATGACTTCTCAATACTATTGACTATCGGTCGGAAATCTTCTGCCAGACAGTCAAGTAAAGTTTGGAGTTCTGGTGAGGGTTTCATTTCATCAACTCCTTGACCGCGTCAAAATCGTCGGTTAACAATAAGTCTTTGACGTGTTCCTCTTCCTCATTCACTTCGAAAACACTGAACCGCTTGGTAAGTAACTCTCGCATTGATGGGTTCTTGTAGTCGACAAAGACCCCTATGTTCTTGTTGCGGAACGATCGGCACACGTCATTGTGCCACGATGTGTCCTCCCAATGTTTTGGGATCTCGAGGTCCATCTTGAAATCATCGAACTCTTTCTTGTAACTCATGTTGTCCTCCAGAATGATTGTTGTTATACCTATGTTATCGGCATTCCGCTGGAAAAGCTGACATGTTTTTACTGTATGTTGTTGGGTTGGGGGTGTCAATAACCTAAACAGGCGGTACGGGAGGGACTAATTGTCAGACGGGCCATTCGTGAGACGGCGGAATTGCAGTCTGGATAGCAGGTTGAACTGTTTCAGGTGGATGATCTTGTGTATGATCGCCTCGGGGCTCGCCTTGTTGTTGTCCAGTACAGAGAGCCCTCTGAGATTCGACTCGACGCACTTTTCTAGCTGTCTGGCGTCGCAGCCTCTTATAAGGTATAGGCGGGCCTTCGTTCCCTGGCCTACACGGATCAGAACGTAACACTGGCAGCCCACCGCCCACCAGTTTTGCAGCCAGAGGACTTGCTCCCTGTAGATCTCGAACCGTAGCAGCGAGCTCTCCCTCGCCGGTCTGGCGCACGCCTTCATTTCGATCCAGAAACTCGTCGAAGGGCACTGGCCGAATACGTCCGGCATCCCGCGCGAGACCTGGTTCTCGATCCGCTGCAGTTTAAGGAAGCTAATCTTCTTTGCGTGATCCCGAAACCACGCCCAGAATGTCTGTTCTAATCTCATCGGCTCTGTATACCTCCACGGTTGTTGTCAAGATGGTTGTTCGCATGATCGGACGCCTGAGATAGTAACTGATCTGTTCCTTGACGCCTTCCACACCGAGTTGTTTCTTCGACCAACACAGGTGGACCTCGCTGATAATACCGAGCTTGAAAGCTTCTAACGCGACCGTCTGTCCACCCAACAACCAGATGTCAGGGTGGGTTTTCTGCAAGTAGGTGAGGGTGAGTCCGTTGCGTGAGAGGCAGACGAGCGCGCGGCCGTGTAGCACGGCCGGCATCACATTGTAGGTCTTCGAACCTACCGCGCAGATGCCGCCGACGCCGGTCAAGATCCTGAAGATCTTCTTGTCCGTCGTACCCAGCCAGGACATGTCGTCGTTCTCGTCCTTCGCGACGAACCCGTCCGCGCTGACGCCCATGACCAGTCTCACAGCACCCTCGCGTTGATGTCGACAATGACGATGCTCGCTTCTCGCAACATCAAGTTCGCAAGCTTCTGGGACAGCGCCCAAGTCCCGGGCAAATCGCCGTAGTTCGTGGGCTGTGGCGATACGACCCGAGCGATGCCCACCTGGATGATACCCTTTGCGCATTCGTGACACGGGAATTTCGTTGAGTAGATCGTACAACTTCGGATGTCGAAGCGTGTATTGTAGATCGCATTCAATTCGGCATGGACGGTCAGCGCCTGCCGCTCCTCCTCGTCCGCCAACCGTATTTTGGTATCCTCGACGCCGCGGGGGAAACCGTTGTAGCCGACCGAGATGTTCCGACAGTCAGACGTGACGACGACCGCACCGACCTGACGTTTCGGGTCCTTCGACCACGTCGCGATCATCAGGGCCATATCGTAGAACCGCCTCCGCCACTTGGGTGCGTCGTTCATCCTATCACCTCCGGTCTCGGATTGTAGTCAGGCCAGAGTACGGTCTTCTGACGGCTCTTGACTTCCTCCACATATATCTCCGGACTCTCTGTCACATACTTTAGACTTCTATTGGGTAGGCGCATAAGATTGTCAAACCCATTGGCCGCTATGGACAGCACGGCCATCTCGTGGTGCACCTGATATAGGTGGGCATGGGCCAGAGTGATGTGTAATACTCCGAGCTTCACTCCTAGTTCAGTCGCAAACATATCCATTAGAAATGCGTGACCCATGACGTCGTATGGCAGACCGACGAATATGTCAGACGACCGGAGGAAGAGTGCAGAGTGCAGTAGCCCGTCGACTATGTTCAGCGTGAAGTGTGTGGGACAGGGGAAGTTCTTTGACTGTTCGCCCAGACCGTCTTCGGCTGGGTCCCATGCGCAAATCACTACTTGACGGCTGGACATATCATCCAGCAGCGTCGTAATAGCCTTTTCGATCTGGTCGCGGTTGAAGTGCTTCCGCCAGCGGTATCCATAGGCGTTCTCAATCGTACGGCCGTCGGGCTCTGTGAACTTGTCCCACATGCCTGTATATTTCTTCAACCACACCACACTCTTGGTACCCCGGAGAAACCAAGCGATCTCTGCAGCGGCAGTGGATGGGTAAACCTTTCGAGTACCTGGTACCGGTACATTGCCATTAGTTAAGTCCACCCTGAATCCAACCCCGCCCGGCAATGCCAAGATGGGTTGGCTTGTACGCCGATTGATTTCGGTCACGCCTTCATTTAGAATAGTTTGTATTAGATCCCTGTAATGAAAACAGAATGGTTCCATGGCAGTCATGTGGTCTCCTCGGTCGGGGTGTGCATCGTCACGGTATGTGCTGGCCGTCGATCATCAAGATCAGTACGCTTCATGGCCTCGAAGCCGAGGAGCATACCAATATCTGCGAGGGCGTGACCTAGATGGTGGACTTTAGACTCGGGGTCATCTCGTTCACGTTCAAACCAAGCCGCGAGGTGGTGGTCGATCGAGCTTCTCACTTCAGAATAGGATCGACCTTTGGTCCAGTCCCACGGCTCATACTTGACATAGGCACCATACGCCATAGCGTCGGCCTGCGCCACGGTGGACTCGTAGGGGATGAGTGCGGTCTGTGGTTTTGACAATGGGTCCTTTTTCTGTGCCAGTTGAGTCGGGTCGGGTGAGTTTCTCATCACCTCCACTTTCTGAGTTTCGGGCGGGTGCCACGGCGGATCTACCCACATCAATTTGGCGTTTACGGAGTGTACCTGCTTAAAGACCTGGACATCCTCCTCTGTCAGTGTGAGCAGCCACGAGTGGTCTGGCGCTTGCCAGCCTTCGGGCTTTGCGGCGTCGATGTCGGTCCCCCGTTTGTTCTCACCCTTGTGCTTCAGCATGTTAGCGCGGTGCACTGCGTCGAATATCGGCCCGGGTGGGATGCCCATCTCAATGAGCCGTCCCAGGGCCACGTAGACCAGGTCAATCATCGCGTCTGCGGCATCGTCGACCGAACCCATGTCCCAGGCATGTTCGAATTCGTCGATCTCCTCTCTGAGAAATTTGAGTGCGAATTGTTGTCGCTCGCATGTCAGCAGTGTCGGTCTGTCAGGTATCTTCAGGCCCAGGACCTCGTCGCTGAACCGCCTCACGTCGTCGAGCATCTTTTCTGGAATTGTCATAAGCTTCGCCATGCTTTGTCCCCTTCTTTCCTCGATAGTGGTATTGAATCTTTATTTTTACACACTGAAGTCCCCATTTCTGTCGCCACCAAGGCCAGTAGTTTGCTGCCGATTCACGATATATGACGGCATAGAACTTCCCGTAGCCCGCCATGAAGCCGTCGATGCTGGCAGCCCGTGTCTTGTCCTCAGTCCAGTGTATCATCTGCCCGGTGTTACCGATGACAAACCACCTGTTGCAGGTACCAATTAAGCTTCCCGTCTTTCGGCTCGACATCGAGATCCCCCTCCATAAAAATAGCCCACGAGTCCGCGGCGTACCTACCGCAACCGGGCAGGTCCAGCACGTCGGCCGCGGTGATCGGCTTTCGGTCCAACCACGCACGGGCGAGTGCCGGTATGGACCGCGACCGCTGCCTCCAAAAACCCAGTGGTTTAAGTACTGGGCACAGCAATCGTGGTCGAGCCTCGGCCAGCGTCCTGATCGTGTGTGTATCCACGAGCGCTTTGAACACTGGGCGGGCTTGTTCCCATGTGGTCCTGTTCACTAGACAACACGCGAGCAACATCCAGAATGGCCGCCGCCTCAGGCGCTCTTGGAAGAGTCGTCCTGACTTCGGCCGCTCCCCATCATTGCAAAAAATCTTCTTCTTCATCTACCACTTTGACGGTGATTCCGTCTGCAAACACGTTGGTCAGGTCACCGCAGAGCAATTTTGCAGTGTCGCCCTGGACCTCGTAGCCTATGCCGTGATCGCGCCAGATACAGAACAAGTGAGATAGAGTGCCGGACCTGGTCATGCTTAGCTTCGCCATGGCCGCCAGGATCGATGCAGGTTTGAGGAAGAATGTCGCGACGTCCGCGCGCTTCCCGATCACCTTGAGCGGTTTGAACCGGTCCGCCTCGAACGGTTTCCCGCCCCCCTTTTTCGGTTTCTTTTTGTCGTCCTTCTGCATGATGGGTGTATCCTCCGGGACCTCGGCCCCAAGTTCGATGAGCACGGCCGCGGCAACGCCGTAGTCGCGTTGCATCTGCATAAATTTGTAATCCTTCCACTTCACGGTAATCATGTCGGCCAAACGTTTCGGATCGTAAGTGAGATCCTTCGCGAGGGTGACCTCCATGGCGGTGTCCGTCACGCTGTAAGCCTGGAGTGTGAATGGGTGGAAGAGGGTGAGCCGTTTCCCTTCGCCTAAGATGAAGGCAGTAGAGGTCCCAGCCACTGGTGGGTCCTTAAGGGCGTAGGGGAGTCGAACCTTGTAACTGTCCAGAACGGCCCCCCTAACGAAATAGGTCTGGACGTATCTCACTTACTTTCTCCTTTCTCGTACGAACGTCAACCTGCAGTGCGCTTTTTGCTGTTGGGCGCCTCTAAAAACTCCAAAAGCTGAATTTTGGTGTCAATGATTTCAATGGCTTACGAGTGTGGACATTGAGAAACTACCAGTTTTGAGAGGTGCCCTGTTCTTTTTGCCGTTCTTCTTGATGCGACTACGATACCAGCTAATAGACGCGATGGTCGTCCGACACCCGGAATGTATTCGCTTGACCAGTTTCAGGACCTCGTGGTTGTTCTTGCCGGCGACGATGGCTGTGATCGCGGTTGAACTGATGGAGTCCTTCTTGATCTTTTTCTTTTCCATATGTTTGCTCCTGTGTAAAAGTTGATGAAAATATCTTACTTTGGGGAGCGACCCCCTGTCAACCGGCGTTTAGCGCCCCCGGGATGCGGCCGATGTAATATGGCTTGTAGTTTCTCGTGTACTTGTCCCACTTGAGCACCCGCAGGCTGTTCCACTTGGGGCAGTATCGTTCGAGGACTATGCCAGCGATCACCAGCATCGCAGGGTCGCCGGTGCAGAGCAGCGCGTCGGCGTCGGTAAAGTCCTCGAGGGCGTCTTTCAGGTCGATCATGATGCTGTTGCTCGACCGGTTCACTGCGTTATGTTCCAGGATATACTCCAAGATCCCCCAGTTCTTGGCCGGACTGAGGTCGTGCTTGTCGGCCACTTGGTCTACGGCAACCTGGATGGTGGCCCGGTGTATGATGAATACCTTCGGATTTTTCATAATTTGTCCCTTCCTAACGACGCGAGCGCTCGCTGCCGCCAGTTCTGGCTGGCGTCGTTCATAAAATCGTTGATCTCCCGCTTCGTTCTGATGTTGTCGAGGATGTCCTCGTCCACGCTGTCGGGTACGGCGAGGTCGATGACGGCGACCGACGACGCGCCCTTCTCCGTTGCGCGTTCGTTTGCTTGGTCTCGGATAATAATGTCGTCCGTGTGTGAGTACCAGACGATCGTATCAGCAGCTGACAGGTCGAGTCCCAGACCCGCCGACTGCGGCTGGCCGAGGAAAACCTTGCACTCGGGGTCGTCGCGGAACCGTGTCTCGGCTGTGAACCGGTCGGGCTTTTTTACACGACCATGGTACTCAACGAAGTTAATCCCTTTGATCGCAAGACGACATGATACATTGTCAATGTCCTTCTGGAACCGACACCATACGATGACCTTGCCCTCAGCGTCTTCGAGTTGTACCATGAGCGCCTCCATGCGAGGGTTGGATCCAGGGTCAACGACGTGTGTCTTACCATGCTCATCGATCAGGAAGTTTGAGAGGACCTGTTGCAGTTTGAGTCTTCGTATGGCAGCATCGGCAGCTGATAGTATCGACCCATCGTTCAGGGCCACTTCGAATTCTCGCTTGAGTACTCGGTAGACCTGTTTTTGTATCGCGCTCGGCTTCACGTCAAATGACGACGTGATCAATGGCGGTAAGTCTGGGCAGTCTTTTCGAATGATGGTAGACGATAGCCGGTCGATTGATGCCTGCAACTCTGTGAGGTGTCGGTAACCGGTAATATCTTCATACATTTTCCCATTCTTCTTTCGCCGCCATTCAATCGTTGCATAGTAATTTTTGAATGGTGTATAGGTTTTATAACCTAGTGCACCCTTCTCCAGAATTTCGAATTGCGCCCAATTCCCGAGCGGGCAATTGCCGTTATGCGTCCCGGTCATTGTACGCCGGTACAGGCAGTGCTTGGCGAGTTGTCGAGCCGCCATTGACCGCTTCGAGCTCGGCGACCGGAAGTCGTGCACCTCATCGATCACTAGCATGACGCGTAACTTGAGCAATTGACGGATGAACCGCTGTGCCAGTGGCTTGATGAATGACTCGTTGTTGACCGTGAAGAAGATCAGTGACTCACACAGCAGGACCTCGTGCAGTCGGAGTCGGTACGCCTTGGTATGTGCTCGATCTGCGTCCCACCACTCGGCGTCGTACGGGATAGAGCAGTGCTTGGGAATCTCTTTCCGCACCCAGTTCGAGTGAACACCGCTCCTGGTCACGACCAGCACTGCGTCGATCTTGTTTTCGATGAACAGGTGCATGGCCGTGTCGATCACGACCTTGGTCTTGCCCGTCCGCATCTGCCACAGCAGCGCGTGGGCTTCGAGGTCCTTGGTCGCATTGAATTCTCTGAGCTGGTGCGCCCAGGGCTCGACCATGAACTCAAACTTCACGGTCCCTCCTGCATTGCGCGAGCAGCAAGGTCGTGTCCGACGGTGCCCCGACCACCTTGAGCAGAAAGTTCTTGTCCGAGCCGTCTGTGATCGTGACGACGTCGCCTTTCTTGAATCCGTGTGAGACCTTGAAGACCACCACCACGGTCGCCTTCATCCTCCTGAACGCGATCCAGTCGGCGATCCACAGGCCGATGAGGATCAGTGCCAGCAGTATGAGGCCGAAGATGATCTCAAACATGTTGTTTCCTCTCCTCGTCCAGCTCGTAGAAGGTCACCAGGAATATGTCCTCCGCGATCTTCGGTGTCCATGAGTGGATGTTGATGCCGAGTGGCTCGAGCCCGTCGACCGTCCATGGCAGTCCGGTGTGCGGTGTCATGAGGGCATGGCGCTCGTCCTGGACAATACGCTTGTCGACGACGTCGATGACCTTGTCCTTGTATGCCTGTGGTCTGATGTCGAAGTGTTCGTGCACGGCCTTCTGGATCTTCTTCTCCATGGTCTGCAGTTCCGGTATCACCCACTTAATTGGGCTCGGGAAGTCCCCTGTGTACGCCTCGCAGGCGTCGTGCAACAGCGCCGCCATGATGACCGCCGTCGGGAATTTCAAAAATTCTATGAACTTGGCGACGTGCACGCTGTGCTCCGCCACAGAGTAGAACTGACTGCAGTGCCCGTTGTACCGGCACAGGTTGGACAGCGCGTGTGCGATGTCGACTAGACAGATGTCGTCAGGACTAGGTTCCTGGATGTAGAAGGCACGTCCAGTATATGTCTCGATCCAAAAAGTATTAGTTGTGACTGCCATTTTGATCCTTTCTATTTACAGCAAAAATCCTACCATACTGAATATCCACGCCGCTGTCCATGCGATCATAAAACAGAATACGACTATGATGACTATCACACAGAACAGCACACATAGTCCCCAAATGAATTTGAGCGCTTTCATCATGTCGGCACTGGCCGCATTGTCCGCTTCGGCAGTCGACCCTTTCTGGCAAGTCGACTGATCTTTCGCAAACGCTTTTTGCGTTTGAATTTCTTACTCATCTTTTTTGTCTTTCAACCAAACATCAGTTCTGCCCACATATATCATGTCGAGGAATGCTCGAGCAGATCCCCAGTCGGTAAAGATCTTCTTCAGATCTGGTGGAATCGAAATACACGAAGTACGATCACCTGGCATTGTAACGGTTTCGATGAGAAAACCCCCGTCGACTTTTTCAATTCTTACAATCATTTTTTGTACCTCTTTCCTCTCCAACCCTCAGCCGCAATCGGCAAACTGCCGGCCCAGGTCGGGCTGGCTGTGAGTATACGCTCAAACTCCTCGATACTGCCTTGTTCCTCGTTCACCTCAGCAATGAGCTCATCGTGTACGGATAGGATGATCGGGTACTTGCCGGTGTCCTCGGTCCGCAGGATGGCCTCGGCCATGATGTCCCGCGCCGTCGCCTGGACGATGTTCTCGACCAGCTTTCCACCATAGGTATGCTGTCTGACCCATTTCTTCGTGAGGGCATCAGTGCCCATAAAGGTAAGCGTGGATTTCATCTCGCCCCAAGGCGCCGGCCTCATTTCCATCTTCGGATTATAGTATGCCAACTTCCTGCCACTTGGGAGCCGGCAGAATAAGAACCCGTTTGCATAGCCGTACGTGACCCGGTTTATCTTGTAGATCTTTCCTATATTCTCCACCGCGAGGATCGCCGCGCGTTCGCAATTGTACCAAAAGTTCCATACTAGGAAATACTTCTTCCGATAGGATCCCACGACCAGTTCGGCGAATTTGTCTGTAATCTCAATGCCATACTTGGTACAGGTCGCCTTGAACTTGTCCGGACCCATGCCAAACCCAAGACCCAGCACTGCCTGCTTGCCCATCTGGCGTTGGTCCTTATTGACCTGGTCATATCTTATGTTGTAGACGTCTGCTGCGGTGAACTTGTAGATGTCCTCGCCACGTCTGAAGACTTCCATGCCGACTTCGTCCATCGCATGCCAGAATGTGACCCGAGCTTCAATTGCCGAATAGTCGGCGACGAGCAAGTCCTTGCCTGGTCCAGCGACCAGGGCACCCCTGAGCGTCCACGACAAAAATTCCATCGTGTCGCCATACAACGCCGCTAGCCACTTCCTGTCCCCGGCGAGCAAGTCCTTGCACGCGTCCTCCATATCTTTGATCTTGCCGCGCGGAAAATTGTGCGGCTGGACGCCTCGACCTGCCCAGCGACCGGTACCAGCCCCGTGGTAGAGCATAGTCCCGCGTATCCTGCCATCCTTGCAACTGTGCAGGCGCATCGACTCATACTTTGCGGTGCTCGTCCGGTTGACCGAACGGCAGATCTCCAATACCCTGAGCGCCTCGGGCGACGCCGTCTTTATCCCACCGCCGAGTATCATCTCGATGGCCAGATCGATTGTCGTACCCTGCGTGTCTGCGATCCTCACGCCATTCGCCCGCAGCCACGTCAGCATTTTTTCCCGTTGTGCGGCGGATCGTACGTGACCGTTTGTGACCAGGCACAATTCGTTGTTCAGATCTTGGACCACCTCACGGATGATACTCAGAGCCTTCGTCACCATGACCAGATCGCACGCGATGCCGTACTGGTTGATCCGCATGTCCGCCCTGAAGACTTCGAGCTCGGTGAGCGGCAAGTCTTTCAGCCGGTGACTCAACAGCCGTTCGACCTCGACGTCATTCCTGCAGTACGCCCAGAGGCTGGTCAGTTCGTCGGGTTTTTCGTGCCAGGGCGACTTGTCATTGATGGTCGCCTTCCTGGGCTTCGA
>SDBT01020559.1_pt1 | contig 10322 bp, 4 predicted proteins | sample 2277101 | NCBI WGS metagenome assembly SDBT01 (sample SAMN10404973, study PRJNA504765) | marine sediment metagenome | isolation source: marine sediment core GS10_PC15, 103 cmbsf | place: Arctic Ocean: Southern Knipovich Ridge | collected 2010
TTCAATCACCGGCTTCGATAGCAGTGAGACCGACAGGTTAGGCTGTCGGGAGTTGACGAGCGTGAGTGTGCCCGCGTTGAAGATTGGCGCCGAGGCATTACGGCGTTTGATAACGCGTCTTCGTCATCCGAACGGGCCATTCCTCCACGTGGAACTGCCTTGCAGATTCATGGAGGGTTTGACAACCGCCGCACCGAGCGCCGATTAGGTTCCGCAGAGAAAGCGGAACCGGTGGTTCATGCAAAGGAGTTCATGAACACTTCGAAAACGTGGAGAGAGGAGCAGTGTGAAAACGCAGAACCAAATCGCGACCCGGGTGTTTGTATGTTGCACGCTGGTTATCGTATTGGCGTCAGTCAGTAGTGCTACAGGTCCTATGTCCATCAGGATGACAGCGGCAACCGCCTCGGACCCGAGCGGTGTCGAGTATCACTTTACTTGCACGGCAGGTGGTGGTAACGACAGCGGCTGGCAGGATAGCCCATTCTACAGAGACACAGGCCTTTCGCCCGAGACTCAGTACACCTACCGCAGCAAGGCCCGGGACAAGAGCCCTAATCTAAACGAAACCGCTTGGTCGGACCCTGAATCTGTTACGACAGGCAACCCCATAGATAAATTGGCCGACTTAATTTTGCACTGGTTGGAATTGGGGTGTGAAGATCCCAACTGGTGCGAGGGTGCCGACCGCACGGGTGACGGCTTCGTAGGCGCCGAGGACTTTGCCATCTTTGCCACTGTCAACTGGCTCGAATTCTGCCTTAAGGGCTACTGGAGGTTCAATGACAGTCCTTTTGATGGCAGTGCTTTTGACAGTTCCGGCTATATTCGCGCAGGCAGCCTGGCAGGTGATGCTAATTTCGTTCCAGACCCTGAGCGGGGGCAGGTGCTGAGCTTGGATGGAGACGGTGATTACATGCAGATAACCGGTTATAAGGGTATAACCGGCATACAACCTCGGACCGTGTGCGCCTGGATCAACACTGAGACGGCCGGCGCCGGCGATATTGTATCCTGGGGCGAAGAAGCTGAAGGCGCCAGATGGCTGTTTTATATTAATAACGTTGGCGGCCTGGGCATCGCGGCTTATGGAGGTTACATACAAACCACCGGCCTGGATTTACGCGACGGCACGTGGCACCACGTTGCGGCTGTACTTCCGATGGGATACACAAATGTGGATGATGTTGAGCTTTATGTGGACGGCATTAAGATGACAAGTACGGTATCTTCGAGCCGGACGATTGATACCGGCAGCGTATTAGATGTTAAAATCGGCATCTTAGATGACGGCCTGGACAGATATTTCGACGGGCTGATTGACGATGTTCGCATCTACAACCGTGCACTGAGTGAAACTGAAATCGCGGCATTAGCGGGCCCCTAACTTCTTTTGGTGAACTTGTGAAACCGTCTGCAAATGATATTTCTTTGAGTTACGACGGAGGTGAAAGTGAAGATACAATTTAAAGTGTTAACGATTTTGTTTGTGGTCCTTTCATTAGTTGCAGGATCAACGTATGCTGTCGATCCTCCTGCGATGGAGTGGCATAAAGGACATGGCACCAGTTATGGAAACCATGTCCATGAGGGTATGCAGACCAGCGACGGCGGCTACATCGGGATAGGACAGACTTGGGATTCATACGACGATTACCCTGAGATGTTAGTTATTAAGACATATTCAAATGGCAACAAGGAATGGCAGAAAGTCATTGGGACAACTAACCAACCTGACATTGGTATCTGTATAGCCGAGGTTTCAGACGGTTTCATCTGTGGCGGAGGTCTCTATGATTCCGGCAATATGAAAAGGGCCCTGGTAAAACTTAATAAAAGCAACGGCAATATCGTCTTGGGATGGCCCAAGTACTATTCGGGTTCTAACAACTGTGCGGTCCGGGGAATCGATATACTCGGCGACGGTTCAATCGTTGCCACCGGATACAAAAACAGTACGGAATGGGATGGTTATGTATTCATTGTAGATGATGGGAACGGCTTCATAATGAAGACCGATGCAGATGGAAACGTAATATGGGATAAAGGTCTGTCTGTTCCCCAGGGCACCAAGGTTCGGGCCGATGGCAGCGGCTTTGCCGTTTGTTCAACAGCATGGTACTTTGATGGCGGCGACCACATGGATGCGGTTCTGATAAAGACCGACAGTAGTGGAAATGAGACCAACAAATATCACTATGGAGGTACCGGCGACGAGCATGACGAGCATTGTTATGATTTTGATCTGACTTCAGATGGTGGTTACATCCTTGGCGGACATACCCGCTCCTATGGCGTTGCCAACTGGGACTACTATCTGCTTAAAGTTAATAGTTCAGGAGTTGAAGAGTGGCATAAGACTTTCGGTCAACCCAGAGGATATAACGCCGACTACATTCATGACGAGGCCTATGGCGTCCGGCAGACTCCCGATGGCGGCTATATTATCGTGGGCGGTTCGGGCAATGAAACCCCATCCTATAACGACTGTAGCCAGCCGTGTGGTTGTGCAGATGACTGGATGGCTTATCTGGTAAAAACGGACAGCAGTGGGAATCTGGAATGGGAAGACGTTTACCCATGCTGGGCGGACGCAGGCAATAACGCGGGTGAATACCTCGGCCTGACCAGTGACGGCGGGTATATAGTTTTCACGGACACAGATTCTTTTTGGGGCACTGTTGGTGCCGAGGCCATGGGATTTATGAAAATCGCGCCGGACATATCCGATACCGATCCGCCGACGCCGAATCCGATGACCTGGGCCGAGGTGCCGACCGCTGACGATTCCTGACGGGATAGCTATCGGCAGTGATACCTGTTGGTATTCAAATGAAATAAATCACAGACTTGTAATCAGCATTTCTCACAGTGTTTAGCCCCCTTCCAAGGCAACAGAAAAAACTTGACGAATTGCATACATTTATCTTAAAGTATGCCTACTATGATACGGGTAAAAGGCAAAGGATTTGTTCAAAGCAATCTTGTCGAGTATGTGCGGCTGGGCCGCTCGGCAGCGGGTTGCCTGCATCTCGGTATCGACATCGGTTCGGTAAGCTGCAAATTGGCGCTGCTGGACGATAGTATGAAGATACGGTATCTGCGCTACGAGCGGACTTGCGGCAGGGCGATGGAGACGGCACGCCGCCTACTGTCAGAGTTGTTTGAACAGGTGCCGCCTGACCGTATCGCAAGTATGGTCGGTACCGGCAGCGCGGGCAGGGCCCTGTGTGAACTGCTGAATATCGATTTTGTAAACGAGCTTATCTGTCAGTCTGCAGCTATTCGCCGTCTGCGGCCCGGTGTGCGTACGCTGATAGAGATGGGCGGCCAGGACAGCAAGATAATTTTTCTCAGTGATCCGGACGAATCCGAAGCTTGTGCCGGCGGCAGTGACATGGTTGACTTTGCCATGAACACGAATTGTGCCGCGGGTACAGGCAGCTTTCTCGATCAGCAGGCGAGTCGGCTGGGTGTGGATATAGAAACCGAGTTTGGCCGGTTGGCTTTGCAAAGTGAGACACCGCCGCGGGTGGCCGGCAGATGCAGCGTCTTCGCCAAGAGCGACATGATTCACCTGCAACAACAGGCTACACCTGTGCACGATATCGTGGCTGGGCTGTGCCTTGGGTTGGCGAGGAACCTCAAAAGCACTCTGTGCAGGGGAAAGCAAATTATGCAGCCGGTAGCTTTCTGCGGCGGGGTAGCCGCCAATGCTGGTGTGGCGCGGGCGATTGAAGAAGTTTTTGAGCTTGGCCCAGGCGGACTCATCATTCCCCCGGAGCACACAGTTACCGGCGCAATCGGAGCGGCTTTAGTACAGATGCGACAAGGCCCCGGCGCCGGAAGCTTGCAGGAGCCGCGGGTGGTGCTGTCTAAGCTGGATAAATACATCAGTGAGGGTCGCAAAATCGGTCATCGGCTAAAAGCCCTGGCGCAGCCGAGTCATCAGGTTCCAGCCAGCAAGGTGCACACCGAAATACTCGACAAGGCCCGCGCCGAAGGGACGAAGATACCTGTGTATCTTGGCATCGATGTCGGCTCAATCAGCACCAACGTTGTGGCGATGGACGAACACAAACGCATACTCAGTAAGGCCTACCTTATGACCGCCGGCAGACCTTTGGAGGCGGTCCGCAAGGGTCTGGAGATTGTGGGTTCTGAAGTGCGAGGTCTGGTCCAGATACTCGGCGCGGCCACGACCGGTTCGGGGCGCTATCTGACCGGCGACTTTGTCGGGGCAGACCTGGTCATCAATGAGATTACCGCCCAGGCGTCAGGTGCGGCGATTGTCGATCCGGGTGTGGACACGATTTTTGAAATCGGCGGACAAGACAGCAAATACATTTCGCTTGAAGACGGGGTAGTGGTTGATTTCGAGATGAACCACGCCTGTGCAGCAGGGACGGGCAGCTTCTTAGAAGAACAGGCCGAGCGATTAGGCATGAGCATAAAGGATGAGTTTGCCAACGAGGCCTTCACCTCGCAGGCCCCCATCCGGTTGGGTGAGCGTTGCACGGTGTTTATGGAGTCGGACCTGCTGAGCTACCAGCAGCAGGGTGCCGAGAGGTGCGACCTTGTTGCCGGATTGGCTTATTCGATAGTTACGAATTATTTGAATCGCGTGGTCGGCCACCGCAGAATCGGCCAGCGCATCTTCTTCCAGGGCGGAACCGCGTTCAATCGCGCTGTAACAGCGGCATTCGAGGCTGTCATGGGTAAAGATGTCGTAGTGCCGGACCACCACGAAGTAACGGGGGCCTTGGGTGCGGCGGAACTCGCCAGGCGACACATGGCCGAACTTGCGCGAGATCAGGCCGATAGCGGCCCCGTGCCAAGTAAATTTCGCGGATTTGACTTATCCCGGCTGGAATACAAAATCCGCTCATTCGAGTGCCAACACTGTCCGAACAACTGCGAAATTAAGGAGGTTATCCTGCCGGACAGTGACCCGCTTTATTACGGCTCTCGCTGCGACCGGTATAATCTCAAAAAGGATGAAGACACCACCCGTCATCTGCCCGACCTTTTCAGTCAGCGACAACAGATGCTCGAGCGTTTTGCAAGGCTGGATTCCCAAAGCCGGGAGCAGAAAAAAGGACGCAGTTTTCGCGGTACGGTGGGTGTCCCGATGTGCCTGAGCAACTACCAGCTTCTGCCGTTGTGGGGCACTTTCTTTGATGAGCTTGGTTTTGAGGTGGTTGTTTCGCCAAGGACGACCAAAGCCATCATCCAGGCAGGCGCAGAAGCGGTGCTGTCTCAGGTCTGCTTCCCGGTGAAGGTTGCCCACGGCCACGTGCTGAAGTTGGTCGCCGAGGAAGTGGATTATATCTGGCTGCCGAGCATTGTCTCGATGAGCGCCGACTATCCCGAAAACCGGTCCAACCAGCTTTGCCCTTATGTGCAAACGATTCCATATCAAATGAGGGCCGTGCTGGAGGCCAGGGGCATCGATTTGGATGGTCAAAAAAATCGCCTCATTGATTTGCACCTTCAGCTTGAAAATCCCAGCCAGTTGCGTCGCACGCTGCGGCCGTTGGCTAACATACTGAATATACCCGCATCGCGGATTAACCGCGCCTTGGCTGTGGCGATGGAGGCACAGAGGTCATTTGAACAGGCATGTCGCCGGAAAGGACGTGAGGTTCTTGATTCTCTGGGTGAGAACCAACAGGCATGTGTGATTGTTTCCAGACCCTATAACGGTTGCGATCCGGGAGTGAGTCTTGACCTGCCGCGGAAACTGAGACAGATGAACATATTGGCTTTGCCGATGGATTTTCTCACTCTGGATAATGCCGATGTTACCGAGCCCGAGCTGCAGAGGCAGATGTACTGGAAGTACGGCCAGCATATATTCCGGGCAGCCCACGTGGTTCGCAACCAGCCGCGGCTGAATGCGATTTATCTGAGCAATTTCAGTTGCGGGCCGGACAGTTTTATCATCTCGATGTTCAAGGAACTGATGACATGTGTTGACGAAAGTGGCGCAGAATTTCGAAAGCCGACTCTCGTTCTTGAGATAGATGAGCACAGTGCCGATGCCGGGGTGATTACAAGATTGGAAGCGTTTCATGAAAGCCTAAAAGCCGCTCGCGAGCGACGGAGCAGGGTGTTGACCCAGCGAAGCCGGAAGCACTCACCTGTAAGCCCGTGGCGGCGGCAGTGGGGCGATTGCCTCGGCCGAACGCTTTATATTCCGTGGATGGGCGACAGTGCCTACGCGGTGGCGGCGGCATTTCGTCACTGCGGCCAGGACGCAGAAGTACTACCAATCTCCGACGAGGAAACGCTTCGCTGGGGACGAAAGTACACCTCCGGCAGGGAGTGCCTGCCCTGCATACTCACCGCCGGCGATATGCTCAAGAAGATTACCGCCGACGGCTTCGAGCCGGACAAGGCCGCTTTCTTTATGCCGAGCACCAGTGGGCCGTGCCGATTTGGGCAGTATAACTGTTTGCAGCGACTGATACTAAAGCACGTTGGCATGGCCGATGCAGTTTCTATAGTGGCGCCCAATCAGGACACAAATTTCTATGATGAAATGCGACGTTTCCGCAAAGATCCTTCGCTGTTGGCCTTTACCGGCATTGGTGCGGTTGACCTGCTTTTCAAGATGCTGCACAGAATAAGACCGTATGAACAGCATCCAGGTCAGGCCGACCAAATCTACCGCGAATGTTTCGACCGAATAATTGCGGCTATCGAGGCCGGAGGCACTGAAAAAAAATTGGTCGAGCAAATGGAAATTTGCGGCTCCCGGTTTTCTGATATTCCCCTTAATGGCGAGCAAAGACGTCCACTGATTGCTGTTGTCGGCGAGATTTACCTACGCAATCATGTCTTTGCTAACTGCAATATCATACGTCAGCTTGAAGGGCTGGGCGCCGAGGTGAATTTGGCTAGCTTCAGCGAGTGGCTTTGCTACACCAGTTTGATAAGGAAACTCACAACTCGCAGGCTTCGCGCCCCAAAGTCGTATCTGGAGAACCTGATCAAAGGCTATTTCCAGCATAAGATAGAAAGACGGCTGGCTGGGCCGCTTCACAAGCACTTTGGCCGGCTTGCTGACGGTGATATCCGTGATGTAATCAAGATGGCATCACCGTATCTGCACGTATCATTTCAAGGCGAAGCCATTTTGAGCGTCGGCAGGATAGTGGAAATGTACCATCACGGTGCCGCCGGTGCCGTCAGCGTAGGGCCTTTCACGTGTATGCCCTCCAATATAGTATGTTCTCTTACGCGCCGCTTGAGCAGCGACTGTGACAGTCTGCCAATCATAAATATCAGCTATGACGGCCAGCAGGACCCGACGCTGCAGACGCGGCTGGAGGCCTTTATGCACCAGGTGCGCAACTTCACGCCGCAGAAGATCGAAGCCGCCGCCGGTCTTCGGCCGGCGCATTGAATGTGCGAGTTAATTCGGCCACTGGCCAAGGTGTCCCATCCAATTGGAGCTGTTTATCGCACTTGATGTTTATAAAAATCAACATCTCAGATAAATCTCATTAAACAAGCCATTTATGGCGGTGAGGAAAAGGTTGGCAACTGCACCGGTGTTTGAATACGTCAACGAAGCTGCTTAACCAATATAACACGTTTTATTAGATTATCCCACTAATATCGGTCTTTCGGCGGTGGCAAGGAGGCTTTTTTTTTTAAATCGAAGAAAAAAACGCCATTTGAGTATTGGCACGACGTTTGCGGAATATTTAGGATGAAATTGCTAAAAGTACGTATGCGCCTCAAAAGAGGAGGAAGAGGGTGAACAATGGATGAAGCTATTTTTGAAAAGAAATTGAACGAATTAGTGAGTGAAATCGGTTCTATTCCCGTACCGCAGAGGGACAGGCTGATAATGTTGGCCAAACAGACCCGGGATTGCCATAAACGCCTCAAGAAAAGTGTCAATAATCTGCAGGAATCGTTGGACTACCTCAGAGTCAGCATCAAGTATATGCTTTTTGATCTGGAGGCTACACGTCGGGAAAATGCCTATCTGAGGAAATTACTTGAGGACAACACAAATCAGTAAAAGCGGGCTCTGTGGTATTTTAACTTGAAAATTTACCTGAAGTAAGCACTTACTTCACTATGAAGACGCTACCACCTATGACGGAGCGTCTTTTTGTTTGTCCGGTCCGAAAACTTGCTTTATCACTGCAAAAAGCAGGATTTGGATGGGGGTTTGTCAAAGTAGCAGCGGTTTTATGTCGATAGAGTAGGTGTTAAATAACTGCGCACTGGGTGCATGTTTGCAGTATGGTGAACATTTGGTGTGCGTAAGCAGAATAAGAATATGGACAATATCGGCTGTGGAGTTGGTGTTAATAGTTTTGGCTGTTGTTTGACAGGCGATGTTAATGTGGTAAAATTCTCTGCGGCAGGTAAAAATCAAAATAGTAATTTACGGACGAGGTAATTATGTTTGAGCGTTTTACAGACCGGGCAAGGAAGGTTATGGCGCTGGCCAATCAGGAGGCGCAGAGATTCAACCACGAGTACATCGGCACCGAGCACATCTTGTTGGGGCTGGTCAAAGAGGGCAGCGGCGTAGGCGCAAATGTTCTCAAGAACCTCGATGTGGACATAAAGAAGCTTCGCCTGGAAATCGAAAAGCTGGTGAAAAGCGGCCCTGACATGGTGACGATGGGTAAGCTGCCGCAGACGCCGCGCGCCAAGAAGGTTATTGAGTTCGCGATAGAGGAGGCTCGCGCGCTGAATCATAATTATGTGGGGACCGAACACATACTGTTAGGACTGCTGCGGGAAACCGAGGGCATCGCGGCACAGGTGCTCATGAATCTCGGATTAAAGCTTGAAGATGTTCGTCAGGAGGTGCTCAACCTGTTAGGCGCCGGTGTTGAGAATACGTACCAGAGTATGGGAATAAAGATGGGGCCGTCAGCGGCGCAAAAGCAAAAAAGCAAAACGCCCGCGCTGGATAGTTTTGGCAGAGACCTGACGGAGCTGGCTTCGAAGGATAAACTGGACCCGGTGATAGGGAGGCTGGATGAGATTGAGCGGCTTTTGCAGATTTTGTGCAGGCGTACAAAGAATAATCCCGTGTTGTTGGGCGAGGCCGGCGTGGGCAAGACGGCTATTGTTGAGGGTCTGGCGCAGAGAATAATCAATAAGGAAGTCCCGGAAATTTTGAAGAACAGGCGTCTTGTGGTGCTTGATTTGGCGATGATGGTGGCAGGCACCAAATATCGGGGCCAGTTTGAAGAGCGAATAAAGGCAGTGATAAACGAGGTGAGAAGAGCGGGTAATGTGGTGCTGTTTATTGACGAACTGCATACGCTTGTGGGTGCCGGCGGCGCCGAAGGCGCTATCGATGCGTCCAATGTCCTTAAGCCGGCCCTGGCAAGAGGTGAGGTCCAGTGCATAGGTGCGACAACCTTCGATGAATACAGGAAGTACATAGAAAAGGATGCGGCACTTGAAAGGCGTTTTCAAACGATACCCGTTGAGCCGCCGTCAAAAGACGAAACGGTTGGCATATTGAGGGGATTGCGCAGCCGATATGAAGATCACCACAAGGTGCACTTTACCGACGAGGCTCTTTACCAGGCGGTGGAGCTTTCCTCGCGATATATATCCGGCAGATGCCTGCCGGACAAGGCGATAGATGTCATTGACGAAGCCGGCGCGCGAGTTCGACTTAAGAACATGACACCGCCGCCGGATTTGGCTGATATTGAGGCGAAGATTGAAAAACTGCAGGCCGATAAAGATGAGGCCGTCAGGAATACCGATTATGAGCAGGCTGCGGCCTTGAGAGACCAGGCGCAGCAGTTGTTGGCCCAGAAGAATGAGATTCAGCAAAAGTGGCACGAGCGGAACAAGGAAACGGCCGGCGAAGTTAATAATGAGGTCATCGCGGAGGTGGTAAGTAAGATGACCGGTGTGCCTTTGACCCGTCTGGAGAAAAAGGAGGCGCAGCGATTGCTGGAGTTGGAGGCTGAACTTCACAAGACGGTTGTCTCGCAGGATGAGCCTATTACCGCAGTTGCCAAGGCCGTTCGAAGGAGCAGGAGCGGCCTGAAAGACCCGAATCGCCCGATGGGCAGCTTCATTTTTATTGGGCCAAGCGGTGTGGGCAAAACGCTGCTGGCCAGGGCATTGGCTGAATTCATGTTTGGTAACGCCGATGCGCTGATACAGATAGACATGAGCGAATACATGGAAAAGCACAATGTCAGCAAGCTGGTTGGCGCCCCTCCCGGCTACGTGGGATACGAAGAGGGTGGTCAGCTTACCGAAAGGATCAGGCGACGTCCGTATTCAGTGCTGCTGTTGGATGAGATTGAAAAGGC
>SDBT01020560.1_pt1 | contig 10321 bp, 8 predicted proteins | sample 2277101 | NCBI WGS metagenome assembly SDBT01 (sample SAMN10404973, study PRJNA504765) | marine sediment metagenome | isolation source: marine sediment core GS10_PC15, 103 cmbsf | place: Arctic Ocean: Southern Knipovich Ridge | collected 2010
GATTTATAGTACTTATCTCAATCGTCGCAAACTACAAACAAATTCCGTACATTGAAAGTGTTGTAACTATCCTGATTGCATTGGTAATATTGAAAGTAGGACTGTTCAGCGCAAAAGAATCTTTGTTTTTCCTTCTGGATTATTGGAACGATCCAATTTTATTAAGAAAAATAAAGAAAGTTTTTAAAAAAGAAAAAAACCTCATTGTAAAAGTAAATAAAATAAGACTCAGACGAGCGGGAACATTTGTTTTTGGAGAGGCGTTTGTGGAATTAAATCCCTACGCGGGTATTGAAGATTTGAGAGAGGCATTGGACTTGTTAAAAGGAAAAATAATGGAGCTGGATCCCTACATTAAAGATTTCCCTATATACACACATATTTCAAAGGCAAAAAATGTAAAAATAGCAATCCCTATTAAAAACGGACGATCGTTAAAGGCGAAAACAGCATCAAATCTGAAGGAAACTAAAGCCTATCTTTTTGCAAGAATCTCAAAAGGAAACATCACAAATTTTTATATAAGAAAATTATCCGCAAAAGATAAAAAGCCGGTGGAATTCGCCAATTTTCTAAAAAAAGAAAAAGTTAAGATAATCGTAAATAATAAATTACATTCCCTTATTTATTATAATTTAAGAAGAACACATCACATTCTAATTTATCCAAACCTTTCAGGCATAAAAACCGCGGGAGAAACTATAAAATTACTATTGATCGATACTTAAATGATCTGCGCGCCACTGAAAAAAAAGACGGTTTCATCTTTATTGAAAAGTCTGCGTGAAGCTCAAAAAGTCGTCGATATTATTGAAGTTTGGTTTGATGAACTTGGAGAAACGTACAAAGAAGAATTAAACAAAATTTTTATAGAAAAACGCCTTCCCTTTATCTATAAATGCCAAAGATCGGAAAATATCGAAAAAATTTTTCAAAAGAAGGTTGAATTTATAGATCTGGATATTTCGACTCCAACCAAAATTATTAAGGAAGTCAGAAAAAAAAGCCCAAAAACCCTTTTAATCATTTCATTTCATGATTTTAATCAAACGCCCTCCACAAAAACATTAAAAAATATAGCAAAAAAAATGAAATCAAAAGGCGCGGACATCATAAAAATCGCGACACAGGCTATATCATTTGAAGACAGTATAAGAATGCTAAGCTTTTTAAGTGAACTTCACGCCAAAGGAGAAAAGGCGATCTGTCTATGCATGGGTGCAAAAGGCGAAATAACACGAACTGCTGGACATTTGCTGGGAAATTACCTAATGTACGCCCCAATAAACGACAGTGACAAAACCGCACCCGGACAAATAACAGTTAACAAATTAAAATGGCTCTTAAAATAGGAATAGTCGGTCTCCCAAACGTAGGGAAATCAACACTTTTTAACGCCCTGACCAGAACAAAAAGTGCACAAGCGGCAAATTATCCATTTTGTACAATAGATCCGAATATAGGTGTCGTGGGAGTGCCGGATGATCGATTACACCACCTTGCAAAAACTTCTCAATCCGAAAAAATTATTCCAACCACGATCGAATTTGTGGACATTGCGGGTCTTGTAAAAGGAGCGAGTTTGGGAGAAGGATTGGGAAATAAATTTCTTTCAAATATCAGGGAATGCGATGCTATAGGGCATGTGGTTCGATTTTTCAAAGATCCGAATGTAACGCATGTCCACAGTGAAGTAGACCCGAAACTTGATAGGGAAGTGATCGAATCAGAACTCTTGCTTGCTGATATCCAGACTATGGAAAAAAGAATAGAACGCGCCGAATCAGAAGCAAAATCAGGAAAAAAAGAAAAAATTCAATACGCCGCACTGCTAAATAAAGTTATAGATCACTTAAAATCCGGCACACTCGCGGGAAATATCCCGATAGAAGAAGAAGAGAAAGAAATTTTAAGAGATTTATTTTTATTAACAATGAAGCCACATCTATACATTTTAAATCTCCATGAAGACGAAATCACACAGGGTGTAGACATAGAAAAATTCACTCAACAGTTAGGCCTGGAAAACCCGGATAAAATAATCCCGATATGTGCGAAAATAGAAGAAGAATTAGGGGATTTTGGTCACGAAGAAGCCACAGAATACCTGAAAACGCTGGGTTTGGATGAAACAGGACTAAACGCTCTTATAAGGAAAGCTTATGACACTCTCGGCCTCATAACATTCTTTACCTCCGGACCGAAAGAAACCCGTGCCTGGACAGTCGAAAAAGGCGCTCTGGCTCCAAAAGCCGCGGGGAAAATTCATACTGATTTCGAAAAAGGATTTATCAAAGCGGAAGTCGTTGACTGGGAAGATCTCCATAAATCAGAAGGAGAGATAAAAGCCAGAGAAAAGGGCTTATTGAGAATGGAAGGCAAAGACTATATCGTTCAAGACGGCGACGTAGTACATTTTAAATTTTCCCCTTAAGAATATCTTTTTAGTTCCCAGAAACTTTTCAAAAGATAGAAATAAATTATCACCAGCTCAATAAGAATCGGCAACCAGCTTCTTTGTATATCTAAAAGTCGAAGTTCAAGGAAAAGAGTGGAAATCCCAAGAACGGGAACTCCAAAAACAATAGCCCAGATTAGTTTTTTGTTTCTTGCATACGGAACGTGATTTCTTATTAGTCTGGTGATGAAAATTGCCATCACAAGCAAAGACAAAACACCAACATAAGAAATCACTTCAGCCATAAGTTTCTGAGGGGTCAAAAACTTAAGAAGCAAAGGGTGAAAAAACCATACAATTCCCGTAACAAAAATAAGGAAATAAGAAAAATATAATTTTGAATAAGGAACCCTGTAAACTGACTTAACGGTATCAATTTGCTCAATCTCATCAAAAATATGCCCAATATCCTCTATGTCTTTGACAACAATCTTCACATAAAAACAGGCGTCCTTCAGTTTATGCAAAGACCAGGCCTTTAAAGAAATCATATTTGATGAATATCTGTAGAAAATCTCTGAAATATCCCGCAAAAGCCCAAAACGATTTTTTGCCAAAACCTTTACGTCAACTCTTATGCCGGAAAGACCTTTCTTATCAGCTTTACTGAAAAGTTTTGTTACATCAACGGCTTTGATCTGCCCTTCACCGATAGCGGTAAAAAGATCATCAAAATTTCTGAAATTTCTAGCGAAACGATCAGTTAATTTTTTCTTTATTCTTTTAAAATTAATTTTTTTAAAAAATCCCAACTGCGCAATATCAAATTCTTTTTGTAAAAGCTTGAACCCTTCCTCTATTTTTTCCTTCTTATTTATTTTTTTAAGAGAATTTTGAATTTTTGTTCTTGCCAGGCTTGTTTTTACAAATGACAGCCATGATAAAGAGGGTCTGGATCTTTTATCGGTAATTATACTAACAACATCACCGTTTTTTAGCATACTCGTGATGGGCATAAAATTATTATTTATTTCCGCTTTTATAGCATTATTCCCAATTTCGGTATGGATGGCATAAGCAAAATCAATTGCGCTGGCACATCTCGGGAGATCGATTTTTCCACCTTTGGGAGTGAAAATGTAAATCCGGTCCTGAAAAATATCAACCTTCAGGTCCTCAATAAAATCATCGGAAGATTTGCCATTTTTCTCTATTTCAACAATTTTATTCATCCAGGCTGATCGGGCGTCTTTAGTGATATTTTCTTTTTCACCGTTTTCACTGAAAAAATTTGAAGCGATTCCGTACATTGCCTCCAAATGCATATTTTTTGTCCTTATTTGCACCTCACCCAACATCCCGTTAACACTGAAAACCATTGTATGGAGGCTCTGGTATTTGTTCATTTTAGGATTGGCAATATAGTCCTTGAATTTACCGATTTTGGGAATATATTTGCTATGAACCACTCCAAGCGCTTCATAACACTGCGGAATGGTTTTAACGATTATCTTAATGGCATTTCTGCCTACAATATCCTCGATGCTTTTCCCGCAGGAACTAAGCTTTTTATATATTGTATAAAGATTTTGCTTTCTCTCGGTTGCTTCAGCAGGAATCCCGATACTCTCAAACGCATCGGCCAGGGTCTTGATAAATTTATTTAATTGCTTCTTATTTTTTTTATTTATTTCGTCTAATTTTTCCTTCAGGTTTTTGTATTCAGTTGGGAAAAGATATTTGAAACACAAATCTTCCAATTTACGTTTCAAGCACTGTATGCCCAACAAATTAGCGATAGGGACAAAAATTTCCAAAGTCTCTCCGGCAATTCTTAGACGTTTTTCAGAACTCACAAAATCCAGGGTTCTCATGTTGTGCAGTCGATCAGCCAGTTTTATAAGAATAGCGCCCGGATCCTTTGCGCTATGCAAAAATAATTTTTTCAAAGATTCCACCTGGCGCTCCGGCATATTATGTTGATAGTGGACTTTGGACAATTTTGTTACCCCTTCAACCAAAAAAGCTACTTTTTCACCAAATAAACTCTTAATTTCACTAATATTATGTTCAGTATCTTCGGGAATATCATGAAGAAGTCCGGCCAGCAAAATCTCTTCGGGAGCATGTAAATCAGATAAAATTTCAACTGTTGATAAAGGATGAACAACATAAGGGGTTTTATTATCCTTTCTGAGTTGTCCCTCATGAGCCTTCTGAGCAAATTTTATCGCTTTTCTGAAAAGTTTCTCATCAAAACCAGACAAATAATCTTTAATTTTCTTAATTAAAGCACTCGTATCGAAATGTTTTTTGAGAATAATGGAACTTTCCATACTTTTAGCCTAAAAAAGTAAAAAAAGTATGACATGAAAGTTTCCGCTAGTCAAAGTCTAAAACGATTGAAAAAAAGCCAAAAACAAACTATAATACACAGATACATTAAAACTTAAAAATGCCTGAAACAGATACAAACAAGAAAAGGTCACTAAAAGAAATACTAAAAGATGCGGGGAAGCAGATAACAGCCAGTTTAGTTATACTGGTCATAGGATTTTTTCTTTTAAACGCATCAGCATATATCCAGATTGCAAAAAGCAAGTGGGCCACTCTGACCGGTACAGAAACGGAAAGTCCGCTAATGGGGCTGGTAGAAGACAATGTCGCGAAAAGCGGCGAAAAAGACCTGAAAACAAGTTCTGATCCCGATATCCAGAAAAAACAAATTCCCGATCTGACACTTGAAATAGCCCCAAGCGACAATAGAATCATTATCCCGCGTATAGATCAAAACATACCCATCGTCCGGATAAGCAGTGAAAGCTTGATAAGAAGAGATTGGGATGCCCTGGAAGACGAAATGCAGGAAGCCCTGAAAGATGGAATCGTCCACTATCCCGGAACAAGCCTCCCGGGAGAAACCGGAAATGTGGTGATAACAGGACATAGCTCTTATTTTCCCTGGAGTCCGGGAAGATTCAAAGATGTTTTTGCGTTATTGGAAGATGTGGTTGAAGGAGACAAAATAGTTGTTTACTACGAGCAGGATAAATATATATACGAAGTAACCGAAGTAAAAATCGTACTTCCGGAAGATATTGAAATATTAAAGCAGACTCCTGAAGATAAATTGACTTTGATTACCTGCTGGCCGGTTGGAACAAACTTAAAAAGACTGGTTGTCTCGGCAAAGCCAATAGAAGTTAACGGTGAAAAGATTGAAAATAAAATACTTCGCTAGGAGTCCATTCCTTCAAGTTGTTTGAGCAGTGCTTCTTCTTCACTTTCCTCTTTTTGTTCTCCGGCTTTCTCTTTCTTTTGAATCTCAGCCATTCTTTTTTTGAGTTTGGCCTCATCGATCTTGGGAGCTTTTCTGGCGCTTATTCTACTCATTTCTTGTTCATATTCGTTATCAAGACTGGCTAATTGTTCTTTTTCATTAACAAGAATGTCGCGAAATTTTGATATTTGTTCTGCGGTCATAATAGGCATGATCTGCATCCAATATTCGCGTTCCTCATCATTCATCGACTCGGTTTCGTAAATAAGCTTAACAAGATCAGGGAATTTTTCTCTGACAAGAGCGGGAATAATATATCTCTGCTCCGCTTCTTTCATATATTGTTCAGCGGATTTGTTTTTATCTATCACTATCCCGTCCCCGGATATAACAACACCCGCCGTTCCACCGGTCTGAGCTGTCTGTGTCGTTTGTGTATCCTGAACCATGACCATATTATACTGAATTTAAGAACTTATAACAATTTATGAATATTGTTTTGCACTTTAAAAAATATACTCTCTGAATTTCGTAATTAATGCTTTAAGTTCCCGACTCACAGGCTTCTTTGCTTTTTCCATCTTTTCAATATCTTTTTCCAATTCTGAAATAACACTCTTGATTATTTCCATATATCTTTCAACCAGTTCTTCATGCCTTGGATCCTGTTTTATTTCCTCATTCACTTTTTGCAGAGCGGGGGATAATATTTCCGCGATTTTATCGTATTTCTTCGTGATATTTTTATTTTGCATTTGAAGTCTGACTTTTTCTTCTAATTTTGAAATAACCAATTCTTCCTGAGCAAGATCGGGAGGTTTTACCTCCGAGAGTGTATTTGGAACAAACGCCGCCAATAAATTTAACTCACTTCTAATGGGTGAATCAGCGCCGTCTAGCTGGAATGTTTTGGGTTTCTTGCTTTTGGGAACGAAATATTTAAATTCTTTTCGATTCCCGGTGGCATATGCCACGATAATTCCACTTTTTAAATTTTTTGAGAAAAATATAACAGTCCCCTCGGGAATTATTTTTTGCCTTTTTAATGAAAGTAGTGTCGAATCCTTATAACCACTCTCATGAGCCAATTTCGCGGCCAGAACTTTGTGGTTGGTAAGATGATCAACATCCCCGCCAGAACCAAACAACATATAAGAAACAAAAAGAGTGGAGGTCATGGAAGCATCCAATTTTGTTTTGGAATTATATGAACCATATAAAGCATAGAAATCTTCATAGTCTTTAGGAACTCCTTTTAACATTTGCTCTTTCAATCTTTTTCTTTGCTCTTTCGATCTTTTTCTTTGTTTATCACTAAACTTTTCTTTTCCCAAATCACCTTCATTCAGGCTCTTCCTGTAATTTCCGGGAATACGATCAACCAAATGAGCATATTGCCCCATAAAAGCGCATAGCGTAATCGCAAACTCGATTACGTTTTTGGACAATCCATATTGCTTTCCAAGATCAACAGCGGCCTTGGCAAGTTCTTTGAATTTACCTTCAGGCATTTTTCTAACCGCTTCAGGCAATTTATCTTTGTTGGCCGGTTTTTTCAAATCCTTTGCCGGCCCGGCGCTCTGCGCTTTTCTTTCAACTTTTGAGGGAGAAGACACCGCGCTAGGTGAAGAAGCAGGAGTTGCAGGAGCACGATCACTCCCGGGACTACCTGCAGGCTTGCCATTTTTAAACAGAAATATTTTCATAATAATTTAAATTACAAATAAATCACCACCTTTTTCTTCTATTCGCTCTTTCGTATTTCTCACCCTCTCAACAAGATTTTGCATTTGATAAGTATCTTTATGTCCGGCATCAAACAAATCCTTGATTTCCCGGATAGCTGAAAGCAAATTCACAGCTTCCATATCGGCCAGACCTTGCTTTTCCTCAGACAAATCGTCATAAACAGCCTTATTTATCAGAGTGGAAGGTGTATGAAGTTTTATTTTCTCATCATTAATAAGCGAAATAACCAAATGCAGAAATTTATCGTTCTCATCACTTACACCTGTAGGGTCAGATAACGGAGTATTTAACTCTTTCTGAACCTGTGGGTCCTTATAAACAGCTTTTTGTTGACTTTCGTCTTGCGATTGAACCATAGTTAGCTTGAATTAATCTTCAAATTATAGCAAAATTAGGGCAATAAATCAATTCTATGGACCTCAAATCAGCACAAGGAAGGATCGAAAAACTAAAGGGAAAAATAAAAGATTTAAACTACAAATACTTTGTTTTGGACGAATCAGAGGTTAAAGAATCGGTCAGAGATGCCCTTAAACGGGAATTGATTGAATTGGAAACAAAATTTCCACAGTTTATAACGCAGGATTCACCCACACAAAGAGTGGGAAGTGTCCTTTCCGGTAGGTTCAAAAAAGTTCGTCACCGCACCCGGAAAAAAAGCCTTGCAGACGTGTTTAACGCCGAAGAAATCAAAGAATGGCATGAAAGAATAAAGAAATTAACGAACACACCGATAGAATTCGTCTGCGAACTCAAAATTGATGGGTTGAATATAACCGTCCAATACGAAAAAGGACATTTCAAAAGAGCTTTGACCAGAGGAAACGGAGTAGAAGGCGAAGACGTAACGCATTCCGTAAAAACCATCGAAAGCATTCCTTTGGAATTAAATAAAAAAATAGATTTGGAAGTCTCAGGAGAGGTTTTTATGCCTAAGAAATCATTTGAGAAGCTGAATAAAGAGCAAAAAAGCAAAAACCTCCAGAAATTCGCGAACCCCAGAAATGCCGCTGCGGGATCAGTCAGACAACTGGATCCAAAAATTGCGGCAAGCAGAAATTTAGACATGATTTTTTACCACATCGACAAATCAACACTGAAAAACGTAAAATCCCAGGAAGAAACTTTAAGAGGATTCAAGGCGCTGGGCCTGAAAACCTGCAATCAATACAAAAAATTTCACAACATCAATGAAGTAATAAAATTTTGCGAAAGTTGGCACAAAAAAAAGAACAAACTCCCATACGAAATAGACGGAATAGTAATAAAAGTCAACAGTTTCCAACAGCAAAAACAAATGGGCTATACGGCAAAAGCTCCACGTTACGCGGTCGCTTATAAATTCCCGGCAGAGCAGACAACAAGCCGAATTTTGGATATCATTCTCCAAATTGGACGAACCGGAGCGGTCACACCGGTAGCGGTTATGAAACCTACACTTGTAGCCGGCTCGATTGTATCCCGTGCAACACTCCATAACGAAGACGAAATAAACAAAAAAGACATTCGAATAGGGGATACAGTAATTATTCAAAAAGCCGGAGACGTGATCCCGGAAGTGGTGCAGGTTATGAAGGATCTAAGAACAGGAAAAGAAAAGAAATTCCACTTTCCAAAAAAATGTCCGATCTGCAAATCGAAAATTGTTAGAGAAAAAGGCTTGTCCGCCTACAGATGCACAAATCCAAATTGTGAAGCAAAAGAGAAAAGAAGCATTGGGCATTTTGTTTCCAGGAAAGGCTTCGATATCGACGGTTTGGGCAACAAAGTCGTCATTCAGCTCGTAGAAAACGACCTTTTGAAAAACACGGCGGACATCTTTACATTAAAAAAAGAAGATTTAATGAGTCTGAATTTATTTAAAGAAAAAAGGACGGAAAATCTGATTATAAGCATAAATAAGGCGAAAATCATGCCGCTCGATAGATTCCTTTTTGCGCTTGGAATCCGTTATCTGGGAGAGCAGAGCAGTTATGATTTTAGTAAATTTTTAATAACACATACGAAAAAATCCAACACAAAAATTAAAAGAATAAAAATAAAAAACTCACAGCAATCAATGTTCAAAATTTCAGAAACAACAAACACTCCAAAAGAAAAATTCCCAATCCTCGATTTAATAGCTACAGTCCAATCATTTTCACTCGAAGAAATTAAAAATATAGATGGGATAGGAGACAAAATCGGAGAAAAATTATATGAATGGTTTAATGACAAAAATAACAAAAAATATTTGGAAAAGCTTTATGAAGTTGGCGTAATCCTCGCCACCGATCACTTAAAAACATCCGGTAAATTAGCCGGAAAAAGTTTTGTGCTGACAGGAACATTACAATCAATGACGAGAGATCAGGCAAAAATCCGGATAAAGCAAAAAGGCGGAAAAGTTCATTCTTCGATAACAAAAGATACAAACTTTCTTGTGGCGGGGCAGTCACCGGGTTCCAAACTCAAAAAAGCCAAAGAATTAGGGATAAAAGTCATCAATGAAAGCATTTTTAAACACATGCTTTAATCGATCACTTCTCCTCCAAAAATATTAAGCGCTTCCTCCACCTCCACAACGGATTTTATTTCCAATTCCTTTACAACGGAAAGAATCTTTACAGGCTTACCGGTGACATCCTTGATGACAGCTTCCAGCTCAATCCGATGATCATGCTCCATGACTTTATCTCTATGAAACCTGGTTTCAAATTGAATAGTCAAATCATTCTCTCCCAATTCCACAGGAACAGCGGTTTTTAACGATAAACGCAAAGCAGGAACTTTTATTCGTTCAGTAATTATGGGCCAATTTTCCTTCAGGCTCGGGAGTTCAAATATAATCGCGCCAGTATCTATAGCTTTATGCTCTCTTTCTTCCGCAACTTTTTTTTCGATCTTCTCAACTC
>SDBT01020561.1_pt1 | contig 10321 bp, 11 predicted proteins | sample 2277101 | NCBI WGS metagenome assembly SDBT01 (sample SAMN10404973, study PRJNA504765) | marine sediment metagenome | isolation source: marine sediment core GS10_PC15, 103 cmbsf | place: Arctic Ocean: Southern Knipovich Ridge | collected 2010
GGGGAAATCGAAATATGGGATGAAGCTGAAAAAATTTTAGGAGAAACAATAAACAATTTCACAAAAAATTGGAAAATAAATAAAGGTGATGGGGCTTTTTATGGACCCAAAATAGATATTCATATCAAAGATGCATTAGGAAGAAGTCATCAATGTGCTACTATACAATTGGATTTTAATATGCCACAACGGTTTAAATTAAAATATCAAAACGAAAAAGGTGAAGATGAAGTTCCTGTAATGATTCATAGGGCGATATTTGGTTCAATTGAAAGATTTTTTGCAATACTTACTGAACACTATGCTGGTAAATGGCCATTTTGGTTATCACCCAGACAAGTTAAAATTATACCTATTGCTGACAAATATTTAGAATATGCGAAAAAAGTAAAAGATATTATACATAAGAATAAATATTATGTTGATGTAAATAGTAACAATAATACACTCAATAAGAAAATAAGAAATGCCCAAAAGGAACAATATAATTATATTTTAGTGGTTGGACAAAGAGAGCTCGATAATGATACTATTAGTGTTAGATATAGGGATAATAAAAATAAAAAAGTTGTCACAATAAATGAATTACTGGAAGAATTTAAAGAAAATATTGTGAAATTTAAGTAATCTATGCAATGGTTATAAAAAATAGACAAGAATAAGAGAAACAATATATTAATCTTTATTTATTGGTATGATTAGTTTATCTATTATAATATATACATATTATATGGATGACTATAATAAATATTCAAATCTAAAACAATCAAATGATAGTTCATTTATAGATCCATTATTACAAAAAATATTACATAAATATCATGGGCAATTTATTGCTACAATAAATTGTAAATTAAACATACAATCAGATTATTACTTGAATATAGACGAATTATTTAGTAGTAATAAAAAATATGACATCATTTATGCCAATATAAATAATGACAATGATGCGGCAGATATAACCAATACATGTGGTAATATAACAAAACAACTTATATTTCATGTATTAAAAGAGTATGATTTTAATAATTTTATTAGATCAATAAATTATAATAATACTGACGTATATCATAATGGTAAAGATAATGGTTACTATTATATGGTTGTGAATACAAGCCATGCCTAAAGGCATACTCGTTTCACTCGTCATGCTGAAGGTATTGCCAGGATAGAATTTGAGTATAAATTTATATAGATTATGTGATTATCTATATAAATAAATAAAAGTTTAGTGCAGTTATTTATGATATACTAATTTGTATATAGAGTCTATAATGACTACATACGGATCAGCTATAAAATTTTCAGTTTATACTGGAGGGAAAATAGCACGCACAAATAGACGACAAAATACTCGCAGAAATAGACAATCTACAAGAACAAAATCTAATAGATATAATAAACCAAATGTGGTAATAAAAAAAAACAGTATTTCTGTGAATAATATGAATAATAATGTGCCAGCAAATAAATCAAAACGAAAACTTAATAATTCAGGAGTCAATATTACTATAAGGAATAGTATGTCTGGTTCATGGAGCTCAAAAACACGAAGTGGCATAAAATCAACGTACGGCACATCACACTATCAATATATGAAAAGTAGAGCTGTAGCAAAAAATAATGTCCCTCCATTAAGAAACAACAATCAAAATAAAATGATAAACACACAAACAACAAGATCAATTAATAATGGAAAAAGAAAAGGTAATAATAATTCAATTGATAAGTCATTGAAAAAGTCAACAAATATATTCATAAAAAAAGCAGTAAATATGAATGGTAATGGTAAAGTCAATGACGATGTTACAAATGACATTATAACGGACATAATTAATGAACATATAAATGAAAACAATAATATTGATCGAGAAGAAATTGATCATAATGAGTATACCAATATTAAGAATATTAGTAATATTAATCATGTGACAATAGGTAAAACACTTATTCCATGCACACCATTTTTATGGTATAGAGAAGATCAATTATATTGTCCATATACTAAAATAGTAAAAATTGATAAACAATATATGACATCGTTAATTCAAAAATATAATAAAAAAATAAAATTAATCGCAAATGAATATTATATTATAGTACAAAGAAATATATTAAGAGATGCAAATTTATATGTATCATATCATAGTTGTGCATATATGCATGATACTAACAAACAAATAATTCCCCATAATTTCAACAAAAAATATAAATTTAAATCAACATGCATACCACTAACCGATGGATTTATATATGTTCCTGGTGAACATAATTACAAAGAAAGAAAATATGTTTATGGTGATGTTTATATTCACGGTGGTAGTTTTTCTCCTCCTGATCATTTTAAATTTAGGATAAATGAAGATGTTGAGAGTATTAGTATATTGACTCATGGATATAGTACTGAATGTAACGTAAATTGTATGTGTTTGTTTATTATCATTAATGATTTAGAACCAGTTGGTGTTCTTTATGGTAACGTTGTAGATAATAATGATAATAATGATAATAATGATAATAATGATAATAATGATAATAATATAGAAAATATTACAGATAATAATCCAAAAGATGAAAAACCGAAAAAAATAGATACCACTAATGATGGCAGAAGTGAAATAATTAAAATAGAGGAAAAAGTACCGGCTGATACTACAAATGATACTACAAATGATACTACTAATGATGGTAGAAGTGAAATAATTAAAATAGAGGAAAAAGTACCGGCTGATACTGCAAATGACACTATAAATGATACTATAAATGATACTACAAATGATACTACTAATGATGGAAGAAGTGAAATAATTAAAATAGAGGAGAAATTACAACTTGATAATGCTGTTGATAATTCTGTTGATAATGCTGTTAATATTAATATTAATGATCAACACGAGGAAGAGCTACCATTTGATGACGAAGTTGACGAGGTCGACAAAGTCAATGATCAACATGAAGAAGATTTACCATTTGATGATGAGGTCAATGACCAAGAAAAATAATAGTAATATTAAATTCCATAAGTTTATTGTCATTCTTGTAGTATTCTGATAAGACATTATCTACTCTGCAATGATATTGTATTGTATGAGGATTATTTCTGAGAGTATTATATAAATGCATATTATTCACACATATATATTCGTGTTTACCGGGACTTCTTCTCATTATATATTATAATTAGAGTTTTATATTATATAATATTATTGCTATAATATTATTGCTACTATCACAATCAAACATTTCTTTATATTACTTTTAAGTTGACATAATTGACATAATTGACATTATGATATAAAAGTTTTATTTATTCTTTTTTTATCACATGTTGATATATAAATCCTAATAAATAATATATGACTTGTTTTTGGGATGGAATATTGAAAGCACTAAATAGAAATATATTTACAAACAAATTGCATAATCCTAAACCTGTAGAATTAATTAATGTACTTAAATCATGTTCCAAGATAACTTTTGATACATTATGGAATGGAAAAAAGTTAACACATGAACAACTTCAAGAAAATCTGCAACATGTCAATGATTTTGATGTAAACAAATTATATAATGGTTACGATTGTTCAGCGTGTGATCCATTTTTATTATTAGTATGTCAGCTATTCAGAGTAAATATCATACATGATTATAATGGTCGCATTATGAAATATACACATATATTATCAATAAACAAAACACTTAATTTTAAATCTGATAAAGGGCATTTTTGGACATTTTGATACTACAGTAAATATTTTAATATCATAATATATATATATATATATATATAGATGAATTATTATAAACGGAAATATGCCATATATAAAAAGAAGTATTTGAGAGAAAAAGCATATCTGAAATTAAAAAAGAAAATATTTCGAGGAGGTGCAAAAATTGAAAAAATATCGGCAAGTAAACTTTCAGAAGACATAAATAGTATACAATCGTTGGCTAGTAAATTAAATGCCGTGATAAATGAACTTAATAAAGTTGCTGATAAGGAATTTAAAAATAGATTAAGTAAAGATATTATTAATACAATGAAGGATGAAATTAAGACATGGATCGGACAGGTTTCTCAACTCAAAGCCAATGAAAGAGCTATGGTAGCAGAGAAAAAAGCAACTGATGCTATAAATAAACAAAAACTAATTATAGCTAAGAAACTACAAAATATGCGTACTAGTATAAAAGATGTAAGTGATAAAAATAAGATAATTTTTGAAGGTATGAAAGAAATTTTACCCAAAGTAGATGATAAGATTAAAGAATTACAAGAATGGAAAAATAGAGTTGAGAATGACGTGGATACTACATTACAACGTAGCAAAGAAAGTTCAGTTCTTGCCAAGAATGCAGAGGAGCGTGCAAATGAAATTGTTGAACAAATAGATACTTATGCAGAGGATGTTGAAAGTAATAAAAATAGACTTAGTGCATTAACAATTAGACAAAAGGGTTTACGGGAAAAATATAATATAGTTACTTCTGATATTGATAAAATAAATGAAGATTTAAGTGAAAATTCAAAATTTATAAATAAACGGCTTGATTCATTTAATAAAAGAATTAAAGCACTAAAAGAGGAACGAAAAGAAAGAATAAGACAATTAAAACCCATATCTATAGATTTTGATACTAAATTAGAACAGATTGAAACAAATAAAAAAGCTATAACAGATGAAACAACCCGAGCATTATCAAAAGAATATGAATTAAAAAATAAAATTGATACGGAAAAAGAAAGGTTTGATAAATTAATGGAATTAATGAATCCTTAGGTGTTGAATAGAAACTATATATGCAGAGATGAGAATATACAATATAATAATTTGTTTGTTTAAATAAACAAATTATTATATTTATATTTATATAGTTAACTAAATAAATAAATATAATGGACAAATTTCCGGACGATATTCAATTACAAGCATGTATGCTAGAGATAGAAAAAAATCAGATGGAACTACTTAGAGAAACAAGAGCACTATTTTGTGAAAAAATTAGAAATGCTATTAAAATGTGTCATCAATATGTCGATTTGAACTATCCAGAAAATTTATGGGGAGAAAAAAAAGTCAAAGTAGCAGTTGAATTATTTGAAAGATTTGGTCAACTACGTACAACAAGAGAATTTTCAAAACATACTTCAAAATCAAAAGTGAACGCAAAAAGTGATATATATAAAAATATAACATCTATTCGGATAGAATTTTGGAATAAATATTCGGGATAATTGAAAATATTATTAGCATCGTATATACTATAATAAGTTTTTTATAATATATATAATAACACCATGAGCAAAAGAGCCTTAATTATAATGAATGTACAAAATGATTATTTTGTAGGGGGGGCAATGGAAATATCCCATTCACTTAGTATTATCCCGGTCATAAACAGAATAAAACAAAAGTTCGAATATGTTTTTTTTATAGCAGATCGATACTCAAAGAATAATTGTATGTTTAAAAAAAATGGTGGTAAATATCCAAAACATTGTATTCAATATACACATGAAGCAAAATTACATAAATTTATAGAACTGGAAAAAAAGGATAAAATTATATATAAAGGATCAAATGATAAATATATAACTAATACTGCATTTTACAATGCAAAGGATGTAAATGACAAAACAACATTAAACAATTATCTAAATAAAATTGGGATAGATACATTATATGTATGTGGATTGACTGGTATACATGAGACATTATTAGATGCATATAAATTTAGATATAAATGTTATTGTATAGAAGATGCAGTAGTTGGGATAAATAAAAAAAAATCACTATACTGGAAAAATTTCTTAGAAAATAATGGGATAATATATGTAAAATCAGATGATATTAGTCATAACTAATCACATTTGCATGGAATGTACATACTACCAAATGCAGCAATGAAATATAAAATTGAATGGAAAAATTTAGCAGATATTGTTGGACACCCATCTTTTAATAAACTATCTTTTCTTTTTGTGATATCAGCCATTAATGTGTGCATTTCTGTACTTGATAGAATATAGAAAATGAGAGTAGCAAATAATGCTTGTTTTGCGAAATACCATATAGATTTTTTATTATGAATGGCAAACATGTTAAGAAGTACCAAAATAGAAAACATTAATATTGCAAATATTATGACCTGTATTATTCTAGTATTCGGACTGGGGCATGGATCTACTTTTATTTTTGTTGGAAGGAATGTATTAAGTATTTCATATGTTGTTGGATGCGAAAGTAAAAAAAAGGCAGCTGTACCTATGGAAGCATATATGAGTTTATTAACAAATGACATTATATATTATATACTATCAAAAAAAATTGATGTGATGCCTCAATAATAATATTGCTGTGAAATATTTAATAAATAAATGTTTATATAAATATATAAATATTCATTCGTTTTTTTCATATAAATATTATTTATAGAATAAATAATATCTATTAAGTAAATATAGTTGCATAGACCAATGGACATGAATAATTCAGTAAAACTAAATTCGGTAGATGTATTAACTAATCACAATATGTCTTTTTCTATGTTAATTGATAGCAATATACACAATGATCCACTAACATCTGCTTTGCCTAGAAAAATACACTCTTGGGTAAATGATTCAAATTCATCAGAATGTTACAACTGCAATGAATCATTTTCATTATTAAAACGTAAACATCATTGTAGACTATGTGGAAGAATATTTTGTTATTCATGTTGTAATAAATATGAACTAATACCTGATACTTTATCATTATCTCGCGCGAAAAAAAACATATGGCATCATATTGAATCATATTTTACATTAAAAAATGTATCTAAGCGGAAAATATGTAATAAGTGCAATATGTTAATAAAGAGAATAAATTCAATCAAAATATGGATACAAATATTTTGTTTTGCAGGACTCGATATAAAAGAAATCATGGTTGTTCGCCAAGTATGTAAAAAATGGTGGTTTGCTGCAAATTATTATATGTCAATTTTTCGCGAGATACAATATAAGCTACCAAATGAGAAATATAGCAAGTTAGAGAAGAACTTGATATGGATAAATGCTAAATATTTGGGCGGCCATAGTAAATATATTTCTTCTTTATTGAAAATAGCTACAGACGATGATATAAATAAAGTTATCAATATAATAAAACAACCAAAAAAAACACGCTGCCGGATGATGATGTGTACGCGAAATTGTACAGAAAAATTATTACCTACAGATTTAATTAATATATTAGTACATTGTTACAGAAGGAATAAAATGTGTAATCATAGGTCCAAAGGTTTCTCCAGGTATAGGTCCTCTACAAGTTCGACCAGTTTGACCTATACAACAGATAAAATAAAATCAATAGTATTGCAAAATATAAATTGCAGTGATGTAGAGTTTAAATGCTACATACCATTATTAATATACAATATAAGATATGATAATGGAATATTAGCAAAGTTTTTGATTAAAAAGTGTTTGAGTAGTTATGATATATTAAGTAATGTATACTGGGAAATAAATCTATACAGAAATGGTACCAAAACAATACCAATATATAATCAATTCTTTGCTAATTTATTAAAAGAAATATCGAAAAATGAAGATATGTATATAAAAATAATGGAAAGTGATTCATTTGTGAAATTGATAGACAAAATTGGCACATCAATATGTAAAAATAATATGATGCCATCAGAATGTAAAAATAAATTTTGTCTAAAACATGATATAATATATCCTATTGATACTACAAAAAGAATAAAAAAGATACACATTAATAAGATTATAACAAAATCTAGCATTAGTCGCCCAATAATCATACCATGTACAACAACAACCAATAAAATTACTCGATTGATGTACAAAAGAGACAATTTACGTAATGATCAGATCATTATTAACATAATTAATTTAATGACCATTATAGTAAAAAGAGATATTGGGTTAGATTTGAATGTACTAACATATAATGTGCTACCATTAAGCAACAAAAGTGGTATAATAGAGATTATGGACAATGCAGAAACTATTTATTACATTAAAGAAAAAATGAAAATGAGTATATTGAATTTTATTATGGAAAATAATGAAAACAAGACAATAAAAGATATCAGAGATGGAATTATTAAAAGTATTGCTGCATATTGTGTAATTACATATTTGATGGGCGTCGGTGACAGACATCTTGATAACATTATGGTATCAAAGAAAGGCAAAATATTTCATATAGATTATGGATACATTTTGGGAAATGATACGATTTTTAATAATGCAAGTATTCGACTGACTCCAGAAATGGTTGATGCGATAGGGGGATTAGGTAGTAGACATTATAATTATTTTAAAGTGATATGTGCAAAAATATTTAATTGTATGCGTAGAAATATAAATATATTTATGGATATGTTACTTATTCTTCCATCTATATCTAATATTCGATTAACAGAGAAAGAAATTATGGAACAAGTATATAAACGGTTTATACCAGGAGAAAATGATATGAGTGCCACATTATATATAGAACAGAAACTTGAAGAGAACCATTTATCATATCAATTTAAGGATTTCTGTCATTACCATAGTCAAGAAAAGACATTCAATGGATTAATAGATAGTTTCAAATTAAAAGTGTATAATATATGGAACAAAATATATCCTTCAAATACACAATCAAAAAATGATAAAGAAGAAGAGGGAGAGGAAAATAAATAGGAACATAATATATGCACCATCGGGGAAGCACCAATGAAGGCTTTATATGAGCAGCTTGTCAATAAAAAATTGATAATAATATTATTTGATATATATATCATATATATATATGTTAACTTATATCACTTTCGGTGACATGATAACAGGCAAAAAGCGTAAACGAGTATCTGATTTTGAGGAAAAAGAACCACCAACTAAAAAAATAAAAGTTGACAATTATATCGTCTGTCCAATATCGAAAAAAATATATTATGATCCCGTATCAGCAGATGATGGATACGTGTATGAAAGAACTTCGCTAGAAAAATGGTTAGATGAAAAAGGAACAAGTCCGGCAACAGGAGAGCGTATGTCACAAAAGGTACATTCATCATTACCTACCAAAATTATGGTTAATGATTTTATTAAGTGTAATCCAAAATATAAAAATATGCAGTATGTGCAGGACTTAACATATAATGTAAATTATAAAATTATTATGAGATTTTTGGAAAATAAAAGATTTCATAAATTATTAGAATATGTAGACTATTGTATAATGAATAAATGTTATTCAATACCAGGATCCATACCAATTATACAACATTTATGCATACATTGCAAAGACGATAATATAATAAAACATGTATTAGATCATTGTTTGGATATTGAAGTTCCAGATAAGATTAGTGGATATATGCCCATACATAATGTATGCAGATATGGATCTGATAGTATAATAAAATATATGATAAACAAATGTAGTAATTTAGAATGCAAAACTTATTTTAAATTGAGACCAATACACATGATTTGTCAATATTCCACAGCAAGTAATGTAAAATGTTTAATTGATAAGGGAGTCAATCTGGACTGTGCAGATATGTATGGAATAACACCCATACTTATTGCGTGCAAGTACGGAGATTATGCAATGATACGACATCTTAATAATGCTGGTGTAAATGTATGTACACATGATAATAATAAAAATACTGTAGTAAATATTTCACTACAATATCAAGACAAAAATACAATAATATATATATTGGCTGAATATTATAGAAAAATGTTGACATTTACTATTTCTAATGATGATATTGTTGCTGAAGATGAGATTGTTTCTGAATTAGATGAATTGGATGAATTTAATGAGTTATTAAACGAATATGAATATAATGAATTTTGTGAAGAACTTGAATTAGATTTTTTCGATGAATTACCGGGATTAGATGAAAATAACACAACTAACGATGAAATTAAAGTTGAAGATGAAGATGACGTTGAAGATACACCAACAATAGAATTATTTGACGATGCATTAAAAAATTGTACAGATTATATAAAATATATAACTCAAAACAGCAAACTAACTAATGAACAAGATAAACATAATGTCTTACTCATAGTTTTGACACTAGAAAACAAATATAACAACAAAACATTAACTAATTATGAGTTAGATAACTTAATAAGAGATGGGAAAATTTAAATACAGTTTTATTATTCGAATAAATATGTAGCATAAAATATTGTGCTACTTGTTTGCATCTAACAAAAAAATATTGTTGTTTGTTGTTGTTGTTGTTTTAAAAAGAAGCTTTGCTTCTTTTCATAATATCAAAAAAA
>SDBT01020562.1_pt1 | contig 10321 bp, 13 predicted proteins | sample 2277101 | NCBI WGS metagenome assembly SDBT01 (sample SAMN10404973, study PRJNA504765) | marine sediment metagenome | isolation source: marine sediment core GS10_PC15, 103 cmbsf | place: Arctic Ocean: Southern Knipovich Ridge | collected 2010
GATCAGAACCAGCCCAAAAGGCAAGGGTCAGCCGTTCATCGGCACTTGCACAAAATGCGGGATGCCAAATTTGCCGTTTGAAGCTGCGAGCCAACCGTGTCCTCTGGATGAGGTTGTATCGGACGCGGCGGCGCTTACTCATATTCTCAAGTCACCTTAAGGGAGGGCTGATCGGTGGACGCAAACGACATCACAGCGATTCGGTCAGAGGCTATCCTAGAGTTTTGTGAAAAGGTGGAGCTATTGCCGTCGGTCCAGGTGCGCGGCTTGCCGGATGACGTGAGGCGCTATCGGATGCAGGCGGCGTTTGCTGCTCGCGCGCAGCAGAGGGAGCCTTCGGAATGAGCCTCAGTGAGAATGAAGCCAGGGTGCTGGAGTATCTTTGCCAATACGCTGAATTTGCGTGGCCGTTCCAACCAATTTCCGCCGACCTCAAAATGACCACACCAGAGGTCCGACTTGCGTGTCGGTCTCTTCAAGCCGACGGACTAGCAAAATTTTGCCGCGGCCTGATGACAGAGGATGGCAATCTTGCGGGGAGCGGATACAGCGCGACCCATAAGGGCGAGCAGAAATTTGCCGGCATTCTCGAAAACACACAGCACAAGGAGACTTGAAATGGGCCACGTTTTAGAGATTGTTGACAAGCTGCGGGAAGCGGCTGACGAGTTTGATTTCGACGAGTATTCTGGCGACTTTTATTCGCCATCCAGCGCCGCACTATTGCGTGAGGCGGCGGACCAGATTGATCGGCTGTGTGTGGCGTTGGAACTGGCAGCAGGTGCAAAGATACATCAGCGCCCGAACATCCAAAATGGGGAGGGCTGAGGTGAGCGAGTTTCAAATGGCGATGATCGTTTCAATGCGGTTCTGGCCCGGCACGTCTATCGTCGAGGGCGCTTATGCGATCATGGAGCAAATGCCGCCAGAGAGCATCATTATTAATGCGACGGGGATGGGAAAAGACCTGCCGGGATCGCCCATTACCGATCAGGGCATCTTTCCGGAGAACGCCATCGCGTGGGAATTGAATTATCGTGGGAAGCTTGGCTTTATGCATCAGGCGCGCGCTCAAAGCGAGGCGCGCCAGGTTCGCGTCGAAGATGGATGGCTGTACTTTCTGCATGGCTGGACGCAAGTGATCGCTCAAGTCTATCAACTGGAAATTGTAGGTGATCTGTTTGATCGCCTCGCCGCGATCGCGGGAGGGATTGCCCGATGAAACGTTTCATCCTCGCACATGATCTGGGCACCACCGGCAATAAAGCCACTTTATTTGACGACGAGGGATCGTTGGTGGCAAGCACATTCAGCGGCTATGAAACCGCGCATCCGCAACCGACCTGGGCGGAACAAAATCCGGAAGATTGGTGGCGTGCGGTAATCAACGCGACTCGCGAATTGCTGAGCAAATCACGCATCGCACCGCAGGATATTGCGGTCATCGCTTTCAGCGGACAAATGATGGGATGCTTACCGGTTGATGAGCGAGGCAAGCCTCTCCGTCCCTGTATCATATGGGCGGATCAGCGCGCAGTTGCTCAGGCCAAGCGGCTTGACGAACGAGTCGGCGAAGAACGGATCTATCGTATCACCGGTCATCGCATCAGTCCAACTTACAGTGCGTCCAAAATCGCGTGGGTGCGCGATAACGAAACAGAGGTTTTTAAGCGAGCGCATAAATTCTTAAAAGTTAAGCACTACATTGCCTAATGCATGACCGGTGCATTCGTAGCAGACCGCTCGGGCGCGAGCGGAATGAAGCTCTATTCTCTGGAAGGAGGCACGTGGTCGGATGAGATTCTGAAGGCGATTGATCTCGACCCACTCTTATTGCCGGAGATTCACAATTCGACCGATGTAATCGGCGAACTTACGAAGGAAGCTGCCGAACAATTGGGGCTAACAACTGGAACTCCAGTCGTTATTGGGGGCGGGGATGGCGCAAGCGCAGCGGTGGGCGCGGGAGCTGTGATGGAAGGCCCTGCATACAACTACATAGGCTCTTCCTCCTGGATTTCCTTCGCCGCGCCGCGCCCGATTTACGACCCGGGTCGCCGCATTTTCAATTGGGCGCACATGGTTCCGAATATGTTCGCACCGTGCGGCACGATGCAAGCCGCAGGCGGGTCGTATCAATGGTTGCGTCGTCAGGTATGTTGGATTGAAGGTCGCGAAGCGGACGAGACCGGCGAAGATGTATACGAGATCATGAATCGCCGCGCAGCTGAAAGCATACCTGGCGCGCATGGGTTGCTTTTTCTGCCCTACCTCCAGGGTGAGCGGAGCCCGCATTGGAATCCAAAAGCACGCGGAGGGTTTGTCGGCTTACAGGTCACGCACACGCGTGCTGATTTGATCCGCGCTACGCTCGAAGGCATCAGCATGAATTTGCGGACCATACTGCAATCGTTCCTCGATGCAAACGCACACATCGATGAGGTGATCTTGATTGGAGGTGGCGCGAAGGGAGCGCTATGGCGGCAGATCCTCGCAGATGTATTTGGTCGCCCAACGTTGCGCCCGCGCCTGCTCGACGAAGCGACCTCGCTGGGAGCGGCGATTGCCGGCGGCGTCGGTGTAGGGCTTTTCCACGACTTCTCTATCGTCAAGCAGTGTACCGAAATTGTAGACCGGCATGTACCCAATCCGGAAGCGCGAGCGGTTTATGATCAGCTCTATCCGATCTTCCTCAAAAGCTATAACGCCTTGGTTCCCGTCTTCGACCAGTTACATGAAGTAAGTTCACTATGATCCTATAGGCCTGCGATTTTTGAAACCCGTCAGGCTTGTCCAATCTATTATCACAGGAGGTTCCCATGCCTAAGTATGGTGCTCATGCATTTGTCTGGGTCGACGAGTGGACAACTGAAAAAGGCAACCACGCGATTGAAATGGCAAACCAACAAGGGTACGATTTTATTGAGATTCCATTGCTTAAGCCGCACAAGTTTGACTCGGCAGTGCACAAACAGGCGCTGGCGCGCGCTGGCATATACGCGACCGCCTCGCTCGTGTTGCCAGATGACGCTCATATGCCCGCCCAGCCTAAGCGGGCAAAGGAATTTCTGACCCTCGCGCTCGATAAGCTTGAAGCCCTCGACGGTGACTATCTATGTGGGTGCATCGCCTATGCGCTTGGTCTGTTCACTGGCGCGCCGCCAACTGAGGTGGAACGGCAAACGGTTATCGAAGTGTTGGGTGAAGTGGCGGCAGACGCGAAAAAGCGCGGCATTACATTGGGACTGGAAGCGGTTAGTCGCCACGAAGGTTACATGTACAACGCGCTTGTGGATGCCCGTGCGACGATCCTCGCGATTGGAGCGGACAACATCCAACTCCACGCCGATACATGTCACATGAATATTGAAGAGGAAGGATATTACAAGCCGCTCGTTGAGTGTGCGGATGTGCTCGGCTATATTCACATCAGCGAGAGCCATCGCGGGCGATTGGGTACCGGTACAATCAACTGGGACGAGGTGTTTCGCGGACTGGCGGACGCTCATTATAAGGGACCATTAGTGCTGGAGGCGTTTACTTCAATCAACCCGGAGCTGATTTCATCGACCCGCTTGTGGCGGCCACCCAAAGACGCCCCAGATCTGATCGCAAGCGAAGGGCTCGTTTTCATGCAACAAGCTGCCAGGCGCGTCGGGCTGCCCTGATCTAATGAGGATGAACCGCAATCGGTGCGCAAGATGGCAGTCGAGGCGGCATTCAGCACTGTAGCCAGGTCAGAGCAATAAATTGAGTAAATGATGCCGGATAAAAATAGGAAGGAAGTTATTCGCACCGTGCGCAGCGACATCCAACCTGCAGAGTTCGGCAGGACAAATGTCCATGAGCATTTGCTAATGCGATCGCCGCTCCTGCGCGGAGAAGAGTTGGACGACCTCGAGAGGTCAGCTGCCGAGGCCAGCGAAATGCACAATGCCGGGATCGACGCCCTTGTTGAACTGACTCCGATTGGATTGGGTGGGGATCCTCGCGGATTGTCAAAATCGCCGAACTAAGCGGGCTCCAGATCGTCCTCGCCACCGGTATTCATCAGCAAGCGCACTATTCGCCGGAGCACTGGATTTATCGAATTGGTACAGATGAGCTGGCTGGATTATTCATCCGCGACATCAATGAAGGTTGCGATGGCGCAGACTATGGCGGACCCAGTGAACACCAACTACCATTCGCGCCGGCGTCATCAAGGTCGGTGCCGGGTACTGGCGGATTACGCCGCTGGAACGTCGCGTGTTTGAGGCAGCGGGCAAGACGCACCGGCAAACTGGCGCACCAATCGTCTGTTACCTGGAAATGGGCAGCGCAGCCTGGGAAGTGTTGGATATTCTGAAGGCAGGAGGTGTGATGCCGCAGTGTGTCATGCTCTCACACATCGACCGCAATCCGGACCCGGGTCTACATGTAGAGCTAGCCGCCGCGGGCGCGTACATTGGCTATGATGGGATGGCGCGCTCCAAGTATTGGCCCGATTCGACCATACTGGATTGTCTGCTCCAGGTCGCGTCACGCGGTGGCGCAGAGCGCATTGTGCTCGGAGGGGATGTCGCACGGCGATCTTCGTTTCGCGCGTACGGCGGCATGCCGGGGATGGCCTACCTGCCTGAGAGATTCGTGCCGCGGTTGTGGGAAAGCGGGGGCGACGAACTCGAGCAACAGAACCTCGTCACCAATCCGGCGCGTTATTTGGCATTTTCGCCAAATGCAATTTAAGTATCCTTTTTATAGCTTGATGGAGGATCCACTATGGCACATTTTTCAAGACTAGAGGTACTAAACACGATTGTTGAAACAGGGCTGGTTCCTGTTTTTTATCATTCAGATATCGCGGTCGCGAAGAAAATTGCGGAGGCAGTTGCCGCAGGTGGTTCACGCGTCCTCGAATTTACTAACCGCGGTGACTTTGCGCCGTTGGTTTTCACCGAATTGTCACAGTATCTCGCCAAAGCAAATCCCAAGGTCATTCTTGGCGTTGGCTCAGTGGTTGACGCACCGACCGCGGCCTTGTATATCGCGAGCGGGGCAAACTTTGTCGTCGGTCCGATTCTGAATCCCGAGGTGGCGCGGTTGTGCAATCGCCGCAAGATCGCCTACAGTCCTGGCTGCGGAACTGCCTCGGAAATTGCCCAAGCCGAGGAGCTGGGGGTGGAAATTGTCAAGATTTTCCCCGGCGACTCGGTCGGCGGTCCCAATTTCGTCAAAGCGATCCTGGGGCCGTGTCCCTGGACGCGCCTCATGCCGACTGGTGGTGTGGAGACGACGAAAGAGAGCATATCTGCGTGGTTCAAAGCGGGGATCACTGCCGCAGGCATCGGCAGCAACTTGATTAATAAAGATCTCATTGCAACTGAGAACTATGCGGCGATCACTACCAAGACAGCCGAAGTACTTTCCTGGATTCAAGAATTGCGGAAAGAGATGAATAAATAAGGTGCTTAGCACCAAAGAGAGGTAGAGATGGCTCAAGGAGTAGTGCGCTATACAGAAATCAAAGCAGCAGACAATTGTCGTTTTGATGCGGTCGCGCTTGGCGAAGTGATGTTGCGCTTCGATCCATTCGATGTCCCCACTGCGCGCGCTAAAATAATGCGTGTGTTCCAGGGGGGAGGCGAGACCAATGTCGCGTGCGGTTTGGCGTATACGTTTGGCTTGCGCACTGCCGTTGCTACGGCATTGGTCGATGACGACATCGGGAAGAATATCCGGAACCAGCTGCGCGAGGCCGGAGTTGATCTCAGCCAGATCGTATGGTTCAATACCAAGAATGATGGCTCGCGCTTTTCTACCGACCAGAAAGGCAGCTTGATGAACGGGATCAATTTTACATTTATTGGTAAAGGTGTGATCCCTTCGGACACGTTATACTACCGTGCAAATACCGCGGTTCGGGAATTGTGCGAAGGCGATATCGACTGGGATGCGCTATTCTCTAAAGAGGGTGTGCGTGTCTTCAGCACCGGCGGCATCTACATGTTAATATCACCCACCTCCGCTGGTCTGGCCATCCAGGGGGCTCGGAAAGCCAATGAATACGGCACATTTGTCGCTGCTGACTTGAACTATCGCTCCAAAGTGGAACCTAATAAGGCTCAGGCGCGGGAAATCAATCGACAGATCACGCCCTACTTGGGTTTCCTTGTGGGAAACGATAGCGATCTCTCAGACGCGTTGGGGTACGAGACCCCTGTCGCGGCAGATGCGCCTTACAATGAATGGATCGATGCCTACGCTGGGACGGTTCAACGAATTGCCAAGGATTATCCTAACCTGAGTCTGATCGGAACCCAGTGGCGTGGGGCAACGAATGCTGATCTGGTTAGCTGGGGAGCAGTCTTGTACGACGCCATAAATGATAAGATGTACCAGGCTCCACTGCGGGTTCATGTCCCGATTGCTGACCGGACAGGGGGCGGAGATTCGTTCGCCTCCGGTGTCCTGGCGGCATTGCTCATGAGCAAGGATCTTGAGACTGCCGTGCAATGGGGGGCAGCTCATGGTATCCTTGTTCAAGAAACTCCCGGCGATATTACGATGGTAGACTTAAAAGCAGTCATTGCTGAAGTCGCCCGTGCCCGCGCTTCCGCTGGAGTAAGAGCTACTCGGTAGCCCACGATTAGAGGCTGCCCCAGGAATTTACACAGCTCACAAGATCAACATTCAATCATAACTTTCTTACAAGGGAGGCAAGTCATGATTAAGCTTATTGCACTGCTGAAGCGCAAGCCAGGAATGAGCCGGGAACAGTTTGCCCACCGTTGGCTGGATGAACACATAAAGCTATCATCCAAAATGCCCGGCTTGCGTGGTTACCTCATCAACATCGCCATTGATCACCAACCGGAAGGGGACGGTGTCGAGCCGATCTATGATGGTACCGCAGAATTGTGGTGGGATAGTGTCGAGGCGATGGAGGCAGCCTTTGCTTCCGAAGAAGGCAAAATCGCAGGTGTAGATGCGGATAAGTTCGCCGAAGTCCGCATTCATATTTACACCGAAGAGCATGTTGTTGTGCCCAGATCGTAAACCCAAGCCTAATAAAAACGTACCACTACCAAACGGATGAGGTAAATCTTATGGCGAAACAGCCCAAGATCTGCGTGGTTGGCAGTTCGATGATTGATTTGATTTCCAAGGTGCCGCGCCTCCCCAAACTGGGAGAGACGCTGGTCGGGCGTTCATTTCACCTCGGCTACGGAGGCAAGGGAGCAAATCAAGCCGTGATGGCAGCAAAGCTCGGTGCGCGGGTTACGATGGTGAACAAAGTCGGTCGCGACGTCTTTGGCGAGGGCACACTTGTGAACTATCGCGAACAAGGGATAGATACAACCCATGTGATGTTTGACGAGTCACGCTTTTCCGGTGTAGCGCCAATCTTTGTGGATGATAACGCTCAAAACTTTATTGTGATCGTGCCAGGCGCTAACCTGGGTCTGTTGCCCGCGGATGTTCAGAAGGCTGCAGAGGTGATCCTCGCCGCTGATATCCTTATCTGTCAATTGGAAATCCTTTCGGAAACAACTCTGAAGGCGTTTCGGATTGCCAAGAGTGGCAACGTTCGGACGATTCTCAACCCTGCCCCTGCTGCGTCGATCCCTGACGAGCTTCTGCAACTCTCGGATATTTGTGCTCCTAATGAAACTGAAACCGAACTCTTGACTGGCCAGCCTGTGGGTACGATGGCCGAAGCGGAAGCTGCCGCGCGCAAGCTGTTATCTCGGGGGACAAGGACAGTAATCCTAACCCTGGGCGAGCGTGGTGCGTTGCTGGTGGATGAGGATACAGTGGAAAGCATCCCAGCCGTAAAAGTGGATGCCGTAGACCCCACCGGCTCCGGCGACGCCTTCATCGGCAGCCTCGCCGTCTTTTTGGGTGAAGGACTCTCGATGAGTAATGCCATCCGGCGTGCGAATGCAGTTGCAGCGTTATCGGTCACTCGGATCGGGACGCAGGTCTCTTTCCCCAAGCGGGTTGAGGCGGACGATTTTCTGGAGAAGCAGGGTTTAATATAAATGAGTTTTTTGACTTCTCGCCCTAACGGCCTAAATGGGTTTGATACAGCAGAAAACAGAGTCGTTTAGTTGTTGGGTATTCAAGGAGGAGGTATGAAAAAGGTCTATCTCGTGGCAAGTGGCGACCTGCGTCTATCAGTGAATCAAAATTGTTGGGCGGCGCAAGAGGCGATGGAAAAACAAGTGACTGCTGCGGTCGAGCGCGAAGGTTGGAAGGTCGTACGCGGGCATCCGTACGATCCTATCCTCAAGCATGGCTTTCTCGACTCACAACGGCACGGCATTGAAGTGTTTCGTTCGATTCCCCCAGATACGCCGCTCATTGTAGCGGAAGCTGTGTGGCAGTACACGCATCATGTCTTACCCGGGCTGATTACGCATCACGGTCCGATCCTCACAGTTGGGAACTGGAGCGGGCAATGGCCTGGATTGGTCGGGTTGCTAAATCTCAATGGTTCACTTACCAAAGCCGGAATTAAGTATTCGACGCTGTGGAGCGAGAGTTTCGACGACGACTTTTTCATCAATGGCTTACGGGATTGGTTGAAGACTGGCAAGGTTGTACACGATACTTCGCACGTTCGCGCGTTCGATGAAGTTCGCGTCCCCGAGAACGTGGCGCAAATCGGAGTAACGTTTGCCAAAGAATTTCGAGTAAACAAATCTATTATGGGCATCTTCGATGAAGGATGCATGGGCATGTACAACGCCATCATTCCCGACGAACTGCTCTACGCGGTTGGCGTATTCAAAGAACGATTGAGTCAGTCTGCGCTCTTTGCGAAAATGAACACTGTGTCAGACGTGGATGCGCACACGGTGTACGATTGGTTACTGGCGAGGGGAATGAAATTTAATCTCGGTTCGGACGAAGAGACCGAACTCACCGAGACACAGGTTCTGTTGCAGTGCAAGATGTACATCGCTGCTTTGCGCATCGCAAACGAATTTGGCTGTGATACGATCGGCATCCAGTACCAGCAGGGGTTGAAAGACTTAGCGCCGGCGTCCGATTTGGTCGAAGGCTTGCTCAACAATGTGGATCGTCCACCGGTTTACGATGAAATCACCGGTAAGGAGTTATTCGCAGGGGAAGCGCTTCCGCATTTTAACGAAGTGGACGAGGGCGCCGGAATCGACGCGCTAATTACGAATCGCCTGTGGAACGTTTTGAGATTCGCGCCGGAGACCACGTTGCACGATGTGCGCTGGGGACTCAAGATCGGCGACCAATTCGTATGGATTCTCGAAATCTCGGGTGCGGTGCCGCCCGCGCATCTCGTTGGGGGCTACGCCGGCGCGATGGGTGCGCGCCAACCGCCGATGTATTTTCCGCTAGGTGGCAGTACGGTCAAGGGTATCAGCAAACCTGGATGGGTTGTGTGGAGTCGCGTCTTTGTCGCGAAAAATCGGCTCAACTGCGACCTTGGCCTGGGCGAGGCGGTGAGTGTGCCAGATGAAGTCGCCCGCGACATTTGGAAACAGACCACCGAACAATGGCCGATGATGCACCTGGTTATGCGCGGTATAACGCGCGATCAGTTTATGGCGCGCCACAATGCTAATCACATCCAGGTAGTTTACGCACCGAGTGAAGCGGATGCGCGTCGCGCCTTGTTCACCAAAGCTGCTGCAATGAACGAGCTTGGTATCAACGTTTCATTTTGCGGTGAAATATAGACAAGTTGACAGGCTAAAAGTGTTGATATAAAGGGCCAGGAGCTTCTGTCTGACCTTGGACAGGATAATGGCGACTTACTTGAACGTTCCGAGTAAGGCAATACCCGATTCCATCCGTGGATGTTCCGGCAGATGGAAGGTACATGTGTAATTTCTTCAAAGGCTACTTTCTGGTGCTGGCTTTGATGTGCTTAAGACGCTTCATTACGTCATTCTCGCCGCGACCAAAATAATCCGACCTGCTACGATACTGTTTCCACCAGCGACTACCAGGAGGCGGGTGAATCAGCCAACTGCACATCCTTTGGAAAATTGGAATGTGGCTGGATAAGCCGCGCTAGGAAAATCTCAGGAACAGCCCCTTCGGAATACAGCACCGAGTAGTTCGGTACTGAAATCAGGTAATGCGAAATTTGATCTAACTGGGCGCATCATTTGCTGCCACCAATCCACCCTGCGGTGTAAGAATTATTCGTCAGTGAATTCCATCTTGGCTGAAGTGCGTTTTGGCGAAATTAAAACTCAATAATCCTGCCAAATGGTTTATTGTTAATTTGAAGTTATTATCATCCTTCTGTTTCTCGCTTAAAACTGAAAATGCGCGAAATCCATATGCC
>SDBT01020563.1_pt1 | contig 10321 bp, 8 predicted proteins | sample 2277101 | NCBI WGS metagenome assembly SDBT01 (sample SAMN10404973, study PRJNA504765) | marine sediment metagenome | isolation source: marine sediment core GS10_PC15, 103 cmbsf | place: Arctic Ocean: Southern Knipovich Ridge | collected 2010
GTGCCGGACCCCACCGAACGCAGTCGGTGGGCGTTTCGGATGACTCACCACTCCCCACTCCCGCAAAACGCCCGGCGTTGCGTGCTATGATTGTGTATACTGTATAGATTGCGAATCTGCTGCTTTGCCCACCGAGATGTGAAACGAGGAGAATACTGTGCGAAAAAGGACGATTCCCGCTGCCCTGCTGGCGGTCGGTTTGATGATTGGGCCGATGGTTGAACAGTTGCAGGCCTGTACGTCAATTATGGTCGGGCGGAAGGCGTCGAGCGACGGCTCGGTGATGACTTCGCATACGTGCGATAGCCATCGGAGCGGGTCGGCGGTCGCGTTCGTTCCGGCCGGTAAACATGGACCGCATGCGCAGCGGCTGGTGACCAAACGCAGCAAGGACGATAGCGGGCCCATGCAGCGGTATGGGCGGAAGTCGATCGGTAAAATTCCGCAGGTGGCTGAGACGTTCGGTTACCTCGCGCCTGCATACGCCGCGATGAACGAGCGGCAACTGGCTATCGGCGAGTCGACGTTCGAGGGCCGCACCGAACTCGAAAGCGACAAGGGCCTGATCGATTGCGAAACGCTCACCCGGCTGATGCTCGAACGGGCCGACACTGCACGCAAGGCGATCCGCATCGGCGGGGCGCTGATCGAAAAGTACGGCTGGTGCGACACGGGCGAGGCATTGACCATTGCCGACAAGCAGGAAGTGTGGCTGATGGAGATCCTTGGACCGGGCGAAGACGAGGTCGGTGCCGTCTGGGCAGCACGGCGAGTGCCCGACGACCACGTTTCGGTAGTAGCCAACGCGGCGCGGATCGGCCGGATCGACCTGGCCAACCGCGACTACTTCATGGCCTCGAAGAACGTCGTCAAGCTGGCCGAGGACCGCGGCTACTGGGATCCGAAGAGCGGCCGGCCGTTTCGATTCTACGAGGCGTACAATCCGACCGGCCGGACCAGCTTTGCATCCACGCGACGGGAATGGCGGGCGCTGGACCTGTTGGCTCCGTCGCTCGAGTTGGAACCCAACGCCAACGTGTTTCCGTTTTCGGTCAAGCCGGAAAAGCCGGTCGCGGCGGAGCGGATCATGGAGATCTTCCGCGACACGTTCGAGGGGACCGACTTCGACGTGGTCAAGGACATCACGGTAACCGACGACGAAGGCAAGACGGTCAAAAGCCCGTTGGCTAATCCGTTCATGCCCTACGACATGAACGACGTGCTGAAGATCAACGGCGGTTGGGGCCGGCTGGGCGAGCGGCCGATGGCCCGGTGGTATTGCATGTACGTGACGGTCACGCAGTCGCGCTCGTGGCTGCCCGACGCGGTCGGCGGGGTGGTCTGGTTCGGCTACGGCAACCCGGCGATGACGACGTACGTGCCGATTTACGCCGGCGTGACCGATCTGCCGGCCGACTACAAGACAGACGGGCGGACAACCGGTTTCAGCCGCCGCTCGGCCTGGTGGGCTTTCAACCGGGTAGCCACCATGGCAGCGCAGCGTTGGGGCGAGATGCGCGTTGACGTGGCCGAGGTCCGCAACCCGTTGCAGGAGAAGTTCTTGCAGTCCCAAGCGGAGATCGCTGAGACCGCCAGCAAGTTGATGGAAGAAGACCCCGCCAAGGCAAGCGTCTATCTAACCGAGCAGACCGGGCGGGCGTGTGCCGAAGCGACCGAAGCATATTGGAACCTGGGCGATCTGCTGTGGACGAAGTACGACGAGAAGTGGTAGGGGGTTAGGACGAACCACCGATAGACACGGATGAACACAGATTTTCCGTGGTGCAGGTTGGACGGCTGCAAATCCTTCACTAATCCGTGTTAATCTGTGGTTCCACCGCGCCCCAGTTCGGCAACCCTTCACACATCCCACGGTTCGCGCCTGGCCCGATCGAGCCAGAGGTTGGCCTGTTCGTCGCCGACGAACTCCTCTTTTTCCGGATTCCACCGCAACGGCCGGCCGAGCCATTGGGCTATGTTGCCGATGTGGCAGATCGTTGCGGCACGGCAACCGAGTTCGACGTCGGCGGCCGGTCTCTTGCGGCTCAGAACGCTGTCGAGAAAATTGGCGGCGTGGTTGTTGTTGCGATACGAAAGAGTCCGGTCCGCGGCGGCCTCCAGGGCGAGTTCTTTCGGCTGGTAACGCACGTCGACCCATGCGCAGGTTACCATCTGGATCGAGCCGCGGGTGCCGACGAACTTGACGTCGTTGCCGGGCGTGCGGCGATACATCATCCGGCCATCGGCACATGCCAGTGGTCGGGCGTAGCAATCGCAACTACGTCGACGTCCGTACGGCGGAACAGTTCGCGGAAGTCGCCATACTCGATGCAATCTGTGTTGCCGTTCTTCGCGTCGATGGTTTGTTTTGCCCGGGCGCGACGTTGCGAGTCGACGTCGCAGGCGGCAAGGCACTGGGTTCGCGGGTCGGCGAGGAACCCTGCCAGCACATGGGCGCCCCGTCCGCCGTTGCCGATCATCGCCATCGTGGAAAAAGGGGACAGGCACCGAGCCGCCGGCGTTTTTCCGCAGGTTTGGCATCTACGACGGCTCGGAGCCAGTCCCCATTTTCCACTCGCGCCACTGCTTCTCCACTCGATTCGCGTCGATCTCGCCGGATCGGATCAAAATGCGATACCGTAGCGTGAGGCTTTCTCCGGCGGGCAGCGTATACGGCTTGTTGAACAACACGGCCGGGCTGTAGTAGGGCATGCCCTTGGTGACGTACCAGGGCGACGGATGACGCAGGTTTGTTGGGTGATCGAAGATGGCCACCGCGGCCGGGTCGCCGGACGGTGTCTTGCCGGTGATCAACAGCCAGCGAGCGTTCTGCCCGTGCGTCTTAGCCTCCGCAATGCCTTCGCTGTTGACGACCCGCCAACCGCGGGTTTGCTTTGCCATGCGGAAAGACAGCCCGGCATAGCCTCCGTAACCTCTGCCGCCCGGCTGGCCGGGGATCGGTGTGCGGTCGAGCACGACGTCCCGGTCGACGGCGGTAAACGTGCCTTGCCAATCGATATGGTAGCTGCCGTCCGATTGCGGCGGGCTGAAGCGGATCGTTCGCCGCTCGGTCAGCACGGCCGACTTGCCCGGGGGATGGAAACTCAAGTCGATCTCGATCCGGGCCGAGTGATCGTCTGCCGCGTTTGTCTTGACGGCCACAACTTCGGTCTGGCCGGGCGAGATGCCCTCGGCGTCTTCGTCCCAGTAGACAACGCCGTTGATATGTTTCCAGGTGAACCAGATCGCCCGATGCCAGCGGTGATCGGCCGGGCGGAACCAAGTCAGCGTCGTGCCGTCGGTGAGGGCCACCGGATGCAGACACGGTTTGCCCACACCGCGTCGGTGATTCGACCGCCAGACGACCCGCCCGTCGCGAACCAGCGAGAGCGAATCATCGGTGCGCTGCCAGTGATAGCCGGGCTCTTGCGGCACTGCCGGTTGTTGTGCCCGGGCCGGTGCGAGTAGGGTTAAGAGCGTTGCGATCACTGCGCATAGGATGGTCGTTTTCATGGGATACATCGTTGGGGTGAGCAACTCTATGTTTAGCTGCCGCCGGCACGGCGGCTTGACCCAGACCTAAGTACGGCCATCCAAGCCGCCGTGCCGGCGGCCGCTAAACGGTCAATTGCCGGCGGCCGCTAAACGTAAGTGGTTCGGGGTCGGAAAGAATTCTACCCCGGCAGGCCGATTCACGCTAGTAGCCCGTCGAGAAAGTCGTAGCACAGGCGGCTCGCCTGTAATACAGTGCAGGCGAGCCGCCTGCACCACGAAACGCTGCCTTACCCGTGCGATACAGCGGGGGTCCCGGCGAGCATTCCCAACTCGCGCATCTTGCCGAGGAGTTCTTGCTCCTTGATCGGCTTGGTGATGTAGTGTTCGCAACCTTCCTTGAACGACCGAACGCAATGTTTCGAGTCGGACAGGGCGGTGGTCATGATCACCTTCACGCCGTCGGACCCATGGACGCCGCGGCGGGCCTCCAGCGCGCGGATCTCGGTGAGTGCCTGGTGTCCGTCCACCCCAGGCATCATGATATCCAGGCAGATCATGTCGTAGGGGTCTTCATCGTCCAGCGCAAGTCGGACCGCGTCGACCGCCTCGCGACCGTCGTAGGCGAAGCTGCACCGCCCGTACGGTTCGAGGATCGCCTTGAGCAACTGGCGGCAGACGGCGTCGTCGTCGACGATCAGGAAACGCTTTCGGCCGTGCTCGTCGGCGGGTTTCTCAGCGGCGGCGGGGGAATCGAAAGAGGATCGCGGGGGCAACTCACCCATCAGCGCCCGCACGTGCCGGAGGAAGTCGTCCTGCTTGATCGGCTTGGTGTAGTAGTCTTCGCAGCCTTCCTTGAACGAGCGGATGCAATGCTTCGAGTCGACCAGCGCCGTGGTCATCATCACCTTGGTGCCGTCGGAGCCGCCGATTCCGTGGCGATGTTCGAGGGAGCGAATCGCTTCGAGCACTTGATGCCCGTCGGCCTCCGGCATCATGATGTCGAGGCAGACGAGATCGTACCGGTTGCCGTCCTCCAGGGCGAGGCGGAAGGCGTCGATGGCTTCGCCGCCGTCGACGGCCTGATCGCATTGGGCGTACGGTTCGAGGATGGTCCGCAGCAACTCGCGACAGAGGCGGTCGTCGTCAACAATCAAGATCTTCACGGCAATGTCCTTCCTTAGGGTAAGGGGGTTCCGGCAAGATCGGAACCGGCGGTCAGGGTCGGCGTATCTTCCAAGGCCGCTTCGAGTTTCCAAACGGCCGCGGCGGCTTGTTTCAAATCGCTACTGCGAGCGGCCAGTTGCACGCGCATGGCGTGGTCGGCCGCCGGCTGCGAGCCGGTTTGCCGCGACAAACGTCGCAACGCTCCGGCAGAGTCCTCCAAAACGACAAAATCCTCGTTTTCCAACGCCTCGTAAATCATCTTCAGGTAGTGCTGCAACGTGTGCGGCGGGTCGGACCGGCCGCCGGGTACCTCCGGGCGATCAGACCCACCGGTCGATTCCCACGCCTCCAAGCAGCCGGGAAAGTACCGCTGCACCGCCTCGATCAACACTTCGGGCGCGAACGGTTTGGAAATGTATTGGTCGGCTCCGGCGGCCAGACACCGGCAGCGATTATCGTCGCTGCTGTGGGCGGTCAGGGCAATCACGCCGACGTGCCCGCCGACGTCGGCCTCGCGTCGCCGGATTTCTTCGATTGCAGTGAGCCCGTCGATTTTTGGCATGTCGACGTCTATCAGCACCAGACCGTAGCGATTCTTCTCGAACATCGCCAGCGCCTCGGCCCCGTCGTCGGCTAGGTCGATCAGACAGCCGGCACGGCCCAACAGCATCTCGGCCAGCGTTCGGCTGAGTTGGTCGTCGTCGGCTACCAGCACGCGTGGCTTCCCGTCGGGCAATGGCGTCACGGCGGCAGAGGGCACTTCCGGCTGCACTTCCGGTTCGGGCGCATCATGTTTCTCGAACGTCACGGTCAGCCAGAAGCTGCTACCTTGGCCCGGGTTGCTGCGGAGTCCGATCTGGCCGCCCATCAAATCGACCAGTTGCTTGCAGATCGACAACCCCAGCCCGATCCCGCCGATCTGGCGGGTCGACGATCCGTCGGCCTGCGCGAAGCTCTCGAAGATGACCTCCTGCCGCTCGGCCGGAATACCGACGCCCGTGTCGGTAATCGTGACCCTCAGCCCGGCCGTTTCGTCGGTTTCATCATCGAGCGCAACTTGAATATGGATCGTACCCTGCTCGGTGAACTTGATTGCGTTTTCCAGCAACCCGACCAGAATATGGCGAAAGCGGACCCGGTCGCCACGCACCCAACGGGGAACCGCACCGACAACGTTGTACTCAACGGCCAGCCGCTTCCCGTGGGCCTTGTGGTGGGTGGCGCCGACCACTTCGCCGATCAACGTCTCCACATGGAAGGCGTCCGTCCTCAGCTTCAACTCGCCGGCGGCCAGCTTGGAATAATCGAGCACGTTGTCGATCAACCCCAGCAGCGACTTGCCGGCCTCGTCCACGTATCGTAGCTTCTCCATCTGGGCTTCGTCGAGAGGCTCCTTCATCAACAGCCGCGTGAACCCCACAATGGCGTTCATCGGCGTGCGGATTTCGTGACTGACTTTGGCCATGAATTCGTTTTTCGCTCGGCCGGCCGCCTCGGCCTCGTCGCGAGCCCGTTCCAGGCTCCGGCGGGTCGCGTCCAGCGAACCGGCCAACTCGTTCGATCGGCACTGGTGCAGACGGCAATCCACCTGCGCGGCCGTCAACCGGCACAATCCGTCGGCGTCCCACGGCGTCGCCAGAAACAGGAATCGGTCACTGCCGCGGAAATGCCGGGCAATCTCCTGCCGGTCACCCGACGTGGAAAACAACAACGGAAGCTCCGGATCCTCGCGCAATAGCTGCCGGGCGGTCTCCACGCCGACGGCAACCGCGTCCAAGTCGATCACGGCCGTCAGATACGGGCGATTTTGGTGGACGGCTTCGCGGACGCATGTGAGCCCCTGTGGGCCGTCGGTGACGGCGTCTACCTCAATGCCTTCCAGAGCGGACGGCGGCCCGTGGCGATCGGCATCTGCCGGGCAGTCAGCGGCGCAAATCATCCTGCAAAACTCGGCATGGACTGCCGGGTCCGGTGCAATCAACAGAATGCGCTTATCGGGACAATGCTCCACGCTTCACTCCACACGGTTAGCGGTGCCGGTCCGAACTCCAGACGGCCACTCCGGGGGTTTCACAAGTATAGGTTGTGATTTGGGGGGAGGAGAGTAGGGTGGGTCGAGGTACGAGACCCACGCGGTTCGATCGACATCTTCTGCTCCCGCGTGGGTCTCGTACCTCGACCCACCCTACGTTTGATTCGTTGTATGGACAATTGCGAAGGTAACGAATCTGCCGGTCAGACGGGCGGCGGGTCTTCTCGGCGACGGGTCGGGTGGTAGTGGACCGACACATGACGGAGATACTCCACGTTGCCGTACAGCACTTGTTCCACGCAACTGGCGATCTCGTCCCCGGCAGCAACCGTCAAACTTCCGTCGATGCCGATCGTCACGCTCACAAGCATATAATGCCCGATCCGATGTACGTCGATCTGTTCGGCCTGATCCACGCCGTCGACCTCCGCGACCAATTCGCGGATGCGGCGGCCGACTTTCTTGTCGGGCAGGATTTCCATCAGGTTGGCCGACGACTCGCGGATGATCGTCACTCCCGTGTAGAGAATCACCAGCGCCACCATCGCCGCGGCGGCCGGATCGACCCACACGTAGCCGGCCATCCCAAACACGATGCCGACCGTGGCCGTAACGATCGTGAAGATGTCGTTGCGGTGGTCGCGTGCCAGGGCCAGCACGGCGATGCTTTGGGTTTGCCGGGCCGTGCGATAGGTCAGCACGGTCAGGACAACCTTCAACACGACGGTCAGCAGTGCCACCCAAAGCGTCATCGTCCCCGGCGGGCTCAGACCATCTACGCCGTTACGCCAATAGTCGAACACCTTATCGATCGCCGTCCAGAAGACGGTCACGCCCGTGGTCACCACGAAGGCACCGACGATCACCGCCGCGATACCCTCCAATTGCCGATGGCCGAAGGGATGCTCGCGGTCGGGCGGTTTGCCGGCCAGCCCCATGAAAATCCGCACGATCACCAGGTAGACGACGTCGGAGGTGGAGTTGATGCCGTCGGCCAGCAGCGCCGGGCTGCGACCGACGATACCCACGCTGGTCTTCAGGGCCGCCAGCAGCACGTTGGCCGCCAGGCCCAGGTTGATCGCCAGCAGGTTCTTTCGATCGTTGTTACTGGGAGTCACTGTCGTTTTCCGAGTGCATTTCAGGCGTCCGTCCTCGTTGTCCTGTTGCAAAGTATACGTTCGCGGCGTTGCGTACAACGGGGATTAGGGTCTTTTCTTGGGCGACACCCCTCTGCGGGCCTGTTGCTCTGGGGCGTTGAGGTCGGTATCGTATATATGTATAGACGGTCCCAAAACAAGGAGAAACACGATGCTGACGGCAACTCGCCCGATATCCGTCATGCTCTTGGCAGGCCTGCTGCTGTTGGGTGTCGGCAAGGCGTCCGCCCAAGACGACTCGCCCACCAGCAGCAAGCGCACCTATCGGAAACAGGCGGACATCCACGTCCTCTGCGGCACGTCGTTTCGCCCACCGATGGAGGAGATCGTCAAGCAATACAAAAAGGCGAGCGGTTCGCGCGTGTTGCTGGTGTTTGGCGGGTCGGAAGATCATCTGCCCAAGGTCAAGCTGAAGTCGATCGGCGACGTTTACGTTACCCATACGCCCTACATGCAATACACCAAGGAGGCCGACGCCTTGCTCCGCGAGGTGCCCGTCGGGTTTCTGGCCCCGGTGCTGGTCGCCCGCAAGGGAAACCCCGCGAAGTTGAAGAAGTTTGCCGATCTGGCCAAGCCGGGCCTCCGCGTCGTGCTGCCCAACCCGAAATACTCGACTTGCGGCGAGATGGTCGAGAAGCTGTTGCGCAAGAAGAAGATCAAAGAGGCCGTGATGAAGAACGTCGGCAACGCCCTGGTCCGGCACCATTCGATCGTCGGCAACCACGTTAAGCTCGGCGCCCGGGACGCGGGCATCATGTGGAACGGCGTGGCCCACAAGTTCCGCGACTCGATCGCGATCGTTTCGATCCCCTACGAATACGACACCGAAATCAGCGTGGCCGTGATGGGCCTCTCCTACACCAAGCACCGCAAGGCCGTCGAACAGTTTCTCGATTTCGTCGAACAGCGCGGAAAGAAGATCTTCGAGAAGTTCGGGTATGTGAAGTGAGGGGGAGGGGATTTGGGGATTTAGGGATTAACAACGATGAGAAACGGCCATTTGGAGTTTAGCCGTCGCCGGTACGGCGATGCACTGTTAATCGCACTTATCGTCTTCGCCCTCGGCTGCGGGGCCGATTCGCCACGGTTGTATTGCGGGGCCGGCATCCGACCGCCGGTCAAGGAACTCGTCGAAGAATTCGAGAAAGAGCACGGCGTGACGATCACGGTCGATTACGCCGGCAGTGAAGTGTTGCTCGGCCGCATCAAGCTCAGCGGCAAGGGCGACCTCTACATGCCCGGCGACGTCCACTACGTCGAACTGGCCAAGCAGGCAGAACTGATCGCAAGCAGCGAACCGGTCTGCTATTTCGTGCCCGTGATCCTGGTGCAGAAGGGCAACCCCAAGAAGATCCACACGCTCGAAGACCTCACCCGAGCAGACGTCAAGGTCGGCCTGGGCGATCCAAAGGTCTGTGCCATCGGGCGCAAGGCGTCGAAAATCTTTGCCAAGAACAAGATCGATGAAGCGCAGGTCAACGTGAAGTACCGCTCGGCAACGGTCAACAACCTCGGCACGCAGATCAAGCTGGACTCGCTGGACGCAGTGATCGTCTGGGACGCCACGGCCGCCTACTTCGCCGCCGACGCCGACGTGGTGACCATCCCACCCGAGCAGAACGTGATCTCCAAGGTAGCCATCGGCGTGTTGAAATCTGCCGAGTATCCCGAACTGGCCCGGAAGTTCGTCAAGTTCATCACTTCCGAGCGGGGCCAGGAGATCTTCAAGAAGCACCACTACACGCTGGTAGAGCCGAAGTGATCGGCCCGTAGCACAGGCGGCCCGCCTGTAGTCCCAGTGGCACAAGCGTCACGCCTGTGATGTGACTGATTTCAGGCTACATCTGCCAAACACAGGCGGGACGCCTGTGCTACTTTTCATCTGCCAAACACAGGCGGGACGCCTATGCTACTACCCGCTGGCGTGGCCTTTCCGGACGGTCTATAATAGACTGTTTGTCCTTTCCCACTGGTCCCCCCGGAACGTCGTAGCGTGAGCCATCCTCTCTTTAGCGAAACGCGTGCCGCCTCGCCGGTGGTTGGGCTGCGCGGGCGGTTGTTTGCGGCGTCGATGATGGCGTTTGTCGCGCTGTTCGTCGTCGGGCTCTTGGGTATCTTCGCGGCCGACATCAGCTACGCCGACGCCGACGCCTTCAAGCGCGTGCTGCAATCCGAAGACTTCCGCGCCGCGATCCGCCTTTCGCTCTGGACCACCGCCGTCACGACGGTCATCGGGCTGCTGTTCGCCGTGCCGATGGGCTACGCGCTCTCGCGCTACCGGTTTCCCGGCCATGCCGTGCTCGATTCGATCGTCGATTTGCCGATCATCCTTCCGCCGCTTGTGTTGGGGCTGTCGCTGTTGGTCTTTTTCTTCCAAACGCCCGTGGGCCTGTGGCTTGAATCCAAGGGGATGAAATTCGCTCTGGAGCCGTCGGGGATCGTGCTCTGCCAGTTCCTCGTCTCCGCGTCGTTC
>SDBT01020564.1_pt1 | contig 10321 bp, 30 predicted proteins | sample 2277101 | NCBI WGS metagenome assembly SDBT01 (sample SAMN10404973, study PRJNA504765) | marine sediment metagenome | isolation source: marine sediment core GS10_PC15, 103 cmbsf | place: Arctic Ocean: Southern Knipovich Ridge | collected 2010
TCCCTAGCATTTGTAACTCCTGTATCTGTTGATCCCCACCATACAGGATCAAGTTGATTCCTTTCTCCACTTAACCTTCTACCAAAATCTGGTGGAAGTCGTGGAAACTTATCACCATCTGTTAAGTTACTTGTACATGGACTATTTGGAAATAATCCTGACGTAAAGGGAACTCCAATCATAGTTCCTGCTTGTTCAAATGGTTTTTCATCTGGTGCTCCAAGTACAATTGTTCCAAGAATTCCACCTGTAGTTTCATCAATTGGTACATCAATGAATCCAAAACTTGTTAATTCTCCACCTAAAAGAACATCAATGTATGTTCCTGATGTTATTGCATCAATTTGTTGAAATATACCAAAACCAATTAAACCAAGTCCGATCACTAGAGTAATTACAAAAATTGGAAATCTTTTTTTCTTTTTAGCCATTACCCTACCCTAAACCCTGCAAACAATGACCGTAAGAACTCTGCTAACGAAAAACCTGCACTAAAGCCTGTAGGAATTTCGATTTCTATTAATGCATTTGCATCAAGAGATTGTATTTGTGTATCAATGATAAACCTTATTGGTACTGCAAATTCATTTTCTAAAGTGTTTTCAGGAACTAATAATGTGTATTTGAATTCATTATCGGATCTTCCATCAAATGAAATTCCTTCTCCACTCAATATCTGAGGTTCTTCAAAATTAAACCAAGATCTAAATTCATTAGGAATTAAAATCTGAGAAATTGTTATTGGTCTTGAATCTCCCCACTCAAATTGAATTGTTCCTGTAATCTCTTGTCCCTTTGCAGGAGTATGAAATCTATCAAAAACAAGTACATCTTCTCTTACTAATGTTTGAAATCCTCTCAAACCTACAGTAGATGCTGGTGCTCCACCTCCACCTTGAATACCTTCTCCTTGAGTTTCACCTGTTTCTCTTGAAACTATTATTTGCTGACCTGTTGATGGTGGACATTGACCTATTGCTAAACATGTTACAGGAGGATCTTGACCCTTGAAACCTTTACCTCTGAATATTCCAGTAGATGCATCTACGCCTCTATCATCTGCATTTCCCTGTGAACTTGTAGCATCAAGTGATAGTGTTTGAACAGAAAAAAATGTAGAAAGATCTGTAAATGCAAATAGAAACAATATTGTGCCTGCTAAAACTCCAAAAATTATTAGAGTATTCCTACTAGATCTAATATCCTTATTTGCCATTTCTACACTCTAAAATTACGTAGAAAGTGTGCCTGATGTTGTTACGAATCCAGTACCATGACAAGTTAAACATTTAATTTCCTTCTCAGAATTTTGTGGATCTGGTACTTTGCCAGTCTTACCACACATGTAGCATTTTACTGACTGAACCCATTTTGCTTTATGTTTAGTCATCCTCTTTTTGCGTTTCCTTGCTGTAGGTATAAGGCTACTGCCTTTTTTTCTGGTGGTAATGAACTAAAACCTTGCCCAAAAAGTCCTGATGATATTGAATCTATATCGGTTGTCTTGCTTAGTGCTACTGCTTTTAGTGTACATGAATCTAACTTTACACTTTGACCACTTAGATTAATTCCTCCAACCTGACCAGTGCTTGGATTTACCGATACTGGATGGCACTGTCCTAGTTGTCCTTTTGCTTCTTTTTTAATATCTGCCCAAACTGCTCTGCCTGCAATCTTCGCACCTGACTTTGTTGCACTACCAAGTCCTCTAAGAATTCCTCTTCCTGCTCCTTCTGCAAGTGGTGTACCGATTGCTGATACAGTTTTTCCTGCTCCTTCTGCAACTCCTTTTGCAATTCCTGATGCAACTGCCTTTGTTCCTAGTGCAAGTCCACCTGTTACAATTCCTATCTGTCTACGTTCTTTGTGAACTAATCTTTTTTGTCTTATTGGATGAAACTTTCCTTTTTTTGTGAAACCTTTCAATTAGTCCACCTAATGTTAGCACTTTCTAATTTATCTGCCATGTCTTTTTTTATTGAATAACCATTTTCCAGAACCATTTTTAGTAATAGTCTTATGTTTCTTCTCAAAGTCATAGGATATACATTTGCAATTTTAGCAAACTTTTCTTGAGAAACAAAATCATTCATGCAGATAACCCTCTACAACTATGACAAAGTAACCAGCAAGTATCAGGACTTGCTTCATCAGCACATGTAGGACATTTATGTTCAACTTTTTTGAAATAAAGTACAAAGCCTAATTCTCTTCCACATTTTTCACAGATCAGAACTTCTTCCTCTTCAACTGTAGGTTGTCTTGGTTGTAATCCACTCATACAAATCCTCTCAATCTAGAATTTTCATACATTTTTACTGCAATAAAGAATAGAAGTATAATGAATATGACTCCTAACGCAAAAGTAAATAACAAATCCGATCTCTCTACGTTTAATGGATCATTACCAAGTGCCTTTGTATGCTCGAAAACTCCTACCATGTTAAGCCATTCTAACTGATCTGGAATCTCCAAACCTCTTCCTAGATAATATCCGACATCAATTATGCCTGTAGTCAGCAGTATTAGAGGTACAACTGCCCATAATATTACAATAAAAATTCTAAGTCCTGTAAATTTTCTCCTTCTAATTGCAATTGTAAGGAATCTAAAACCTGCAAAACCTATAGGAATTACAATATACTGCACCATTAAAACCTCCCAATATGGATTTCCGAGTTCAAGTTGTGCATCATCAGCAAGTCCAAACTTTTGACGTTTTTCTACACACACATCCTCTTGATTATCTGCATGACATCTTCCAATAAGATCTAAAACATAATCATCATGAAACTTGATGTCTGTGTAAACAATCAGACCTGTTACCAGAATTGAAATAAAAAATAACCCTATTAATTCAGCGAAGATTGAGGCGTTTTCACTAACAACTTTGGACATCTACACTCTATTCTTTGTTGGTGAAAAATCTTGCAAAAATTACCTGTCTTGCATTAATGAAGATCATGAAAGTTCCAAAGAGTAGATAGTATCCAAGCCATGCATTTATTTCTGAATTGTCAAAGTCATAATCAAAGAATACAATTTGAACTACAAAGTACATTCCTATGAGGAAAATTAAGATTAGTAAAATAACAGGTATGGTTGATTCCTTATCTCTTTTACGTAAAGTAATTCCTTCTATCAATGCCAATAATGTTACAATCAAAGTCACGTAGAGAAATAGAATTTGTTCAGCACTAAAAAGAGAATTAATATCATAAGCAAATGGTAATGATGATCTGATTAGTTGTAAACCTAGAAGTAATGCTAGAATTAAAGATCCAATCTTGAATAGGGCTATCGAATAGAACCTTACTGGTGTGGTCATCTTACTACAATGTAAAATGGTAACTATAAGAGAGTATTCTGTTTAAAAAATAAGATTAATCTGACAAAAATTCCTTCTGGTTCTACTGGTTCTTCGAATAAACCCAAAATTTGTAATGAGTAAAAAGCAATTACAACCAATAGTAAAATTACTAAAATGCTAAGTCTTTTTGTGTTTGGTCTTTCATAATCATCTTCATCCATTAGTAGTAGAAGAAAATTAAAAGTCCTATTATAAGTAGTGAAATAACTACAAAAATCATGATGTGAATTGCAATTCTTTTTATCAATGAGATCGCAATTATTACTGCAATTGCTCCTGCAACAAGGAACAAAATAAATTCGTCAACATGAACAGGAGAAAGAAATTGTATCAAGTCCTCAGCAAAACCATGTGATGTTTTTAGAAGATCAATACCACTCCCCACCATTTCCAGTCCACTATCCTTGAGGTTTTCTGTTTCTCCCTCAGTTGCATTTAGTAAATTTGGATCTGAAAAATCTAATTCCTCTGTAAATTCATCTACAATTGTTTCTATTCCACCTTCGAGAAATTCTTCAATCTGCTCTGCCTGTGCGTAGGCAGAAGGAATCAATAGTGACACGTACACGATTGATAGAATCGCTAGAACTTTCTCCACAATAAAAAATGCATATTGTTACTAATAAGAAGATTGAAAAGTGTTATTTTCTTGAGAGAGTTTTGTGTTATACAGATGAAGGCTAGGCGAAGTGAGATTGACAGCATGATCAATCTATTATTGTATTCATTTCGAAATGGAAAAAATCTTCCATTCACAATTCCAACAAAAAGTTGTCCAGATCTCATGCCTTCGAAGAAAGAAAAAAGAAAACATTGTAAAAAAAGACACTCAGAGATTGTAATAGAGTCGTATCTAACGGAAGAAAAAAAATTTCATTTAAAGTATTATGGAATGCATACTTCAAAGGATGTGTATGAGTTTGATCAAGATCAATTGCTTGTTAAACAAATGATAAAAAAAAGTCTTAAAAAGAAAAAATATGGTGGTAAAACACTATTGGAAATTAGAAATGTGAAAAAACTATTGAAGAAAATTGATACTGAAAGGATAAAACAAATTAACTTTAGGCTTTCTGAAAAGGAAAAGAAGAGTATTACTGCTAAAGCAGAAAAAAGAAATCTAGAAATTTCAGACTATATTAGAATGAAATTATTTTCTTAATATCAGTTGTTCCTCTAGTGTTTTTAAATTCAATTCCTTGAATATTTGTTCTAATGTATCCAATGTCTCCCTGTCTCCCTGTCTCCCTAAGAAATGTGTTGACTAATATAGGTTTTCATAGACACACCATGATTCAAAAAATGCATTTCTAGATCGCTTTTCAATTCAAAAGAAAAAGTGCAGTTGGGATATGGGCACAGGTGCTTGCCTCCACAACTTTGTTTTTTCAAAGTGCTGGTACTGAAACTTCGTTAGTTACTACCTCTGTAATTTGATTTTGATTTTGAGATAATATTTCTAAGGAAGTCAACTCCAAACATTCATGAGCACATTGAGCATCATGATCTCTGATTGGTTTGTTACAATTTTGACAGTTTATTTTATCTTCCCCAAAACACATTGTTATGACATCTATTACAGTTCTTTGATGAAGATTCATTGACCATACCACAATTTTTACAAACCTTCATTTCCATTCTATTTTTTTAATTTTCCTCTTCCTTTTTCATGATTATTTTTGATGTGAAGTGATAATGCAATTACATTGTCTTTCATCTTCCCTAAATTTTTTCCACAATAATCACAAATTGCATCAAAGTCAGACATCAATTTCACTTTGTAAAATTCTAACTTTTCTTAACATCTCATCTCTCATATCTCTGAGAATTCTTCTAACTGTTGGTCTTGGAACTCCTGTTTCTTCAATGACTTTGTGAATAATTTCATTTTTGTTTATCAGACCTGCATCAAGAAGTCTTTCAACTTCATGAACAACCTTTTCTGTTTGATTTGTTTTTCTCATCATTTACATGCACATCTTTTTCCAACATACCATGCAGTAATACTTTCCAGATAGGTTTCTTTGTACCATTACGTGTTCACCAATTTCAAGATCTCTATCGCATTTTCTACATTCTCTATTTTCTAAACTGATTCTAGGAGTGATAGTAACTTGTTTCATTTTGCACTCGCTACAAATCTCCAAACTACATTATGTTGACACGAACCCAACTTTGGTGCTTTCTCATTTTCTTTGAATAACATTAACCTGCATTGTGGAGGGATAAAACATTCTGGATGCCAATTACCATCTGCATGTCCATAGTACATAAAAAAACCTGTATCCCAAAATAACTGTCCACTTACTACTTCAAGTTTGTTTCTTTTATTGAATAATTGTGGGAGTTTCAAGTTATTCTGCTTCCACATCTATGACAAATTGTTACTGTTGGTTGTCCGTTCATATCATTAGCGATTATAACACATTGTTCTTCTCCATGACAGTTTACACAGTATTTTTTCATTTTTCTTTACACTCCTTACAATAGTCATCAAACTTTGATACGGTAGAATGAGTTTGATCTTCTGATCTAATTTCTCGAACTCCATGAAATAATCTGATGTTTTTTAGTGGAATTGGTAAAGATTCTCTTTTACCATGTGCAAGAAATGGTTCTTTGCATTTATCACAGATAATAATTACAGTCATTTTTTGTAATGATTATTTGTTCTTTCAAGTCCCTTGCAATCATATCTAATATGATAAATGAATTCCGTAAAATCAAATTTTTTTCTGTTCTTACAAAGTGGGCAATGTTGCCTTCTCTGTGTCATTTTTCCCATTTCCTTTTTAGATCATCTATTGTAGGTGGTGGTTTGTTTTCTGCTGAATTACCTTGATGCTTTCTCCCAAAACAATCAAAACAAAGTATCTGTCCTTTTTCCTGAACCAATTCAACATCACTTGTTAAACAGGAATGGCAAAGTCCTTTCATTGCAATTCATTCTCTCTATCTAGTCGTGCAAATTCTAAATCCATAAACTCTTGATCAATGTTTTCAGCACTGTATCTCTTGATGAGAATTATTTTTTTCAATGACAATCACACTCGCATTCGCAATCTATTGGATCTCCATGATGTCTTATTCCCTGTAATGTTCTATACCTGCATTCTTTATTATGAATCATTTCCTTTTCCTCTTTTGTTTGTGATCTTCCTCAATAACATTAGAATGAACTTCTAAATGATCAAATAATTTTTCCTTTGATGAAAAAACCTGCTCACAATAATAACATTGATTAGTCATTTTCTCATCATCTTTCCATCTACGTCTGTTTTCTTTTTATTAACATAGTTTGATTCAATTTTTTTCAACATTGCTTCATCAATGTTTGCCTTTGGTCTCATATCAATTATTTGGAAAAAGAAATGTAAAAGATCTGCTCCTTCTTCTACAACTTCCTCATCAGACTTTCCCTGCCAAATTGCATCTAACATTTCAGATCCTTCTTGAATCATCCTACTATGCAGATAGAATAATTCTTGATTGTATCCTTTTTCTTTAGCAAGTTTACCAACTTTTTCTTGATAGTCTTTCAGATTATTTTTGAACGGATTCATTTTTCTAAAACTCCACGTACTTTTAGTAATTCAAACGAAGAAAGTTGGCATAACATTCCTTCAAGAAGATCTGGATGGAATTTTAAACAAGTATTGTCCCAATGACACCTAAGACAAATTTTATGATTTATGCACCATCCACACTTACAATATTTGTGACCAAAAATAATGCATTTCCAGTTCTTAATCAACTATTGTTGCACCTTCGATTAGTATTTTTTGTTTGTATTCTGATTTTGTTAAAACGTTATCTGCATTGAAGAATTTTCTCAATCGTTCTATGATTAGTAATATTTTCTCATTTAACATTTCTTGCTCTCCTAATTGTTTTAATAAATCATTTCTTGAATTATTGATTTGTTCAAAACTTATTTCCATCATTTTTAATTTGGATTGTAATTTTTCTAGTTCCGGTTTCATTGTTGAAATACCATCCTATTCAACAATTTATCGAATTTTTCTCTGTAAATTGATGATCCTGCATATTCTTCTGAGTGAATGTATTCTCTTCCATGATCAGCACATAGAATCAAATCATCAATAACGAAAATTTCTTCCCGATATTTTTTTTCTTCCTCAGTACATAATTGACAAATTCGTTCTTTAGTCATTTTACTAACTTCACCTCAACAATATCATCATTTTTCAAATAATGATCAATTGTATCTAAAACAGTTTTATCCCAAACGTAATCCGAATCAAATTTCATTACAGAAATATCCTTTGTTCCATCTTTTGTTTTGATTTTAATGAATAACTCTCCCATTTTTTATGCCTCTATATCCATATCACATGTAACTTCACAATCTGGTTCTGCTTCATCTGCACATGCCTGACACCAGTATTCAGGATTTTGATCATCCATTTTTTTGTTAAATTCATCAGGCATTAGAATTAAAGTTAGTTCTTGTTCCTTGCTTGCTTCTTCTTCATTCTCATCATAATTTTCCAAGTGGGATTCTGATTGACACATTCCAAACTTCTTTGAAGGATTTTTAGAGTCATCAAAGTCACAGATGTAATTTTCTCTATCAAATCCAACCTTCAACATTTTTTTAATTGCTTTGAAACTATTCCTGTTAATGTACACCATTTCAAGACCTTCAAGTGCATCAATCTGTGTTTCCATTCCTTCAAATGATTCATCTAATGCACCTGTCACTTCCTGATAGATTCGTTTGAGATATGTGTAAGCATACAACTTTGGAATAATATCAAACTCTTCAATTTTGTTTGCTAGTACATCGTTACCTCCTGTTCTAAGAATATCACATGCCTCAGTAATCATTTTTCTTGAAATTCCTTCCATTATTCCAATCTCCTTTTATTTTGAAAATGTCTATCAATTCTTTTTTCTAAAAGTGCAATAATTAAAGCAGGTAGAACAAATCCTACTGCTATTAATAATAAAATTGAATCTAAGTTAAAAATAAACCTAATTGCTCCAAGTGAAAATGCTAAAAACATAAGTAGTAACCAAATTCTTGTTGCATAACTTCTCATATCCAACTGTTTTCTAATATTGTCTTTAACAGTCATTTCTTCTTTACCTCATAATGTATCGAATCTTTACTTAGAAAATAAAAACCACTTCCCCAACCAAAGAACATTACTAAAATTAAGATCGGTTCAATAAATATCGCTAAACTAATTCCTAAAACTCCAAAACCAATAGCACTCAACCAAAAATAAAATCTATTAATAGTCATTTTTTCCCCATTGGTATTACCTTGAATACTTGTTCTTCGTGAATTTGGATTGTTACCTGTCTGATTACATACTTTGATCCCTTGTGAAGCCAACCTTGATTTTTTTTCATTAACCTATCAAGACTTTGATTAGTGCCAATACAACTTCTAATTGTTCCATCAACTCCTAGACTGTAGAGTTTGAATGTAATTCGGACATTTTGAGATACATGATCTGACTTTGTTGCAGGAAAATTTTCTAATCTGTATTTCATTTCTTCTTAACCCAATCATTAAATTCAAATGAGAATTCTCTTGGTAACAATTCAACTCTGAAAAAGTGTCTTTTTTCTGCAATTAACGATGTAATTTTTTTATAAAAATCTCTATTAGGCATTGCTATTTCAAGATGGAATGTACGAATTATATGAAATAATAATTCAATTTGAATTAAAGTTTCTAATCTCACATGATTGCTTTTATTTTCTCTAATTATTGTAAAACAATCATTAAGATTACCTTTTACCCACTCAGTTATTTCAGATTCATTCATTTTTTATCTCCTAGTAATTTTTGAAGTTCTTTTACATAGATGTTACAGGCTTCTCGTCTTGTTATTTTTTCATCCCAATTAGCATTTTGTAAATCTACCAATAATCTATCAATACGATTCATTTCGTTTTTCAGGCGTTTTACAATTTCTTTTTGAATTAAAAATTCTTCGTATGAATCTAAAGTTGTTGCTTTATCCCATTCCTTAGCCTTCTCTTGATAATTTAGAATTTTTTCTATATCATCATGTGTTAGTTTGGTATTACTTTCTAAAAATCTCATTGTGAAATCACTCATTTTTAATTTGCTCCTTCTTTGCTTCCTCAATAACCCTTTCAATAATTGGATTGAGGTTCTTATTGCCTAATCCAATTGAACTTACAAGTGATATTGTTTTGCTGAAACTCCAACTTGATTGAGTTTCTTGGATTAAATTTGCTTGAACCTCTCTTAATTTTAACAATGTTTTATCATCAATGACTACTGTAATTCTAGTTCCTGTCATTTGTGTTTAAACTCCTTCCCACATACTGGTCTTACACATTTGTACTTCGTAGTTTCTTTTGTTTTATCAATTGGAAGTGCTCTTGAATCACACTTTGGACAGAAGATCATTGTATTCCTGCTCCCAAGTCTGAATCTGGATGATTGTGCATGTGAAAATGTCTATCGCAAAAATCTTGACCACATCCACACTCTTTTGTAGCATCAGTTGTACACATTGAACACTTTGGTTTCATTTACAATCTCCCTTTGACATGTGTTTTTTTATATGAAAAGTACAGAACTTTTCCTTGCAATTATTACAAGAAATATCTCCTTCTCTAATGCAATCTTTTCTGACACAACTAACGAAACTCATTGATCATCACTACAGTCTAAAACTCCCTTGCATTCGGGACACCTGAATTCGCAAGCAACAGTTTTTTCCATCACTACATCGCATCTAGGACACGTTATTTCCTTCATTTTTAATCACCAAAGAATGGTCTGTATTCCAATCAATAATTTTTAGATTTACTAATGCATTAATTAACTGACTTACTTCTGGACTACTCATCTTAGTTTTTGCCTTGATGAAATCTCTTTGACTCCAATTGTGCATTCCTTCTAATTGAATAATTAATGTTAAAACTTCATCAAGTCTT
>SDBT01020565.1_pt1 | contig 10321 bp, 11 predicted proteins | sample 2277101 | NCBI WGS metagenome assembly SDBT01 (sample SAMN10404973, study PRJNA504765) | marine sediment metagenome | isolation source: marine sediment core GS10_PC15, 103 cmbsf | place: Arctic Ocean: Southern Knipovich Ridge | collected 2010
ACCGGATAAAATTATCATTCCGGTCACGGATCTCTTCTAACATCCATTGGTAAATACGGCTCGTATCATCCGGATCAAACTGGCGTCCATCCTCCGTTATGCCAAATTTATACTGAATTCCCTGTTTATCCGTTACAACCCAACTGCCGTTATCCTGATATTCATATTCGGCAAAGGAGCGTTCGATTTTTTGTCCATAATGTCCATGTTGACCATCATCTAATCGCATGGCTTTCAACTCACCGCTTCCGACAGGTGTATTTGCTACAAAATCATTTTGGGTATACAAATTTTCGACCCCATTTTTATTAAACCGTTTAATGGAATGCAAATTCAAATTCCATCGGTATCCCGCAATATTATCAAGCGATGAATCCTGGCTGTTATACGTCAACTGGACAGAAGGCGTTAAGCCATTTCGTCCGGCGGGTAACGTGAAGGGGTAGTCATAAACAGCGGCTCCGCTAAATTCTCCAACCTGAAGATTGCGCTGAAGATGCTTTGTGGATTGTAAAGGATCCGGCTTGTTGCTGTTATCAGGTGAATAAACATCATCAGCCTTTACTGGCTGGAAAACAAAAAGATTAATTAAAAGAACGGGAATCAGGGCAAATGATAAAGCTCTTTTGAAAGTGCGCATATTATTTAAGTTAATAAATATTGATCGGGAAGGCGCACTTGTTGAATGTCTAATTTCTAATTAAGTCTTAAGTTCTAAGTCTTAAGCCCTAAGCCCCCAGCCAACACCGACATACAGCTTATGACTTAAGACTTATAGCTTAGGACTTATAAGGTACTTATGATTTTTTTTCTTCATCTAAAAACTGTTCAGCATCTTCGACTAATTCTTCAATTGTTGAAGTGTGAACTCTTATTAATGAAAGTATTCTTTCTAAAAATGTTTTGTTGTCTTTATACATAAAACCCACCTGATTAAATAATAAAAATATTTAGTTCGGGTGGGCAATTTGGGGCAACGTTGGTCAGAGACAATATCTTATATTTTACAGCTTGTCAATAGTATTTTTAAATATGCTTTATAAAAAAACAGTGTTCTCTCTGGAAAGCTATTGACTTTTTTAAATTTTTATAGCAGAATATTGAACCTTTATGTAATACTTCAGTGTTATTTGTGTATTCAAAATAGTAGATACCATTTCATTTATTCCATGAAAAATTGCCATCACTTTTCAAAACCAGATCGTTCTGAATTTCAGGAAATGCGTCAGCGTTTAACTCTACCTTTTTCTTCAGGCAGACCTGAACGCCGCAAAATATCAGAAACAATCAATCCTTCAGTATCAAGGGGAGATAATGTTGTTATCTTACACACAGAAAATCGTCATGGCGATGCTGAACAGGAGTCTGTTCCAAATCTGGAATCCAAAGACCTAGTCGCTTTATCAGGACTATTCAGGCATGCTTATTTAGCAGTATTTTTATCCCTTGTCGCGTCAGGCTGTTTCTCTATTAATAGATATAGAGCATCAAATGCCTATGGAAAAGGGGATTATGTAAGCGCGAACAGACATATAAGTGAACAATGTGCTGAAGAACCAATAGATCCGGAAGTGGCTACGTTATGTGAAGATGTTAAAAATGGGGTTAATGGTATGGCCGATTATTATTTAAGAAGCGCCAGAAGCCTGGTTAGCAAAAAAAAGTCCATCCAATACAGGGATTACAGTCAGGCCATTAGGCATTGGAAAAAAGCTATTGAGATAAGAGGAAAAAATCACCCTAATAACAAAATTGTTGAAAATGAGATCCGGTGGGCTGAAGGCAAGCTGGCTTCATTTGAGGAAGAATATAAGGACCAATTCAATAAACTAAAAAAACTTTTAAAAGAATCAAATTATGAAAAGGAAGTGTGGATGGCTATTACACGCACTTTCGAACGATTAAGAGTTTTACGCCTAGTTCTTAAAAAAGAAGATGGATCATTAACGCCTTTAGCGATAGCTTATTTTTATAAGTCTTTTGAAAAAGGCGAATATGAACGAGCGAATCAAACGGCCAATATAGCCAGAGCATTGGATATAAAAGAAACGCCATTTGGCAGAGAAGGGCAGATCTGTGAGGAAGATGAAGATCGTATTGCGGCTAACTATCATAAAAACGAGGTTAAAAAGGCAAAAAAGGAAAAAGAGATAAATGAATTACTGCAGGAGATAAAAACAGATTTGAATGAAGACCGTAAAGATACTGCCAGGGAAAAAGCGGAAGAAGCTTTGAAAAAAAACGATTTAACTTCAAAACAACGTAACGAAGTTAAAAAAGTTTTAGCTGAAATTGATGGGAAGCCTAAGGGAAAACCTTATCGCAACAAAAGAGGAAGGCGGAGAAAGAAGGAAAAAAAGAGCGCTACGGCTTCTGATAATCCATATGATGTTCTTGATAATCTAGATGTTGCTAAGCACAATCCAGTAGAGGAGGCAGAAGATGAGCTAGGGGAAATTGAAAAAATACTAGTAGAGCTCAATCAGGAATTTGAAAAAGGCAATGAATTTGGGGCTATTGTTGAGCTCGGAAGGGTCATTTCGGCATTTAAAGGTAAACATAAAAGGCGCTTGATACGACAGCGAAGAATGTGGGAGCCAACAAAAAAAAGAATAATTCGGGAAACATTAAATCAGGCTAAAGCCCTTTTTCCCGACAATGAAGCTTATGTATTATATGAAAAGGTTTTAAAACTAAATCCGAATCATAAGTTTGCTTTGAGCCAAATTAAAAAACTTAAAAAACTTGATAAAAAAGGACAGGCAGAAGAAAGGCAAAAAAAATTGAAAGAAGCAAATGCTCTTTTTATTGACCAGAAAAAGGAGGCCATTGGAGTTTATGAGAAAGTATTAAAAATGAATCCAACACCTGAAGAAAAAAGACTGGCCGAAAGCCGTATAGCCAAACTTAAAAAGGCATTTAGTGAAGATTAAACATAACAAAAAACCCCTGCCTCCTACAGGGGTTATTTTTTGTGCATTGCATTGCCTAGGCAACCTTCATCTCGGGCGCCGGCAACGGCAACTCTTTCTTATTTTCTTCGCCTAACCACTTCTTTAGCCGCTCCAAAAAGTCCTTATGGTCTTCTTTGCTGAGTCCCAGCACTTTTTTTACTTTCTTCTGCTGGAAAAATATCAGGATGTAGCTGATGATCCGTTCACGGACATCTGGCTCGGCAAGGCCGGTTATATTATGGACGGTAACGGGGTTTTCGAAGCCTTTTGCATCGACCTCATTTCTTTCCCCTATCAGGAAATTTTCCCCGCCAGCATCTCCCCAAAGATATCCGGTAATGAGCAAACCGGCTACTTTACATGCGGTTTCCACACGAGCCGCCATGTTTACCACATGGCCTATGAGGGTGAAGTCCCTCCGGCCGCCAGGAGGCCCAACAGCCCCTTGCACACACGTATCGGTGGCCAGCCCAATGCGAACAAGCAAAGGGGTGCCACTGTGATAGTGGGTAATGGCAAAGTTGGCCACACTGATGATATATTGGATGCAGACGCTGACTTCGATGGCGGTCCTAGCACACATCCTTCTATCTATATCTTCACCAACTCTAACGAACCACAATACGGCATCACCAATGATCTTATCGATAGTCGCGCCGTGGTCGGTCATTACCCAATCAATCAAGCTGAAAAGATTATTCAGCATGGTGACCATTTCTTTTGGGGTGTGTTTGACTGTTGCAGCTGTATATCCTTCGATATCCATGTGTCCAACAACAACCCGTACTTCTTCCGGCTTCTCCGAAAGCTCACCGCTCAGCACCATCTCCGCCGCCATGATATTGGTGAACTGAGTCAGGACACTCAGGACTTTTTGTATTTTGTATAACATAAATGCCATGGCTGCACAGATGGCTAAAAGTCCTAGAATCAACAAGACCAGAGCCTTGTCGCTTGCGTTGTGATTGAGTGTGAGCAACACATAACCCTGGATTACCGTGCCGAATAACACAGGCGCGGCAATGGTGACAGTATCCGCTGTTTCTTCAAATTCGCGGACACCTTTCGTGAGCCCTTCCAGGCGCTTTGAGTCAGCGTAGGCTTTCCCCACCAGCCTCTCTTCATGGCTCAGGTCATCCGGAGAAGACCCTTTTAGTGTGGCGGCAAGGATTCTGAACTGTTTGTCCAAAATCAGAGCCCTTTCGATGCGACGTTCGGAATCAGTACTCTTGATTCCATTTAGGACGATTTTTAGCTCGCCCTCAGCCCCGTCCGTGATGATCAGGGTTTTGATCGAGTTGGCCAACGCTGAAGCGGAAAAGTTTCCGCTGAAGGCAATCTCGTCATCGATGATGACCTTGGCAATCAGGAAGAAAATTGCACTTCCTACTGCCAAGATGATGGCAAGTCGGAGAACCGCCATCGCTAGTATTTTGGTGATTCCCCGGCGTTTACGCCGTGGCGCACCAATCTTTTTTTTGTCAGACATGAATCCCTCCTATTTAAATGATTTTTTAGATTTTTTTATGGTTAAGCGAGTTGTGAAAGAGCACTTAGTTCAGATGTAGCCGCAAAAAGTTGAGCATAGTAAGAGAACTAAGGATGTAATTTAAGCATTTTTCATATAAAATGTCAATATTCGTCAAAAAAAACCAGACCAATCCCGAAAAACCGAATGGAATGTTATCTATAAATGACCTGAGTTACGAAATTCGCGTTATAGATAGCTTAGCGTCCAGCCTCGATATCTTCCATTAATGTCTGCAAATCATCTTCATGTTCAATCTCGTCCTTCAGGATTTCCAAAGCCATTTGGTGAGTAATCGAATCTTTTTCTTTTGTCAGCTCAGCCAATTTATTGTATGCCTCAATGGCGCATTGTTCCCCTTTCACATTCTGATCAAGTATCTTTAAGACAGCCGGATCGGTTGGAGCCGCATATCCGCAACCCGTTTTTTCATACCATTCCTTGGGCTCAAGTATAGGGGTTCCGCCCAGATGGGTGATGCGTTGTGCCAACATATCCGCGTGGCGCAGTTCGTCAGCCGCATGTTCCGTAAGTTCGGCAACGGCTTCCGCTTTCATAGAGCCCTTAATAACCTTGGCGCCTACCCAGTATTGGTAATAGGCCAGCCATTCATCAGCCAGAGCTTTGTTAAGCAAATCAATAAGCTCTTTCACATCCATTTTAACAAGAGAAAGTCCTTTAGTTCCCATAATATATTTGGTTAAATTTAATGCCTATCTATTATATGGATTTTTTTTGAAATTTGAAACTGTATTTAAAAATGGTAGAATCTTTTTGCCTTTTATCTTCAATCCATTAACCCTTTTTAACAATGTTTACTCTGCCTGATTTGCCTTACGGATATGATGCTCTTGAGCCCTATATCGATGAGGAAACTATGAAAATCCATCACGACAAGCACCACAAAGCTTATATGGATAAATTAAATACCGCCCTGGAGGGACATCCGGAATTAAGTGACAAGCCTATCGAGGAGCTTTTGGGCAATCTGGATGCCGTGCCTGAAGATATCCGGACAGCAGTCAAAAATAATGGAGGGGGTTATTACCACCACAGTCTTTTTTGGGAAATGATGAGTCCAAATGGCGGCGGTAAGCCCGAAGGGGATATCGCAACAGCAATCAGTGAAACCTTTGGAAGTTATGAAAATTTTAAAAATCAATTTACAAATGAAGCCGCCACTCATTTTGCGAGCGGATGGACATGGCTGGTTAAAGATAATGAAGCGAGGCTTTCTATACTCTCCGCCCCAAACCAGGACAGCCCAATAAGCTCCGGCCTAAATCCGCTTCTCGGCATCGACACATGGGAACATGCGTATTACCTTAAATACCAAAACCGCCGCCCGGAATTTATTGAGGCATGGTGGAATGTTGTTAACTGGAAACAGATAAAGTTTTGAGACAAGTTTAAAATCGTCTAAATAAGCCATTTAAGTGTGGCGGACGGGACAGGTTAAGAACTTTTGCAAAATTTTTGCTACTCAATTAAATCCTCAATATTTTTATGTCTCATCAGAGCATAATGATTATCGACCATTTTTATAAGCTTATCTGTAGTTTTATTTATTGTTTCACGTTCAACCGCCTGGATTGCCTTATTTAATTCGCCAAATATTGCCAACAGGGCAGGATAAAAAGCTTCGCCTGAAGGCGTTTCATCTAAATTGTCCCCAAAGGCTTCGTAAAGTGGGTATAAATTTGCAGAAAAAAGTGCTTCTTTAAGTGCATTAATTATTTTTTCCTTGTCTGGATGACGACTTACCAGGCATTCAATATAGACCCTCTCAATAGGGAATCCGCTGAGGGAATCTCTCATGATTTCATCAATGTTTTCATGGCTATGTTCTGCTTTTAAAAGTTCAACAGCGAGCCAGTCTGTTACACCATCCCAGAATGATATTTCACTTGCCTCATTATCATGATAATTAACAATCCTACCATCGGCATATTCCGTCATACGACTTAAAGGCCCTAAGTATTCGATTCTTTCGGTTCCCTCCTCAAGAACCGTACTTTTTTGTTCAAAAGGTTCTCTGCCTAACAAATGAATGCTCTCATGTAGCAATACATAGAGCTGTATTAGTTTAAATTTTTGTTTTTCTATAACTGCAAAACGCCTAAAGCCATCATCTGTCTTTTCATTAACACAAAACCCTCCCAACTCTCCATACTCAGCTTGTTGTGCAGGCGTTAAATATTTTGACATCTCTTCCTGCGTCATTTCCTTTGATTGAGCTATATATTCCAGCCTTCTTTGCAGGCTCTCAGGCTCAATTGTACCCTCCCCTGCAGATTGCATTATTTCTATAGCCTCTTTTTTAAGTTGCTCAAAATTATATTCAGATGCTTGCTCAATGCCATTGATTTGCAGTGATTTTTTCATGTTAAAATTATACCATATTTTGTATTTATTTGTCAATAATGGGCGACCCCACGTTGGGTATACAAAAAATGGTTTAAATAAGCCTCTTATTGGCAAAAGCCCTGCCTGAACCTGACTTGAGATAATACTCAAATTCTTTAGCTTTTTTCATATCCTCAAAAGCACAATACCAAATAATCTTCCATGGCTTATCTTTTTCTGTATAAACTGAAAAACCTTCATTGTGATAATCAAGTCTTTCGGGAGGAGTGGTACTGGTGTAACCCTTGTAGGTCTCTCGCGGGTTCTTTAAGCTTCTTAAAATATAAACGTAATACATAAAATTCAAAATTAGATGCTAAATATTCATTTTAATACTGTATGCTGTCCTCCTACGCTCACCTCCGTTTCACTACGGTGAGCTTCGGCCGCCTAGCACTTCGCTTTACAAATCGCTTCTACCTGGCACCAGCCTTCGATAAATCTAGAGCTGGCTTCGGCCAGCCGAAGCTCTTTGAGCGAAGGCTGGCGGAACGGACGGGACTCGAACCCGCGACCTCCTGCGTGACAGGCAGGCGTTCTAACCAACTGAACTACCGCTCCTCGTCGACATTTTGCTCCAACTTACGCTCAGATGTTACCATCAGAGCTCCAGCTTACGCAAATGTCTCCTCTCCCCACAAAATACTGCTCGTCTCCTTCGTCGCCTGCGCTCGCATTTTGCGGGGGCCCGATTTGGGGCGGTGTCATTGTAGACAAAATGGCAATTTTTGTAAATAAAATTGTGATATAATTCAATAAATAATTCCTAACAAAAACAAATATGGAAACTGAACTTTCAATTTTTGTGGCAAGGGTTGTTGCCCTTATCTATATACCTCTTAGCATCGCTATGATAACGGGGCAGATTAATAGTAAGGAAATGATTGCAAGTTATAAAAAATCAGCTGGGTTTACGTTGTGGGTGGGGATTTTTGCGGTAATTGCCGGAACTTTTCTGGTGCATTATCATAATATTTGGGTAAAGGATTGGCCTGTACTTGTTACACTTCTTGGATGGATTGCTGTAGTTGAAGGTGTTATTTTTATTGCTTTCCCAAAAACAATGCTTTCATTATCTGAGAGGATGTCAAAAAATGAAAAGGCTTGGAGTTTTTTTGCACTCGCCTTTGGTTTATTATTTGGCTACTTTGGCTTTATAGCCTAAAGAAAAGTTCTAAAACTGTCCCTCCTGCTCGCCGGAGGGCCACCATTAAATGGTTTATTTAAGCCATTTTTTGATTTATGATATAATTAAGTAAATAATTTCTAACAAAAATAAATATGGAACTTTCAATTTTTGCAGCAAAGGTTTTTACACTTTATATGCTTGCTATCGGAGTCGGTGTACTCAGCGGCAAGCTTAATATTAGTAAAATGATCGCTAGCCTGGAAGAGTCACAATGGCTCTCTTTGGTTACAGGTTTCTTTTTGCTTGTTCTTGGCGCGCTTCTTGTCCAGTATCACAACATTTGGGTGAAAGACTGGACTGTGCTTATTACCATCCTTGCATGGGGAATTCTAATTAAGGGGGTTCTTTTGATTGCATATCCTCAAGCACTTTTCGCTTTTAAGGGGCTATATAAAAATATCAAGTCTTCCTGGGGCGTTGTGTTTATCGCTGTAGGACTTGTATTAGGTTACTTTCTTTTTGTAGCTTAAGGAAAAAATCCCGACTTCGTATAATCGTCCGAGAGCCATTCATTTTATGGCTTATTTGGACGATTTTTTGACTATTGACATTTATTAAAAATAATGTTAAAATTAATTACTAATCTTTATAATTCTTACGATTATGACAGACGGACAACTAGCAAAGAAAGAGGGAATGCCACCTCTAAAATATTCAGCGGAAGCTCAAGCTCAGCTTGCTGATTCAGGGCTAGACGCAACTCAGACAGAAATACTAGAAGCCTTTTTAAGACTGCGCTTATGGCAAGAGGCTTTCTGGTCATCTGACGCGAGTGCTGGCGACGCAGAAGTCACGCGAAAAGCTCAAAGAATGGAAGTGTCTGCGGATTTATTGCGTGGCACTATTGAAGATATATTAAATCCGGAAGCCCTTCAAAAACATTTATTTTTAAATAATTTAGTGGCTTCGGAGGGAAATCTAACTCAATGCATGAGGGCTTATGAGCTAAGAGATCAATGGGAGACATCTGATAGTCCCATGAGTTTTTCCGAACAGGACTGTCAGCCTTATAAAATTCAAATGGTGCGAGTCTTTGATGGAATTTTAAAGGCTGTTAAAAAAGCACAAGATCCAAATGCACAAGACATGTTACAAAGACTTATTGAGGATTTTGGTGAAGTGCCAGGTGTACAATTAGTGGCTTGGCTCAAAAAACGGATATTACAATCACTTTCACCTATGAAAATGCTAGAATGGAGAGATGTTCTGGAAAAAAATCCAGGTAGATTTGAAGAACTTCTTAGAGATTTTTTAGGAGGTAGTTCCGGGGCGTTGACTTCTAGTGCAGAAGCTTTGACTGCATAGGCTTATCATTTTAGGGTAGGCAGGCCTGCTACGTTTCATTATAGCCGGATGGTTTATTCAGGCGGTTCTTTAAGTTTGATATAATAATTAATAGTTATATAAAATTAGAATTGAATGCGACTAAAAATTGATTTACAGGCCAAACCTGATTACGATGATTTTTATTTAAACCTTCATAAAAAATTTGATGTCCCATTGCATGATCAAACTCATGAACAGACGCGTTTTTATCATTATGCTTTCAGAAATGAAATCAATGTTTTCTGGCGGACATGCGATATGACAGGCGAAAAAATCATTAGTCAATTTCCACCAAATGCTCCTTTTAAAGTTTATAGGCATGATTTATGGTGGACAAAAGAATTTCCAGTTGCTGAAGCAAAATATGATCCTAATAAATCGTTTTTTAGGCAGTTTAGAGAATTGCAATTACAGGTTCCGCGCATGAGCATAGCTTGTGACAGCACTATGCAAAATTCTCTTTATGTAAATTGCGCAAACCATTGCAAAGATTGTTATATGATTTTCGCTTCTGGCGATGATGAGGACTGCCACTATTGTATAAATACAGAACGCTCCAAAACAGTCATGGATGTTAGCATCGCCCATGAATGCACATTATGTTACCAAATAGTTAGCTGTAGAACATGTTATAACTTAGATTTTAGCGCATACTGTGCAGATTGCTCAGACAGTCAATTTTTATATGATTGCCGCAGATGTAAGAATTGCTTTATGTGCGCTGGTATTGTTGGCAAAGAATATTGCATTCTAAACGAACAATTAACAAAAGATGAATATAAAAAAAGAATTAATGAACTTCATCCGCTTACTAATGAAAAAATTGACTATTGTTATGGAAAATTAGAAACATTAAGAAAATCTTATACGCACAAATATGCCAATATTATTGGCTCAGAAAATTGTACAGGTAATGAC
>SDBT01020566.1_pt1 | contig 10320 bp, 10 predicted proteins | sample 2277101 | NCBI WGS metagenome assembly SDBT01 (sample SAMN10404973, study PRJNA504765) | marine sediment metagenome | isolation source: marine sediment core GS10_PC15, 103 cmbsf | place: Arctic Ocean: Southern Knipovich Ridge | collected 2010
ATTTTTTTCAGAACGTGTAAAAAGTGGGAAGTTTTTGAATTTGGTTTTTTTACGGAAGGTCATCGATTGTGAGCCTCTATTTTCATCAGCGTACGGTTGCCAAAGAAGTATCCTGCTCCGGAATCGGCATGCATTCGGGAAAAGAGGCAACCCTAACCATTAAACCCGCACCCATCAACCACGGTATTAAATTCGTTAGAACAGACCTCCCGGAATGTCCATCGCTCTCCGCCCATTTCAATATGGTTGTGGATACCAGCCTTGCCACGGTTATCGGATACGACGGATTCATCGTCTCCACCATCGAGCATCTTATGGCCTGTTTTGCCGGCTTATCCGTTGACAATGCGTTGGTGGAATTGGATTCCTACGAAGTGCCCATCATGGACGGCAGCGCCGGCCCTTTTGCTCAGATCATCAAATCCGCCGGCATCAAAGAACAGATGGGATCAAGATATTACTTTATCATCAAAGAACCCATTGAACTGAAAGAAGATGACAAATCGGTAACGGTGTATCCGTCGCCGTCCTTTAGAATTACCTGCAATATCGAGTTCGATCACCCTCTTGTTAAGAAGCAGTCTTACTCGATTTATGTGTCTGAACATGTATTTGAAACCGAAATTTCCCGGGCTCGAACCTTCGGATTTCTCCATGAGGTTGAATATCTCAAACGTTACGGGTTTGCCCGGGGCGGCTCCCTTGATAATGCCGTTGTTATCGATGAGGACAAAATACTTAATAATGAAGGACTGAGATATCAAGACGAATTTGTTAGACATAAAATCCTTGATTGTATCGGTGACTTTTCCCTCCTTGGAATGCCGATTTTGGGTCATGTGGTGCTAAACAAATCGGGGCATTCCTTCAATCACGCCTTTCTGAAAAAATTCTTTGCCCAGAGAGAGTCCTGGGAGACCCAGATTATCGAAAACAACGAACACCAATCGGAGATCCAACCGAAATCACTTGCCATTTAAACCGGTATTCGTTATGAATTGGAGATGTTATTCAAGGCGAAACCCATTTTTTTATTCTTGATTCCACAGACCTTAATTCGATTACCCGTTCAAAATGACACGGCTTAGAAACAGAAAAACGTGTTTCATTCTGATTTCAATCCTCCTCCTTCTTCAAGGAACAGCCACGGCACAAGAAGCAGCCTTGACAAACATCGTTGTCACCAATACCCGAGATGACTTGCTGCTATATCTGGAAGTTGAGGGTGCTTTCAGGGATGAAATGAAAAAAGCCATATTAAGCGGTGTTCCGGCCACATTTTCTTACTTCATCACGCTTCACAAAGTAAGAAAGCTGTGGAAGGATAGAGAAATAACGGATCTGAAAATTTCCCATACCATCAAGTACGATAATCTCAAAAAGGAATTCATGGTTAAACGGTCATGGCAGAACGGAAATCCGGTTGTTACCAAATCTTTTGAGGAAGCCCAAAAGCTCATGGGGGAAATCGACAGTTTAAAAGTCGTTTCCCTGAGCACACTGGAAAAGGGAAGTCAATATCAGTTGAGTGCAAAAGCGAAATTGAGCAAACTCACCCTTCCATTCTATCTTCATCGCGTCCTTTTTTTCTTGTCCGCATGGGATTTTGAAACAGATTGGTATAAAATTGATTTTATTTATTAAATCTTATCGATGGATACTAATCTCAGCCACAAAAAAATAACCCGTTCTCAAAGGAAAAGTACCCCCACATTCTTTACGGAACAGGACTTGAAACGCCGGAAGCGTGAAGGGGTCATCATCGTCGTCGTTTTGGCGGTCATCACCCTCCTGACGTTTGCCGAAAGCAAGCTCTTTCACTTTGGATCCGATATTCCCATTTGGAATACCATCTCGATGTTTATCCTGATCAACATCAATCTGCTGTTGGTCATTTTGTTGATATTTCTCGTTTTTCGAAACCTGGTTAAACTCCTGTATGACAGGAAGCGGAGGGTGATGGGGGCAAAACTCCGAACCCGATTGGTGGTGGCGTTCATCGCATTAACCCTGTTGCCGGCATCAGTGCTTTTTATTTTTTCCATAAACTTTATCGCCACCAGTATCGAATCCTGGTTCACTGTCCCCATAGAACAGGCGCTAGAAAACTCTCTTCAAGTGGGACAGCGCCTCTATGCCACCATTGAAGAAAGCAACGAATTGTTCGTAGAGCGTATTTCACACCAGCTGAAGGCCGAAAATTTCCTGAACCCCGACAAGAAGAACGATCTGGCCCGCTATCTTCAAGTTACCGGACGCTCATTCAAAATCGATGCCCTAGAAGTCTACTCCACAAATGCCAGTCGAATCTCTTTATCGGTTACCCCGGAGTTGAGATCTTTTAAAATTCCACTGGTATCAACGGATAATTTGCAAAAAGAGATGACCTCAAAAGGATTTCGGTCATTTTCGGAAAGTACGGTCTTCGGCGAGTTGATCAGAACCGTCGGAACGGTGCCGTTCGGCATAAAACGAACCGAAGCAGAGGCTTTTTTAGTGATAACGACCTTGATCCCTCAAAATCTTACCCGGAAAATGGCCGCCATTTCAAAGGGTTTTGAAGAATACCAGCAGATAGAGTTATTGAAAAAACCGATCCAGATCACCTATTACATCACCCTGTCCATTGTGGCCCTGCTGGTGGTGTTTTGTGCGATTTGGTTCGGCTTCTATCTGGCAAAGTCGATTACCATTCCCATCATGGACCTTGCAGAAGGAACCCGGCGGGTGGCTGAAGGAGATCTGAGCTTCAGCATCGCTCCGGTTGCGGATGATGAAATCGGAACCCTTGTCAGCTCATTTAATAAAATGACGCGAGATCTTCGATTCGGGCGGGAACAGTTGGAATTTTCGACCAAAAAGCTTCGGGAGCAGAATGTCGAAATCGAGGCCAGAAGAAAATATATGGAAATCGTTTTAAGAACGGTTTCTGCCGGAGTGATCACTTTAAATTCCAGCGGTATTGTAACCACCATTAACACGTCTGCCGAAAAAATGCTCAACATCGAACCGGAAAGGGTCTTAAATAAGAGTTACAAGAGGCTGTTGCCCGATCACCTCCTGGAAATGGCCGAAGATATCATCGAAACCCTGACATACTCCAAACACGGTGCCGTGGAACTGCCTCTGAAGTTAACCATCGACGGAAGCCCCAGAAGCTTTATGACCCATATCAACTTCTTAAAGGACGATGCCGGCCGGGAATTGGGTATCGTCATGGTTTTCGATGACTTAACGGACCTTGAAAAGGCGCAGCGCATGGCAGCCTGGCGGGAGGTTGCACGCAGAATCGCCCATGAAGTGAAAAATCCCTTAACTCCCATCAGCCTTAGCGCTCAACGACTGAAACGGAAGTATTCGGAGCGTTTGAACGAACCGGTGTTTGAGGAATGTACCCAGATGATTATCGATCATGTGGACTTAATACGAAATCTCGTCAATGAATTTTCATCCTTTGCACGTTTTCCGGCTGCAGATCCAAAACCGTGCGCCTTGCCAACCATTGTTGAAGAGTCCGTGGCGCTTTATCGGGAAGGTCATCAGGAAATTGAATTTAATATCTATATCGATCACGAGATACCGGTTCTGAACGTGGATCGACAACAGATCAAACAGGCCCTGATCAACCTCATTGATAATGCCATCGGTGCGATAAGGAAAGATGCGAACTCCCGCATTTCCATTACATTAAGCCATGACCCGATTTTAAAAAAAGTTAGGGTGGAGGTATCGGACAACGGTATCGGTATATCGGATGAAGATAAGACACGCCTCTTCGAACCCTACTTTTCCACGAAAAGGGCCGGTATGGGTTTGGGGTTGACCATCGTCAGCACCATTATTGCAGACCACCAGGGAACCATCAGCGTACAGAACAACAAACCCCAAGGTGCAAAATTTGTGATAGAATTTCCGGTTTAGAGAATAAGGAATCCGAAAGCCGATTTCGATGGGTCCGGTAAAATCGCCGGGATTTTCAATAGGATTGAATCGGTTGACGAATACGAAAGAATGCCGTATGGGGTGTGTTCCATTTGATCTTTAAGGAGAACGATACAGGATGTTTCCATCGATTTTGATAGTTGACGACGAACCTTCCATTCTTCAATCGCTCAGCGGTCTTTTATCGGATGAAGGTTTTGAAGTGATTACCGCCTCAAACGGATACGAAGCATTAAAAACCATAGACGATGAGTCTCCGGATTTGGTGCTGCTGGATATCTGGATGCCGGGTATGGACGGAGTTGAAACCCTCAAAGAAATAAAGAAAGGAAACCCCTTTATCCAGGTCATTATCATCACGGGTCACGGAACCATCGAAACGGCGGTAAAGGCCACAAAACTGGGTGCTTTCGATTTCATCGAAAAGCCGTTATCCATCGACAAGGTCATCGTCGCCATTAACAATTCCCTCAATTTCAGACGACTTGAAGAAGAAAACCGATACTTGCGGAAAAAGACCATAGAAAAACATTCCATCACCGGCAGCAGTCCCACCATATCAGGGGTCAAAGAACAGATTGCCGTGGCCGCCCCAACCGACGCCTGGGTTCTGATTACCGGTGAAAACGGTACCGGCAAAGAACTGGCTGCCCGCACCATTCATCAACTGAGTTCCCGCGCGGATCAACCCTGGGTGGACGTGGACTGTGCGGCAATTCCTGAAGATCTAATCGAAAGTGAATTGTTCGGTCATGAAAAGGGCGCTTTTACTGGCGCCACCACCAAAAAACGGGGGAAATTTGAACTGGCCAATAAAGGGACCGTCTTTCTGGATGAAATCGGTGATATGAGCCTCGTGACTCAAGCGAAAATACTTCGGGTGCTCCAGGAGCAAAAATTTCAAAGGGTCGGTGGAAGCAGAGTATTGGACATGAATGCCAGGATCATCGCTGCAAGCAATAAGGATCTTGAAAAGGAGATAGATAAAAATAACTTCAGAGAAGATCTTTACTACCGACTCAATGTGATCCCCATCGAAATTCCACCCTTGAGAAACCGCAGGGAAGACATACCGCTTCTGGTGAAAACATTTCTGGACGAAAACTCGGCCCATGATCAGGGTAAGACAAAGATTATGGCGCCGGAAGGCATAGAATTGTTGCAGCAATATTCCTGGCCGGGAAATGTTCGAGAGTTAAAAAACCTGATCGAACGGTTGGCGATAATGGTTTTTGGAGACGTTATCCGTGCCGCCGACATTCCCGGTCCATACAACCCGGATACTGGGGAAGGGTCTTCAGGGGATGAAGCTGATCTCTTTTTGATTGATGAATTAAAGGCGGCTAAACAGACGTTTGAAAAAGAATTCATAAAAAGAAAGCTTCAGGAGCACAACAATAATATCACCCATACGGCAAAAGCCATCGGTGTGGGACGGAGTTATTTACATAAAAAACTGAAAAATTAGGGCCAGCCGAACGTCCCGGTTTTCTGCCTGCTGAAATTCCGTTAATTGGACTCCGATCATGGGATTACGAATCATTGGCGGCCATCTCAAGGGGAAGCGTCTTCATTCGGTACCCGGCCGTATGATCCGCCCGACAGGCAACCGACAGCGGGAATCCATGTTCAACATTCTTTCCCATGAAGTCGGGGACGCCATGGTTTTGGATCTTTTCGCAGGGACCGGCGTGCTGGGAATCGAAGCCCTGAGCCGTGGGGCAAAATTCGCGATTTTTTTGGATCAATTCAAAGGAGCGATTTCTGTCATTAAGCGGAATATCCGGTCGTGTAAACTCGAAGAAAAAACAAAAATAATCCGATGGAACATTCGATACGGCTTATCCTGCTTGAAAACCGCTCCCCTTGAATTTGATTTAGTTTTTATGGACCCGCCTTACAACCGGGGAGATATTCGGCCCGCCTTAGAAAATCTTCATAAAACCGGTCGATTGAAAGCCGGAAGTACCATCGTCATCGAACACGGCTCCGGGGAGCCGATATCCGTCGATGAAACCGATTTCAGCCTGATCGATCATAGACGATATGGAAAAACCCTTGTTACGTTTTTAGGCTATATGGTATAGTTACACTCTCTAAACCGGTAAATGAAGTGGTCGAGCCTTAACCATCTAAAAAAAGTCCGTAACACAACGATTACCTTGGGAGCGGCAGTTTTCACCATTTCACATTAGAAAGGAAGGTTGGATTTTTCATGCAGAGAATCGCCATATACCCCGGTTCATTTGACCCCGTTACCAACGGACATCTGGATATCATCAAACGCGGTCTTAAACTTTTCGACCAGGTCATTGTGGCCATCATGCATAATCCGGCCAAAGAGTCTCTTTTTACCGTAGAAGAACGAAGGGAAATGCTGGAAATCAGCCTCAAAAGCTTTTCGAATATCGAAATAGATACCTTTGATGGACTCACCGTGGATTATGCGGCCGAGAAAAAAGCCCACGCCATTCTTCGGGGCATGCGGGCTGTTTCGGATTTCGAATTCGAATTTCAGCTGGCCCTGATGAACCGGCGATTAAACCGAGAAATTCAAACTGTTTTTCTGATGACCGGGCTGCGCTGGATTTTTACCAGCTCCTCCATCATTAAAGAAGCCGCCGGATTTGGCGGCAATATCAATGGAATGGTACCGCCCATCGTCAATGAACGGTTAAAGGAAAAACTGAATCCCACAAACCGTAAGAATAAAAAATGAATGTATCCGTCTCAAAAAACGCCCGAATCGTATTAGAGAAACGCTATCTGAAGAAAGATCAGAACGGCAAGGTTGTGGAAACACCTGAAGCGTTGTTTTCAAGGGTTGCCAAGAGTATTGCCGAGGCGGACGCTTTATTTGATCCAAAGGCTGACATTCAAAAGACAGAAAAAAAATTCCTTAAGCTTTTGGGTGAGATGCGGTTTCTTCCCAACTCGCCGACCTTGATGAACGCAGGCAGAAAACTTGGCCAGCTTGCAGCCTGCTTCGTACTCCCCATAGATGATTCCATGGACAGCATCTTTGATACGTTAAAGCATGCGGCAATCATTCATAAAAGCGGCGGCGGCACCGGATTTTCATTTTCCAGAATTAGACCGGAAAATGACGTGGTCCTTTCCACTGCGGGAATTTCAAGCGGCCCCATATCCTTTATGTCCGTTTTTGACGTGGCAACGGAAACCGTAAAACAAGGAGGCACCCGAAGGGGAGCAAACATGGGGGTACTCCGGGTGGACCACCCGGATATTGAAGCGTTTATCGCCGCCAAAACCGATCACAGCCGACTGAACAATTTTAATGTTTCCGTGGCCATCACCCGTCGTTTCATGGAGGCATTGGAAAATGATGCGGAATACGACTTGGTGAATCCCAGATCGGGAAAGTCGGTAAAAACCGTTTCAGCCGGAAAGATATTTAACGATATTGTCCATTCTGCATGGCAGAGCGGAGAACCGGGCGTCATTTTTATCGATCGTATCAATGAGAACAATCCGGTCCCTCAGCTAGGAGAGATTGAAGCGACGAATCCATGCGGCGAGCAACCGTTGTTGCCTTATGAATCCTGTACCTTGGGTTCCATCAACCTGTCCAAAATGGTTACCAATAACAACTTGAACCAAAACCGCCTGAAGAAGACCGTCCACGATGCCGTCCACTTTCTGGATAACGTGGTTGAAGTGAATCGATATCCGCTCCCCATCATAGAAGAAATGAGCAAGGGGACGCGAAAAATAGGCCTGGGCGTCATGGGCTTTGCCGACATGCTCATCAAGTTGGGAATACCGTATGATTCGGAGGAAGCGGTATCCTGTGCCGAAACGACAATGGCCTTGATCTCAAAAGAATCCAAGGCGGCATCCGCAGCTTTGGCTAAAAAACGGGGGAATTTTCCCCATTATGAGAAGAGTCGGTTTGATCAACCTCCCACACCGGAAATGCGCAACGCAACCACCACCACCATCGCCCCCACCGGAACCATCAGTATTATTGCCGGAACCTCCAGCGGAATTGAACCCCTCTTTGCCGTGGCCCATGTTCGACATGTACTCGAAGGCAAGCAGTTGACCGAAATTCATCCCTTGTTTGTAAAGGCGGTAAAAAAGGAAGGCATTTATAACAAGGCCCTCGTGGATGAAATTGCAGCAAAAGGATCGATTCAGACCATAGAAGGAATCCCGGATCACATTAAACGGCTGTTTCGAACATCCCATGATATTTCAGCAGAATGGCATATCCGAATCCAGGCCGTTTTCCAAAAATTCACGGACAACGCGGTTTCAAAAACCGTAAATTTTCCCACCGAAGCAACAGTAGAGGATGTGGAAAAAGTCTACCGCCTAGCCTATGAAATCGAATGCAAGGGGGTGACCATATACCGGTATGGAAGCCGGGATAAACAGGTGCTCAACATCGGATCTGAAAAACAGCAAACCACGAAGATCTCCCCCAGGCCCCGTCCGGTACGAACCCAAGGAACTACGGAACGTATCAACACCGGTTGCGGGAAGCTTTATGTGACGGTCAACTCAGATGAACAGGGTATATGCGAAGTATTTGCTCAGATGGGTAAAACCGGGGGATGTCCATCTTCTCAGATTGAGGCGTCCGGCAGATTAATCTCACTGGCGTTGCGATCCGGGGTGAAGCCGGAAGCCGTTATCCGGCAGATCATCGGTATCCGGTGTCCGTCACCCACCTGGCAGAATGGAAAAATGGTGCTTTCTTGTGCGGATGCCATCGCCCATGTGCTGACAAATATTACAGATACGGATATTGAGGATCCGGAGGCCATGATGGGTGTTTGTCCCGATTGCGGCAGCGTCATGTACCATGAGGAAGGTTGCCTGAATTGTCATGCCTGCGGATATTCAAAGTGCAGTTAATTCAACTGAACCTCACCCGGACAAGCCGGAACCATAAACGAATTCTTTATAGAATAAACGGTTCCACCATAAACAAAAGATACTCGATACTTGATGCTCGATCCTGGTATAAATAAGGAGCATACCCTTTCTCAATCCAGTATCAAGAATCCGGTATCCAGCATCAGGCCGATAAATGACTCCCAGCGAGTATCTAGATTCTTTTGCCATATAAAACACGAAAACCACCATTATAAAACCAGTTTTATCACCACAAAACCGGCGACTAAAAGCACGGTAAAGGCAATTGCCAGAAAATTGAAGTACTTATCGATAAATTGCTGGATCTTCGATCCAAAAATGTATATCAGGCCGCCGACGAGAAAAAACCGGGCGGACCTTGAAACAACTGAGGCAAGGATAAATACAGTAAAATTGATGTCAAAGGCGCCGGCGGAAATGGTAAAGACTTTATATGGGATCGGCGTAAATCCCGCGATTCCGATAGCCCACGCATCATATGTCTGGTAAAGGGTTTGAATATAGGCTATCTTTTCCGTAAGACCGTAAAACTCTATGATCCGGTTCCCAATACCGGCCATAAACTGCCAACCGATCAGATATCCCAGGCAGCCGCCCAACACGGATCCGACGGAACAGATGAGAGAATAGAACAGCGCTTTGCCCGGAATCGCCACTGCCAGTGCGATCAGCAGGATGTCCGGGGGGATTGGGAAAAAGGAGGATTCACAAAACGCGAGAAGGAAAAGCGCCCAGCTTCCATAGGGGGTTTCAGCCCAATGAAGCACCCAATCATAGAGTCGACGAAGCATCTACTATTCCCTCCATCCCTGTTCGCCGACCAGTTTCACAAATCGGCATCCGCCCAAATTCATTTTTCGTATACGACCCGACTCTTCCTTGAAGATTTTGATTAGATCCTGTGAATACTGATTCCCCACCGGAACCACCATTCGTCCGCCCAAGGCCAGCTGTTGGACAAGGGTATCCGGAATATCCGGGGCTCCTGCGGTCACAATAATCGCATCAAATGGGCTTTCTGAAGACCATCCCGTGGATCCATCCGAGTACTTGGTGATAATATTGTGGTAGCGCAGTTGATCGAAAAGTTTTCTGGCTTTGAAATATAGGGTTCGAATCCTTTCAACGGTATATACACGGTAAGCACTTTCCGCCAGAATGGCGGCCTGATATCCCGATCCGGTCCCGATTTCAAGAACGCGATCATCCTCTTTGATCTCCAATGCTTGGGTCATTTCCGCCACGATATAAGGCTGAGAGATGGTCTGCTGCTCTCCGATGGGCAGTGGAAAATCACCATAGGCCTGATCCCGCAATGCCTCGCTGACGAACACATGCCGGGAAACTTGTCTGAGAGCGGAGAGAACATTGGGGTCTGAAACACCTCGGGATTCGATTTGTTTGAAGACCATTTCATGCCGCTGTCGCTCAAATTTCAAGGAGTCGGTCAACATGAAAAATGTCTATCAAATG
>SDBT01020567.1_pt1 | contig 10320 bp, 19 predicted proteins | sample 2277101 | NCBI WGS metagenome assembly SDBT01 (sample SAMN10404973, study PRJNA504765) | marine sediment metagenome | isolation source: marine sediment core GS10_PC15, 103 cmbsf | place: Arctic Ocean: Southern Knipovich Ridge | collected 2010
AATATACAGTACACCAGTTGAGAGAGGCCATTGTCTCTTCCAAATCTGTTCGCCAAACCCTAAAAAAGTTGGGAGTGTCTCCTTACGGCGGAAACTACGATGTTTTCTGGAAAGCTGCCAAACATTTTGGCCTCGATACCTCTCACTTCGCCGGTCAAGGGTGGAATGCCGGAAAGACATTCCCTCCGAAGAGAGACCTCCAATCCTACTTAAACAATGACTATCCCATCTCTTCACATAAGCTGAGGATCAGGTTACTTCGTGAGGGGATCTTTTCCCACCAGTGTGTTGGGTGCCGCCTAACAGAGTGGCTCGGGGAACCTATTCCCCTGGAGTTGGACCACATAAGCGGTGATCGGCACAACAACAACTTGAACAACCTGCGTCTCTTATGTCCCAACTGTCACGCCTCAACGCCTACTTATCGACGCAGCAAATCCTCTCTGGTGCCGAAGGCGGGATTCCAACCCGCACGCTCGTGAGAGCAGAGGATTTTAAGTCCTCCGTGTCTAGCATTCCACCACTCCGGCATACTATACGCTACTCTGAGTCCTCCACGAAAAGTTCGAAACGGGCTCGCTGGTTCTGCTGTAAATGCATCTCTGAGATAACTCCGTCGACATTGTCTCTCAGAATGTGTTCCGTCTGGCGATCCAAGCTGGCGTACATCTCCAGGAGGATCTGAGATCGAACGTGCTGCTTTACCGCACCCATGATAGCAACTCCATCAACTCTCCCTCTTTAATGGGAGATTCACGGTTGAACTTGCCCAGGTTGGTACGTTGCCCAGCCTGGCGTCGTTTGGCGTAACTGTGGTACTCGAAGAGCCTGGACGTTCCTAAGCCCATGATTTTTCGGGCGAGAATGATCATGGTCAGCACGGAAAGGGGGTGTTCACACTCATCGGGGAACCCGAGAATGTCGGCCGAGAAGATCCGCTTGTACTCACGGATCCGATCCAGGATAGGCATCACCGCGCGGAGAGTCATATCCTCGTTCTGGTCGTAATTGGTGATGATCTCCGCGGGGCTCAGGAGGTCCAAATCGAAGCTGAGGTAGCTCTCCGTAGGGGTACCACGGAGATCTCTTCTTGTAGGAGCACGTCGAGCGTCTAGTATCCCTTCTAGGGTCTCGTTGCTATTCCAAACCCGGCTTTCCTGCATGGATTTGGGGAATTGGCTTGAGTAGATGGGGATCTCTCGTCCTTTGATGCGGTAGCCTCGACTATCCTTTTTGGCATAGACCGTTGGCCCGACCATGAATGGCACGGCCTGATGATAGTAGGCGATGGAGTCCACGAAGCCCGCACAATCAAGGCCAAAAGGTTCGCCGGAGGGTAGACGTTGTCCCCAATCATCCCGGTGCTGGTCGAAGTGGAAGTAGGTCCAGTCTGGCCTCTCGTATCCTAGCCCCCGCCGTTCGCGAGCGAACTGTGTCAGAGCGTAGGTGAAGTGATGGAACTCCCCGTCCCCGTAGATGGTGAGAACCCGGCCATCCCAGATCCCCGAGTCATAGACCTGGCGTCTGAAGTAGCTCATCAGCGAACTGCGAGTGGTTCGCCAAGAGTACCTCTCTTCACCCAAGGCGGGCACATGCAAAGAGAGCACTCGACCCCCGAAGGCGGTTTCGAATGCTCTTTTGAGTAGTGTATTCGGCTCAGTATGAAGAAGAACAATTGACCAGTCGTTACTCGGCATGGCTCCTTCCTATAGGCGGCCGTGTTAGGCCCCGTGGTAGCCGTCTTCTTCGGTCAAGGTATGGCAGTTGAAGATCCCGTCTGGGGACGGAGCGTCGGTGGGCTTCTCAGCCTCCTTCGCCATCGTGACCACGCCCTCTGTCACGCCCTTCGTGATCTTCTCTCTGGCCGCTCTGAGGCGCTCCCGCTGTGCTTCGGTGATTCCCGGCGCCTCCCAGTCGGTGAGTCGGATGTTGCCAGTGCGTTCAGACATACGTTTCTCCTTATTTGGACCAGTCTCCCTCAAGGGGATGGTGGGTAGCGGCTTGATTCCCCAGCTCTGGGATGGGATCGGTTGGCGGCCGCAAAATGTTAACCTCGACGAGACCATCGTTGAAATAGGCCCCACAGGCGCCGCAAATAACGTTGATATTCCCGGGGGCCTCGGGGCCTTCCAGCAGCCTCTTTTCGCCGCAGAAGCAACAACGGTTATTACGCATCGAGTTCCAAGCTTGCTTCTCCTGCTCGGAAGGTCCCTCGCCAACTACACAAGTCCAACCTGGTTTCAGGAGAGGATCTCCCCACTTGTCTCTCTTGATCCTTCCCCACCAAGTGCGGACGACACCCGAGATGGGCCCGGGTATACCTTTGAAGTGGAACATCTTAACACTCCTATGGTTGATTGGTCCGCCCTCAGGGACTCGAACCCCGAACCATCACATTATGAGTGTGCCGCTCTAACCGATTGAGCTAAGGGCGGGGATAAAAATTCTGGGTGCATTCCTTCGTGGACTTCTTGGTGACAGTTACTGCACAGCAATGCACATTTATCTACTTCCTCCGCTACTGCCTTCCAGGAGCGCAACTCTGATCCCGCAATGCCGAAGAGCTTGGTGGAGGGATCGAGGTGGTGGAAAGCTAGGGCTCTGAAGCAACGATCGTAGCCACAGATCTCGCATTCCTTACCTTTGTACTCCAGAAGTTTCTTTCTCCTCTCCAGTCGTCTCTTTGCTTGCCAGCAGGAGCTACATTTCTTGAAGGACCCCCCTCTAGCTCTGCGATAAACGAAGTTCTTACCACACGCCTCGCAGGTTGTTGGGGTTCCTTCTATCTGGCTTGGTGGTCTTATGTTTCCTCCTTTGAAGCAGCCAGAAGAAGGTAAGAGTCGCGATCCCCAAAAGATACCTTCTCTGGCTGAAGGGGATTCCCGTCCCGTTCATCCTGCTGTTGAATAACCTTCTTCACTATACTGCAAATCCCTGGGTTTAGGTTCCGAATCCTGGGAGTTACCCTCCGACGGATCTTAGCTCGTAGGAACCGAGTGTCGTCGTCGTTGGAGGGGTCATGTAAGAAGTTGATATCGTGACGTTTCGCATATTTCACGATGTCCTTGCGCTCCCACATGCGGAAAGGCCTGATGCAGCAGCCGTGTTTGTACGGGATGGTACCTGAATACCCTCGAATCATGGTACAAATGATGTACTCTTCCAAGCAGTCGTCCAGGTTGTGCGCCAAGACGATCGGAAGATTTTCCTGGCGGACCACGGCTTCGTCCCAGAAGAAACGGTACCTCTGTTCACGCCAGAAAGCTTCCCTCGATTCACCCTCTCCTCTGTGGTCCATTACTCGTCGCACTGTCAAGTCAATTTTCTCTCGGTCACAGAGATCACGAACCAGCACCTCCGCTTCTTCAGCGAAGTCTCCGGAAGCATGGTTGACGTGAATCACACTTGCCACACGTCCTTCAACTCGCCTGAGAAAATGAAGGACGGATAGACTATCGATTCCGCCTGAAACAGCGACGACACATCTCTCTGGAAGAGGATGGGTGAGACTGAAGTTCATAGCTCGTAGTGCTCCTTGAGGAAATCTTTGGCTTCATCATTCCTGTCGTAGATAGTCTCCACCATGAGGGGGACTCCGAAGAGTTCGACACCTATCCGACGGGCCAGCCAATTGGCATGCCTCTCGGCCCGTAGAGACAGGCGTCTCAGATCTCGAGGCGCGGGCCGCGTCCATAGATCATAGTACGGTCGGCCGAAATACTTTTGGAACATTCCCTCGTTGAACTGGATCCAGTGGGCTATCTCATGGAGGGCGAAGAACATCACCTTCGACATCGGCCAATCCGTCCCGCCAACTGACTCGCAGACTAGAGACCGTCCCTTAGAGATCTTGGTCCAGCTTGCAGTTTTCTTCTGCCTGCTGACGAAATCAAGCTCTAGCCCCAATCCTTTGGCAAAAGACCTTAGTTCCTTCTTCATAGTGACCCGAGACTCAGGCCACTTACCGTCTCCGTGGAGCTTGAGACGTCCTATTTTCAGCATTTCTACTGTCTCCTTGACTTTCTCGAACCCTTGACTTATTATTACGTGGTAGGGGGTAGGAGGTTCGAACTCCTCGCCTCCACGGTGTAAACGTGGCGCTCTACCAAATGAGCTAACCCCCTGAAGATAAAGGAGTCTCCGTGAAAACCATACATCGAAAGGTCTTACAGATGCGGGAGTCGGGTAAGACTTACAAAGAAATTTGTCAATCTACTGGGCTTGCTTCCTCGTCAGTTTCCTATATCGTCGGCAAGCATTTTCCTAAGGGAAAGAATGCCAAAATCTCTGCCCGGAACAACAGGGCCTACAAACAGTCCGAAGCATTTACGTCGGCACAAAGAACTAGGAATGAAGCGGCCAAAGAGATGTATGTTCAGAGGCACGCGCAGCTCAAATACGATTACCTGAGGACTCTGCGCAAGTTTTTGGACCAAAACTTCATCTACTATGTGGCGGGGCTTTACGAGGGAGAAGGTGCCCATAAAGGAACTTCTTTCGATTTCTGTAATTCCGACCCCAAACTCATTCTCCCTTTCTTGCGTCTTCTTCGGGAGGTCTTAGGTTTCGGGGAAGACAGATTTACCCTGCGCTTGTCGCTTCACTCCTCCTTGCCCAGAGAGGGGTGTGTCGCCTACTGGGAAGGAGTTTGCGGACATGGGATCGACGCGGTGGACCAGTACGATGCTCGTCCTCAGAGGAAGGTTCACAGGCACAAGGAGACTTTCTATGGCACCCTCACCGTAAGGACTAGAAGGCCGAACGGCTTGAAGTCGGCTCTGGGAGGGTACGCCTACTGAGCTACCCGCCTATATCATTCTTTGTGGACTACCTCTCGGCCCGTTTTCTCTCGAGGCTTCCGTTTCGCTCGATCCCGGTTCTTAAGCACTCTGAGCCTTTCCTCGGCGTCGGCCCGGGAATTACACCTGTCGGTGTGGTATCCATGCTCCGTGGCTTGGTAGCCGATATCGAGGAAGAAGCCTCCATACTTCGTAACTTTTATCGGCTTGTCGTAGAGGATGTAGAAGGTTTCTCTGGTCCAGGAACGCCACCAGCCCTTCCGGTATTCTACGTAATAGCTGGACCCTATCTTCAGAATACGATACTCCATGCTTGCTTCCTTATGTTTGAACGAACATGCCGCAGGATGCGGCTACATCAGGACCTACTCTATCTACCCTAATAGTCTACCTCATCCAGGATCTTTATGACCTTGCGCAGATGCTCGATGACCTCCAGGCTCTGTTCATCGGTGGCTCCTTCTTCGGCGGCATCAAACATCTCCCCTTGCGAGAAGGCGTTGTGGATTCCGCGGATAAGGGATGGGGTCCCGATTTGGGTGGCCAACGCTATCGTAACTGATTTTGCTACTTCTATTTCTGCTATATCACTCGCGTGCCTGTTGCTCATTATATTCTCCTTTTTTGTAGAAACTGGCAGGGCGTGCAAGATTCGAACTTGCAGTCACGGTTTTGGAGACCGTTGGTTTGCCATTAACCGAACGCCCTATTATTCTGCTTCCAAGAGCTCCGAGAGTGGGCTCTCAATCAGCGCAGTACCGAAGCCCCTTTCGTAGGCCTCTTCCTTGTACCGCCAAATCCTTCCCACGATTCGATCATGGGCCGTACACTCTGGGTGAAGGCACAGCCCAGTGGCGGCGATTACCTCACGTCGCATCTCTTCTGTGACTTTCACACTACTACCTCAGTCATGGTAGTCTTCTTGATGATCCTGTATTGGGGAAGTTCCGATCCCGACTTTCTCCACGCCTCGCGAGCTGCTCGCAGCTTGCGAATCTCGCTGCGCGCGGCCACGCGATTGTCGAAGGGTCGCGGACTGCTGTTCATTATCGAACCGTACTCTATGTAGCCCCAACCTTCTCCGTGTTCTTGACGCTGGACGAAGTATCTCGTCTTTTTTCCGATCTCGGACATGCTCTTTCTCCTACAAGAAGTGGTAATCGCAGGCCGTATCGTGGTAAGTCACCCGCTCCCGGTAGTCTTCTGGGCGAGGGGTGAACATACGTGTGCGACAGGTGCTCTCATGCCCACAGAGGACGCAGGCCCAGGTGTCGATCTTGTACCAATGAAGTTCCATGACGCTCTCCAGGTGATGTATCACCCTACGGTACCTCGCGCGCCAAGGACTTCCCTACCGCAGGGATTTAGGAACCTTTCAGGCTTAAGATGGCCATCCTCAGGAAGTTCGCCCTAAGGTCCCGTTGTGAATTGGTAGGGGCGGCGGGAATCGAACCCACGTTTTTCGGCTTAAAAGGCCGCTGCAACACCAACTTTTGCTACACCCCCGTTGAGTTAGATGTCGAACTCGAGCCTGTAGCGAGTGATCCCCGAACCTAGTGGTTCTGTCACAAAGTGAGGGGAATCCTCCACAAGCAGTATCGCAATGTCCATGTCTACTTCTTCTTCGAAGTCTTGCAAGAACTTGCCTTGCCCGTTTACATAGATTATGAACTGCTGTTGTCCTAGACCATACTCAATTAGCTTATCGAGCAGATCCTGACTCACGTTGGATAAGTCTACTGCCACTAATAACCTTCCTTTATACTCTATTCCTCCCTCAAGAAGCGAAAATACCTAGTTGCCCTGGGGTTTGAGCATTTTCTCGGCCAGCAGAAACTCCAGCAACTTCAGTAGTTCCTTGTGTCCCCTGACCTCGGCTTTATAGGTGAGGTAGACGCTTTCCGCCACTACCTCCTTCCGTAGGCCCTCTTCTGGTTCTCCTCGGAGCTCCACCTCCTTCAACTTAGAGGTGGTCATCTTATCAACGTCGAGCCCAGACAGGGCGAAGCCGATAAACTTACCCGCCGGTGCTAAGAGAAGATCGAGTTCTTCGTTGTACTCGATCTTCTCTGAGAACTTTTCTTTGGGTATCTCTACTATCAACCACAGACTCACGCTGGGATCGCTGCTAATGAAGGAGCCCGCATAGGGCGGAGTGGCCAGCTCATACTGCTCTAAGGCCTCCAACTGGGACTCATCCAGCTCCTGTCCCATCTGAGCTGCATAGGCCAGGGCTGCTGCTGTATATGGATTCATAGGCACTCTGCGGTCTCGTTTAACATAGTCTCCTTTAGTTTAGGGAGGCCCGGGCGGGACTCGAACCCGCGATCACTGATTTGCAGTCAGCCGCCTTAGCCAGCTTGGCTACCGGGCCCTCTTCCGTTATCCCTGCCGCAGATTGGCCCAGAAGTGTACTGGCTCTGCTTGGACAGTCTTGTCGTATTCGTCCAGGTCTCGGCCACCTTCCATGAAATACAACCGAATGACGTCGGCTTCATCTTCTTGGGTACAAACGATAAGCTCAGTGTCTTTGTTATAAACTACATACATTATACTTCTCCTTTTGTGAACTAACTCTCCTTTTGTGAACTAACTGGGGTAACCGGAGGGACTTGAACCCTCGACCCCCTGGACCACAACCAGGTGCTCTAACCAACTGAGCTACGGCTACCATAAATGTTCATATACGAATACCGAACCCCTTCCGTCTCATCCTCGGTAGTATCTCTTGACAGAACTGGCAGATCCATCCTTTCAGGAGGTTGCAACTACAAGCTGCGTTCCATATGTCGTAGAGAGGGTCGCTCTTGTCCATACCCTATCCCCTTAAGCTTTCACTGATCTCGGTCTCGGTCCATCCGTTGTCGAGCAGAAATTGGCGACCCTCGCCGGCGTTTAGGGCGGCCTCAGCCAGGCCGTTGGCCGCGTCATAAACTAGGTCCGCTAGAACCTCTTCTCTATCCATAACGTACTCCTTCTTGGTCGGGCTGCCAAGCCTTCGCAATCTCCCGTGGTAAATCCACCACTGTACAGTAAGTAATCAAGGACTCGTCCTTCAGCCAGTGAAACCTGTTCTGATTAAACACGTGGTCGTGATCGTTCCTGTACCATATGGATGGAGTATCGTTCAGAGCATTCGCGGAAGCTAAGGCGGCTCGGGTCAGGGATTCGTTGACCTTAACGAACAGGCAGTTAGAAAGCCGGTTACACACCCATGCCTTTCTCTCCGGAATGGACATAGGGGCGTTATCCCATCCTATCGGCCACTTGTTGGCGGCCGGCCATTTCTCGTCTAAGGTGGCCTCCACGATGACGGAGAAGTCCAGGTCTCGGCTGCTTAGGACGGTCCCTCGCCCCATCTTGGCTATATCCTGACGTCGCCGAAGGCCTAACCCCCTAAGCTCTTGGCTTCTGGAGAGATGCTCTATCAGCAAGTCTTGAGTATCGATGTGTCTCTTCTTGTTCTTGTCGCCCTGTTCTTCTCGAAGGTAGTACTTGTCCTGCTCGGAGAGAAGGTCTGCTCTTGCTCGTGGCCTCCTTGTAGTCTTCCTGACCACGTCAACAACCGGCACTTCTTTCCGGGCGGTAAGGTTTTCTTCGGCCTTCCTGGGCTTAGGGGTTTCTCTTCTGGAGGACAGCCGGAGAAACCCAGACTTGCGGCAGCCGGTCATCTCCAAGTGGGTGTCTTCAGAGGCCAGGAAGTCTAGCATCGCCGGTATTAAAGCCTGGATCTGTTTCTTATCGAACTTTACTCCGATTGTTTTGAGCAAAGCCAGCGGTATGTTCTTCCGGGCATGCGGGCTGCCAGGTATCAGCGGGTAGATCTTCTCAGGTTTGAAGTGGCCTCTCGGGCTTCTTTTCGCAGGCATAAAATTACCCTTTCTTCGATAGGTTAATGTAGGACTTCTATGTAAACAGTTTTATTGGTCGGACTGGTTGGACTCGAACCAACGATTGCCTCGTCCCAAACGAGGAGGGATAGCCGCTACCCTACAGTCCGGTATCAAATCCCGTTTCTAGTTCTCCTGCGTGGTACGCTACGTGACAGTTACTACAGAGGAGTACGCAGTCTCGTAATTCTTCCTCTATCCTAGTCCAACTCCAGCCTCGCATTCCGTGGAACTTGGGGTCTTTGACGGCTGGATTCTTGTGGTGGATTGCCAACGCGGAGGGGAACCTGTCGAATCCACACGCCGCACACTTGCCACCCAAGTGTTCTCTCGCTTTAGCCTTTCTTCTTTTCCCAGCTTCAAGCGTATACCTGTTGTGACATGGCCCGCAGATACTTTTCTTCTTTCCGTAGAACTGCTCGGGGCTGGTTTCTCCGCACCGGCCGCATCTTCTGGGCCGAGACGCCAAGAGGGAATGGTACGTGGGGTTCGTCTCTAATCCGTATGTCCTCAGCCAATATCGGATGGAGGTTGGACCCCTGTCTAGCCTCTTCCCAATTTCCCTGATGCCAAGCCCCTCTCCTACGAGAGGAAGCAGCGCTTCTTTGGTTATACGTCCCTTTATCCGTGCCATAGTACATCCTATGCTCTAATAATAAGGGGATTACCCCTAAATGTCAAGCCCAGGGCTCCCTCATGTTTTGGCAGCACTCTTGGAGCCAACCTTCCCTCCGTGCCGCCACGTAGGGGGACCCCCCTTCGCCTCGCATCCATCCTGCCCTCGTGTCGTACTTTGCAGCAGATTCTACGCAGCGTTCCTTCGTCCAGTATCCAGCAGGGCGTCTGCCGAGTCCCATGTGTAACTGACACTCGTCCAACCATCCTCGTTCATATGCTACGTAGTACGCGCTCTTTTCAATGGTCCGCCACTCCTTGCGTACGTCGTACCGAGCGGCTGACTCGATGCAGCGTTCTCTTGTCCAATATCCGTTTGGTTTCTTTATCTCTTGCATGTGTTGGCAGCACTCTTCTAACCAATCGTTCTTCCTTGCTGCTTGATACGCCGAGCCCTCCTGCCTCTGCCACGCGCTTCGCGTAATATGTTCCGAAGCGGATTCTACACAGAGTTCCTTAGTCCAGTGCCTGACGGGTTTGTTACCCCCAGTCATGTGCCGGCAGCATTCTTCGAGCCAGCCTCGCTTCCGGGCCGCATCCGATGCCAGTATGTCTCCCACTGACCAGTCGGTACGTGAGTTGTACCGTGAGGCGGATTCCATACAGCGTTCTCGCGTCCACCTATTGGGTCTGGGCATATGCTGACAACAGTCTTCTAACCAACCGTAGCGGTACGCGGCGTCGTAGGTGCTCTTCTCGGCAGTCCGCCATTCCTTCTGGGTGCCGTATTTCAGGGCGGATTCTGCGCAGCGTTCCTTTGACCAGTATCCCTTTGGTTTGTTACCCTCGGTCATGTGCTGGCAGCACTCCTCTACCCAACCGTTCCGCCGCGACATGTTTGCAGCCGCGGGCTCTGCCTTCGCCCACTTCGAGCGTGTGTTGTAGGCTGCCGCGGTGGCCTTGCAGTTCTCCATGGACTCTGACCAGTATCCCTTTGGTTTCCTGACTTCCTCCAT
>SDBT01020568.1_pt1 | contig 10320 bp, 10 predicted proteins | sample 2277101 | NCBI WGS metagenome assembly SDBT01 (sample SAMN10404973, study PRJNA504765) | marine sediment metagenome | isolation source: marine sediment core GS10_PC15, 103 cmbsf | place: Arctic Ocean: Southern Knipovich Ridge | collected 2010
CCTCGGCCGTCACACCGTACAGTCGAAGCACTCGCCCATAGCTACCGTCCCGACCTAAACGAAACGGCCCCAGCAGCACGTGGCTCTGCCCAGTGCCTGTATCAAAAGGCCAGAACTGATCCCGCGCCATATCGTAGAACCAGGAATCTCCGGATGTCAGGTGGATGTACACACCGCGATCCGCATGGTTGTACGTGAGCGTGCATGCGCTGTCCGATACCCCCGTCAGTTCTTCGGGGATGCTGTCCTCGGAAAGCGGCTTCAACCCACTTCCGTCTACCCCGACCGAATAGAGCCCACTGGACGACATAAAGTACGCGGTGTCGTGATTCACGGTCCAGGCGTCGGCCCCGATGATTCCTACTTCGTCCGAGATGCGCCGTCTCGGCCCGGTATGCGGGTCACCCTGCTGGACCCATGTCTCGCTCGCCGTGAAGCCGAGCATGGTCAGGTCCTTGTGTGGAATCAAAGCAACCACGTCGCCACCCGTTGCTCCAGCGTATGACAGTTGGAATAAGGCCGGCCGGATGGTATCGGACACGTCGGAGAAGAGGCTTGTGTCCGAGTCACTGCCCATCCGGCTGGCCGTAATGGCATTGTCGCTGAACGTCAACACGCGGTCACGATAGCGAATCTCTGACGGTCGTGCGCCCGCGGCAATTCCCGTAAAGCTGCCTCCGCGCAATCTGGCAGTGAGGACATCCTCAAGTCGGCAATTTACGCTCCACGGGGTTGAATATTCAGATTCACGGCTATCTGGACGCAGGCCGAATCGCCTAACCACCCCAAGGCGGGGAAACTGCAAATCCATGGTCTTTCTGGGCATGGTGGTCCTTTATCCAATTCGGTAGCCCACATAAGTGTCGGCGGCGAGGCTGGTGATTCTGAAAAGCCAAGTTCCATAGTTGACGCCAGTACCAGCAAGGTCAGGCCCGACTGCCACGCTGCCAACGAAGGTCACGTCGCCGTCGCCTCCCGTTAGCGTGCTGATATCGTCCGCCCCTGCTCCAATAGTGATGACGTGCAGATAGAAAGCATCCCCATCGGTTACGCCCGCTGGAAGCACTGCCGTAATCTGCGCTCCGGTCGGAGTGGTCAGGTTTCTCGCCTGGGTAACGGTATGGACGACAATCCCGTTGACAAAATCCGCAGCAGCAATGGCGTTGTCGGCATCGGTTTCTGCGGTAGCTGCGTCCTGTGCGAAGAACGTATCCCCTCGGAGGATAACGCCACCTGCATTACCTGAACCCGACGTTCCTCCGGTGAGGACGACGTTACCACCAGCGACAGAGCCAGCCGCGGCCCCACCTGAAACAGAAGCATTGCCGCCTACTCCAGTGCCTTTGCCGGCACCGCCTGTGACGGAAGCCACGCCACCGGCGCCGTTCGTGGTATTATTATTTGCACCACCGGCTACAGAAATAGCACCACCCGTACCTGTTGCGCCAGCACCCGTAAAGCCAGCTCTTAGAGTTACAGCGCCGCCATCGCCAGTTACTCCAGCTTGACCACCGGCCACCGTTGCCGCCCCGCCGTTTTCAGTTCCCTTGCCAAGGCCACCGGTAAGAGACACAAGGCCGCCTTCGCCGTTAGTAGATCCGGCTTGACCACCTGCTACCGTCACGGCACCGCCAGCACCCGTAGCGCCAGCAATCGAGGCTGCACCTGTAATCAACACCGCCCCGCCGTCGACCGTCGTGGCCTGCACTTGCCCGGTGATTCCCAGGGAGTTATCTCCACCGGCAATGGAACCAGCAATCAGGGAGTCGAATTCACCGGTCTCAACTGCGATATTTGTGCCTTCCTGGGCAATTGCCGTCCACTGGTAGGTCGTGCCGGTCTTGACCGACATGAAGACGACCATGTCTCCGGCGTCGGCAAACGTAATCGACGTGTCACCGTCCGCGTTGTAACCGCCTGTAACAGTCAGCGTCAGGTCGCCGCCGTCGGTGTCAAGAACAACCGACGCCACAATGCCCGGCTTCGTAGGTCGGGCTAGCGTCCTTGCCTCAGCGGTCGCGGTCACCACGGAGCACACCTGCCCCCAATTGTCGAACGTAATCGTTCCGGAAGCGCCGGGGTCGTTAAATAGTCCAGGGCCCTGCGGATCGAAGGCCCGAAATAAGTCGCTCAGCGTTCTGAATGGCGCTGTCATCAAAAGTTCCTTTCGGGAAGTTGTGTAGGACGCATGTCGCGTCCAAAGAAATAAGGTTACGTTAGCTCGACTTTCTTGGGCGTTCCCGCGTCGTTGAACATGAGGTAAATGTTCCCCGTGTCCGCCTTGTCCCAGATTATCGCCTCGCCTGTATCGATCTGCGTGGCCCCTGTTCCTGCTGCCGGTTCCGTGTTCTGGCTCACAAGGCGTGGATAGAAACCGGCCGACCCATTGAACGTAATATCACCCGTCGCGGAGACTTGTGCGTAGTCAGTCGTCCCGCCATCGCCCATCGTAACGATCAGGCTGGGGAAGATCACCTCGGTGTGGTTCGGGCCTCCGATGACCACTAGTCCGGCACCTAACCCAATAGCCTCCGAGCCGATCACGCATTCGTAGTCTGCGCCATCTGCACTGGCTCGCGTCAAGTAGCCGATGTAGTCAGAGTTTTGTGTTGTCTGATTCGGCGTGGTTCCAGCCCCCGCGTATCGACCTGCGCTTGAACCCAGACCAGTGCATCGTATACCGTCGGTCATCCCGCCCAAGACGCGATCGCCACACCCCGCGAGATTTGAGCCTTCCGTTACAAGGGAACCACTTGCCACGCCAATAAAGGCACAGGCAAAGGCTTTCGTGACTGCGTTTAGGGAAGAGTCGCCGATGCCCACTAGATTAGACGAATGAAAATCCGCCGTCGCCGTAGCTCCTAGTGTCAGGTTCCCGGCATTCTTTCCCATGAATAGGTTACCGCCCGGCAGGTTGCCGGATTGCGCCACGGTGTCGTGGTAGTCGTGTGCCCAGCGGAAACCCGCCTTGGTCACCAGGCCAGCACTTGTGTCGGCTACAGTCGTGGTCTCAAGTCCAAGGCCACCGGCCGCAATCGCAAAAAAACTAGAGTTGCGACTCAGGGTCACTCCCTTACACACAATCGTTCCAGTCGCGCCCAATGCGACGCCCTCGCCGTCCGTTATGTCGCCGGACTCGAATGTATTCTCGCATAGATCCAGGGCCTGCTTCATCGTATAGATGGGCATGTCGCCCTTGGCCTGGATGTAGTCGATCAGGACGCCCAATTCCGTGGCGTCCGATGCGTCGATACGATGAGTGAACAGAATCAGCCACTCGCCGGCTGCATAGGCCGCGTCAATGTGGGCCTTGATGATAGCGTCATTGGCGCCCATCCCGCCGATCGCCGCCGACATTTGATGGCCCGAGAGCATGTACGTCTCAATGCGAGATCCGTTTCTGCGCGTCGTGTCGAGGTCAAGCGTCCGACAGGCCCTATAGTATCGCTGGCAGATTGTCCGCGACAGAGCGTCCATCGACTTGAATGGCGCAATGAATGACTCCACAGTCAGGCCAAGGCCCCGCAATGTAGCCAGGCTGTCGGCCATTTCGGATATGTTCGTTGCCTCGTTTTCGTCGGCCAGCGTTGGGTGTGTAACGGAATGGCTCAGGATTTCCCAGCCGGCCGCTTCGAGTGTCGCCAGGTTGGCGGCAGTCAGCACTGTCTGGCTCTGATACGTGCCACCAATGACGCTGGTTATAATCGCCGAACACGCGACCTCGCCCTGTGCCGTGAATACGGGCTCGGCTAGGTCCAAGGCTTCAGTGTGGCCATCGTCAAAAATGAACGTGGCCATCGGGACTCGGGCTGGATGATTCGGTCCCTGAACGCGAGTCAACTGCACGGGAGTGGACAGCTTCAGAGTCGAGGACACCGTCTCGTTCAGCGTCACGCCTTCGTCTTGCAATACACGCCAGTAGTAACTGCTGCCGACTTTCACCGAATAGACACAGACATAGTCCCCTGCATCGGCGAATGTAATCAAAGTGTCCGCGTCTGCGTTGTAGCCACCGGTCACAGTCAGTGCCATATTGCCGCCGTCGGTGTCGAGAACAACGGCGGCAAGAATGCCCGGCTTGATTGGCTGGGCTAGCGTTCTTGTCTCGGCCGAAGTAGTCGCGACAGAGCACACCTGCCCCCAGCCATCGAAGGTAATCGTTCCGGCGTCGCCCGGATCATTGAATAGTCCAGGGCCCTGCGGATTGAACGCTTCAAATAAGTCGTTCAATACTCTAAATGGCGCTGTCACAGCACTGCCCTCTTCAAGGGATAGGTTGTTATCAATAGGGGGGAGGTGCGTCGTAGTACGCCGTGATGGTGACATCTTTCGTCGTGCCGGCGTTCGTAATGACGCACTTGATCCGCTCGCTGAATACATGCACGGGCGACGCAACATTCGTATGAACCAGCCCGTCCGAGACTTTGTGCGGAATATCTCGGGGGTATAGCCAGGTTGTCGCGCTTGCACTAAGGTCGGTGTGGGTCAGGATTGGCACCCCCGACGTTTCCCCAGTGACAGCGAGTTCCCAGCTAGCCGTAACGGCACCGGCAACAATCTTTATGGCATGAATCTTGCCCTCGACCTCTGTGCCGAGATAGAAGGTGCCGTTCCCAGTTTGGGTTGCAAATACTGCATGGATCATAACGTTACTCCTTTTACAGGATAGTGCCGTCTAGGCTTATCTCACTAATTCTGCTTGCTCTGGATGGCCACGCAGTCCCCGCGCCGCGTGGACGATCGGGCCCCAACTGCGTAGGCGACGTTGCTTCCTGGTCGGCCAGTATTGCCAGCGGCAGAAGTTCAAGGAACCGCTTCGTGTGCTCGCCGGTGGAGTCGTCATAGTTCCGCTCAGCCGCGGCAAGGCACGCCTCGGTAATGAGTTGTGACAAAGACTCTCCGCCTACTGGGTACTGGTTCACCGCGTCGATCATCGTCGGACGCAACTTCATTCGCATCTTAAAGACATAAGTCGCGTCGGGTGTTGGATACAGCGTAAGGCGTCGCCGAGAGCCTACCGTGGGGTCGAATTCCACCGTGCGAATTCCGTACAACACTGGTCGATCATGGAACGGATTGTCTTGTCGCCGACGCCGGATCTCACTATCGGCTCTCTGTCGGACGGGCGGATAGAAGTCCGACTGCCCTGGTTCGTAGGTCAGGTCACCTTCGATGGCCTCAAACGTGACGGGCAGGTCGTATTCCGGTCGACCCAACTCGTAGCTTGTGCCGGCGTCAACGTCAACCGTCAAGTCCTCTAGTGTGATCTGCGAACCACTTTCATATGTGTCCACGTCATAGTAGTTGCTGGCGACCTTCAACACGCCCACCGCTGCCCATGTCGGGAACGTACCGCTGGCCAGCGTCACAACGCCACTGGCTACCGTGATGGTTCCCGTAGTGTACGGGGCAGTGGTTGTGATTTCCCTGATGGGGCGGAAGAAGCTCCACTTATTGGCTGCGTAAACATCGCGTAGGCCGTCTTTGATGCACTCCTCAATGTCCGTGGTTTGGTCCGCCGAGTAGGATGCGCGGATGCCGAACAACTGGTGGCCCACCCGCTCCAGTAGGCTGGAGTAGCTGGCCACCATGTCACCCGTCGCCGAACGGGCCGGAAAGTCGACCTCGAAATGGTACGTCGCTCCACCGTAAACGAATTCGACGTAGGCCGTGTATGCGATACCCACCGCGTCGGTGAACGGGTACTGGTAGTTACCCGTGGAACTGTTCGTCATGGTCGTGCCATCGGCCACGATCACTGCGTCGGTGTCGTTCCGCTTAACGCCGTAAGTGCCGGTCGGGTCGGAAAGCTTGGCCGTCGTCACGTTTGTCAGGACGCCTGCTACCTTCCAATGCCGGCTGACGGTTCGTGTGCCCATGATTACTCCGACGTGATGTTAGTTGATTCGGTGGTGATGTTGACGGTCGCTCCGGACGAGATAGTATCTACAGCACCCCGGGTAGCCTCTTGCGAATCCGTCGTGGGATCATATGTCCCAGATCCCGCACCCGAGGCCTTGATCTCTGTCAGTGCAGTGGCATCGCCCGTTTGCTTCCCTCCGAGTAAACCCAGCCACTCAGCCACTGACGTGATACCACTGAATAGCGCTGCCGTAACTCGACCCAGTAGGGTATCAACATCAGCGGGTAGATTCACGGCATCCAGTTCCGCGAGCCGCCCCTCAGTGCAAACGGATGCCTGAGCTGCTACTCCAGCAGCGTCGGGGACTACCACATTCGGTGCGTAATTGGCCTGTGCTGTCGCCAGTGTCGTTCCGTCTGTCCCGGTGATTAGGTCGAGATCCGCCTGAGCAGTTGCGATCAACGCCGGTATATCGGTGCCAGTGTCGGCCAGGATCAACTCAATATCCGCACGACTAACCGACAGATCGTTGATCGTTGCCCCCGATAGGGTGGGCGTAACGCTTGACGTAACGCCGTAGACGTTCACGGTCGCGGCTGTTGGGCTTCCTGTAATCGTCACGGGTCCGGTTACGCCGACGATCTGTACGGTTTCCGAAGAGGCCGTACCAAGCACGATGCTAGCTGCGCGGAATGTGCCTCGTAGCTCGACCGATGCGCCGCCTGTCGTGATCGTCTGGGTGCCGCCCAATAGTACCTCGTGCGACATGGTGCAGTTGGCATCGAGCGTTTGGGCCGCTCCGCCCTTCCATCCGCGGTTTTTGATGGCGGTGGATGCCCCATTACCAACAAACGTAAAGTCCGGCGTTCCTACCCCCTCCACCAGAGAATAGCAGTCGACGAACACATACTCGCCGGCACTGGCGGCCGTGAAGAGTCCGTCACTCAAGCCAAAACCACAGCGACGATATGTGCCAGGGGGCAGAGTACATGCGTCGAATCGACAATCCTCAAACGTAACGAGCGACGACGCTGAGCTTACGCCCGACACATTGGCCCCGTGGAAAAAGCTGCCGCTGATGTCCTGGCCGCCTAGCGCTAGAGTCCAGTTTTCGCCGGTGTAGACTTTATTGGTTTGCGTCGAATCAAGCGTAATCGTCGTTCCGTTGTTGATGCCCCCTGGGGCGACGTTGAACACACATCGAACCCGGTCCGTGCCAATGTTTGTGGTGCTGGTCGACGTGAATCGAAGCTTCACAAGCCCGAAATTAGCGCCGGTTCCCGTAGCTCCGACCGGTACATCAAAAGCATGCTCTACTATTGTCGTCCCATTCGCTCCCGACAATGTCATCAGGGTTAAATAGCCGGATGTTACCCAGTCGAAATACTGCACATCAACGGAATCGCCGTTAGCCTGGATGTACCCGTCCCAGATGAATTCCGTGGCCGTACCGATGTATGTCGACAGATCGAAATCGTATTCAAAGAGCGTAATCCCGCCAGCCGCCGTGAGTATGTGGATCGTGCCGGATGAAAACGTGTCGGTGTAAGCATTCGTTTCAGTTCCGGTCGTAACAGTGATTCCCGAGGCATTCAAGGAGAAGCCGGACGCCCCGGCGGACAGCGAGCTAAGTAGAGCGTCGGTCGTGGAATGTGCAGTTGTGACGTCGGTAGTCAGGGCTAGTAAATCAATCTTCGTCTGCACCGCGTTCCAGTCATCCGAGGGAGTGCTACTTGAATCGAAGAGAGCTACCATCGCCAGTGCAAACGCGCCGCCAGCACTCTCCGTAATTCCCGTGCCCAGAAAACTGCCTAGGTCGATTCGGCCACTGGCATCACCCAGCGGAAGGCCCGTGTTGGCACCAGCCGCTACGGCAGGCACAGCAGTGCCCGTCAAACCTCGTGTGGCAGAGAAGGCGGAATCGATCAATAAATTATTCAGCCCGGCTGCGCGGAAACCGATGATCGGCCCGGTCCATGGCAGCACACCGTCAGCTACACCATTGAACCAGCCGAAGCCCTCGCTGTCGTTGTTGATCGTTCCCGCGCTGGCTGGGATCTCGATCGAGTACATCCCGTTGGTCTCGTTGTGCCAGTCATGCACGCCCGAGGTGGTGGGGACTACGGCTGTCTGCGTGAGAACGCCTGCCGTACCGATGAAGTTCCAAGTCAGATCCATCCCAGCCGCGTTGTAGACTACGGACTCCTCACGCGTCTTGAAGTCGGTATCGTCGATCAGTGCCACTTTATTCACGGGCACGTCTTGCAACGCCGCATCAACATCGAGCCATATTTCCGGCATCACATCACCTTATGCGTGTTGTGCGTAGTAGTACCACGGGTTTCCAGTTGCCGGCGCCGCGCCGCTCGTAAACGGCAATACGCTGTCACGTAGTCGCGTCAGTGCGTGGCGATCTTGGGATAGATCGAGGATCTCTGAGGGGTTGAGGGCTCGGTTGTAAATATCTAAAGATGCGAGTGACATCTTTGCGTGCTGTACACCAGTGTTGAATGAACCTATATTAAATTCATCAAACGGCCCTTCCGTGCCTGGGTTGGTCAACGCAACGTCGGCGATTTCCGTTGCATCCCTGTATGCTCGTAGTCGCTCTCCCTCACGCACGATAGTTACGAGTTGCCAGATGTTGAACTGACTGGCCTCGCCTAGATTGATAATGCTACCGCCCCTGTTTCGCCAAAATACTCGCAGTCCACCGGTGCCCTGTCCGGTGTCATTTAGATAGATAACTAAATCGTCAGTCCCGCTCCATGCACATGCAGCACGGTCGGAGGTCGGAGTCCATGGCGATGCGTGTATCTGTAACGTAAAATCACCTAACGGGATGTCGTTTAGCCCTGAGCCAATTTCTACCTCATCACTTATCCCGTCAAAATCCAATGCTCCACCGTCCGGCGAAGACACCCAGGTTGGACTATTGACCAGCGTGCCAGGATGGTGTCTGCCGGACACGTCATGCAGCGTATTCCCAGTTGCCCCCAACGAAGCATCCCAAAGCCCAACCAGCCCTTTCCACAAACCTGGATTCTTAGCCTGAGCCGCACTTCTAGCGAAACCAGAAGCGAAGCTGGGTCTGTGTCGTCTTGGGATGATTAAGGGCATGGGCTAGTCCTGCACTTGCGTCGTGATGCCAGTGACGCGAATACCGCATTCATCGCCAACGCCTGCTGCCCCCAGGGTAGCCGTCGCGCAGTTCACATGAGCGACAAGCATCATATACCGGGCCTCAGGGCGAATTGTCCCAACCTTGCCTACTTGCGGCTCGTCATCGGTGTCCGTTTTGATTTGCAACATGAGCGACCCGACAAACTCAAGCTGAAGCAGCCCTTCGGCTAACGTACCAGCAGCGCCTCCGCTGTAAGCACTGTCGGTCCCAGAAAGCTGCGCGGGGTTTCCTGTGCCAGCCGTGACAGAATCGGAATATCCAACGTAGAAATCAATCGAGTCATTAGCGGCCGGATCAATATCCGTCTCCATGGTCACTTCGACTTTGTATTCCGTATCCCTGTTGGCAGTCAGGTCGCATTTCGCGCTCTGCTGTGCCGCGCCAGCGGCTGGCGCTGTTACGTCAATCTCCGCGTCAACGGTGGCTGACCAGCCCTGTGTCGGAGACGCCGGCCAGTCAGTATCGAATGCGAAGATAAACGAAGTACCGTCTACAAGTTTTACACTGTCTGGTAATGCCATTAGGTTCTCACGTCTCCCTATTCGTTATCCGCCTTCACAAGACCACAGCGTGCCGTCCGCTGATCGATTCCCCGCAGAATGCCTGTTTGCTCCTTGGCTACTTCACGCTGCGCATCGGCCCGCTGAATGGCGCCCGCTTCGTGGTGCTGATTACTCGCCTTGAACTCAGCCATTACCTCGGTGTTGTTCTCGACGACCGTGAACATCTTCTGAGACCACTTCCATAGAACCAGCAAGAGCACGCCAACAGTACCTAGGTCCATTGCCGTCGCCACTATCGAATCTTCCATGATTAGTCGTCCCCCATCCATAGCGTGCGGTGTTTTACATCGGTCTCCCACTCGTACTGCAATCTGTCGATCTCGGCACGGATGTCAATGGCAGTCTTGATATTGTCCTCGCATAACTCCCTCCAGAGATCTTGCTCACTCATTGATTACGTTCCTGTGTCGAATGGTAGGTCGTTTTGTGTTCCCCACCCCTGACATTTAGGGCACTCGAATCTCAAGCCGACAAGGACGGCATCTTGCTCACGACACGCGAGCTCTGTGGTATGTTCGGAACCGTCGTGGGCAACGTAACACGTCTTCTTCTTCATGTTCTCACCTCCGGCATGTCCCGTCCCTCGTTTGAATCGGTCGCCTCGCTGTACTTCTTCACCATCGCACGCATAGCGGAGTCTTCTTCGCTCCAGTTGTATTTTACGGGCTCGAAGAAATCTGCCGTCTCGTGGTCAGGCTGTTCACTCATCG
>SDBT01020569.1_pt1 | contig 10320 bp, 10 predicted proteins | sample 2277101 | NCBI WGS metagenome assembly SDBT01 (sample SAMN10404973, study PRJNA504765) | marine sediment metagenome | isolation source: marine sediment core GS10_PC15, 103 cmbsf | place: Arctic Ocean: Southern Knipovich Ridge | collected 2010
CAACAGGGAATTACTTCTTCTCTATTTTTATCTTTAAAAATGATACCATTTTTCTGCATCCCATCCACCAAAAGGAGAAAACACAAGGTCCTTTATAAACCAACTCTCAATTGATGAGGTGCCAAAACCAATAACCTTAAAATATTTTGAAAACACTTCAGCTAAAGGCAGACCAACGTATCCTAAACCAACGACGCAAACTATCTCTCCTTTCAAATCTATTTTTGAAACCATTTAACTGTTTCCTCCAAACCTTTCATTAAGTTGAATTTTGGATCATATCTGAATCTTTCCCGAGCTTTAGAAATATCAGCAAAAGAATGCATGATATCTCCCGGTCGCATATCTTTATAAACAGGATCAAAATCTTTACCAATTATTTTCATAATTGATGTAGCTAAATCATTAATTAACACACGTTTTCCACCTGCAATATTAAAAACACCTGTACTAGCACTTCCAGCTGCTAACAAATTAGCATTCACCACATCATCTATAAAAGTAAAATCTCTCGTTTGTTTCCCATCACCAAAAATAATTGGAGGTTTATCATCTAAAACATTTGACATAAATTTAGGGATGACAGCAGCATACTCACCCAATGGATCCTGTCGTGGTCCATAAACATTAAAGTAACGAAGACAAACAGTTTGCAAATTATACGCTGATGTAAAAACATTGCAGTAATATTCACCAGCAAGCTTACTAACCGCATACGGCGATAAAGGCCAAGATTGCATATTCTCTCTTTTCGGCAACGTTGGTGTATCACCGTACACACTACTTGAAGAAGCAAAAACCACTTTTTGAACACCCATATCCTTTGCAGCAACCAGAACATTAAGTGTACCATTGATATTGGCATGATTGGATATTATGGGATCCGTAATACTTCGAGGTACAGAAGGAATAGCAGCTTCATGAAAGACATAATCAATATCCTCGAAGGTTTTCTGCAATAAATCCAAATCAGTTATAGTTCCTCTGATAAACTTGATCGCATTCGAATCGGTAAGATCTAAAATATTATCAAAATTTCCTGTTGAGAGATCATCAAGTACGGTCACATGATTATTTTCAGCTAAGCTCCTTGCTATGTTTGAACCAATAAATCCTGCACCACCAGTAACAATAATGTTTCTATCTTTCATAAACATCAATTTTCCTTTCTATTTTCTAAATAGGAGTTTGGTTTTTTGCAGCCTAATAGAAAAACATATAAAAAATTTTGCATAGACCTCCATTGGATGAATGTTACATTGATTCATTTAATTCTTTAGAAAATGTTTTAGTGGTTTAACAATCGACATATTCTTTTTTATGAGGGGAAAATATATATAACAGATAAATTAAAGAAAAATAACTTTAAATACTATAACAAGCATATGAGTTTGTTTATAAAAAAGCGGAGGCAATAATTAATGAATCCATATACAAAAAGGAAAGTAATTGGTTTAATTGCATCAGTAGTATTAATAATACTTATCATTTCAATTCTAACACCAGCTTTTAGTGCCGCAAAAGGTGTAAGTAGAAATAAGGGATTTGGATACGGATATGGTGAGAACCCTCGCCCTAGTTTAAGTTTAGATCCAGATGGCGCTGAAGGCTGCGATGCAACCTATACGATCATGGTTACCAATACAGGTGATGAAGAAGACGATGATGCTGAAAACGTAATACTTGAGATAACTGTAGTCAAAGGTAGTGAATACGTTGACAACGTTGAATATGATGGATTAGTAGGAGACATAGAAAACGAAGAATCAGTTCCTTTTGAGTTTACAATTCTTACGAATGATGACTGGGATTCTGCTCCTGACGAAGAAATAAAGATCAAAATCACAGTAACTAATGAAGATGTCTGGCCATCACATAACGAAGGTAAAAAAGCTCATTACACTCTTTTACATTGCGTTTAGATAATAATTGAATATCTAAAAAAAAACAATCTTTCTTTTTTTATTACTAAAATCATTGTTAGAATAAGAGATAATAACTTAGAACTTCTTTATAACAACTATATCTTTAATTGTATTATATTAATAACTAAAACAGTAAACCAAGTATTGGTCGTGACGTAAGTATCTGCTCAAGTAGTGGAAAACGCTCCATAAGCCTCTGCAATAGATCAAGTAAAACTGAGTTAAAGAAGGCCTTGTCTTTGGGCATACTAATCGGTAATGGATCTGACCATTCGCTCTCCAGCCCATGTTCATCTTTTGATTTTACTTTTATCTCATAATTTCCTCTTCTATTCCACGTATGACTTGCCTCACCTGGATCTCCAGATTCAAAAGGACCAAGCCATCCTGATGCCGCACCATCACCCCATGAAAAATAATAATAGACTTGATCATCATTTATATCAGTCGTAGAAGTCGTATAGGGATATTCTACACCTACTTTTCCTCGTGTCTCACCAGATGGTTTATCTGGTTTTTCAGGTGGTTCATTAGGAGTTATCATGATAGATACCGTTGCAAATACTCCAGCACTTCCATTGTTGTCTGTTACTGTGTAGGTAAATGAATCAGATCCTGAATACTCATCTTCAGGCGTATAATACACATACTCTTCGTCATATGTTGCTGTTCCATGTGAAGGTGTTGTGACACCAATAATCTCCAAATCATCCCCGTCAACATCATCATCATTATCCAACACATCTATCTGGTTGTCTGATGAATGCTCTTCAACGATTGCAGAGTCATCATTTGCTAGAGGATCATCATTAATGGGGTCAACAGTGATGGTCACGGTGGCAATATTTGAATCATCTTCCCCATCGAAAGCATGATATGTAAAAGAATCAACTCCACTCCAGTCTGGATCAGGCATATAATCAAATGATCCATCATCATTGAATGTAAGAGTTCCGTACGCTACATCATCATCTAAAAAAGCAGTGAGCGGGTCAGGTCCATCAGTATCAACATCGTTTCCAAGAGTGCCTGGCGCTGTCACGAGAAGTTTTGTATCTTCATACGTATCATAGAGATCATCATTTGCAATTGGCGGTTGATTTGAACCACAAAGTATTTGGAAATGAAGAAAACCATTGTCAGGACAGAAAAACACATAACTACCTTCATTTAACATATCTGCAAGAGGAGAGCCTGTATCATCACTCAGTGTGACCGCATAATATTCACTATCATCAACTTCACCTGTATCCCATGAAAGAGTCACTATGGTATCTGATCCGGTCCACCATACCGTAAAATTCCATTCTTTTTCGGTGTCAGGATATTCTTTTATCTCCTGTAGTAGTGTATCATGTGGCCAGGGGAAGTCTGTTGTAAAATATGCATCAAGAAACGGCGAGACACCTCCTGGCGGGTTCGGTGCATCATAAATATCTACATCATCTGACGCATCAGGGTCTTCACCAAAAATGATATAGTCGTTTTTTCCACCAGATTCTGTAAAATTTAATGTTACATCCCATTCAATATCTCTTGAGGAGCTTTCGGTATATTGAAACGTTATTCCAATTGCACTTCCGATGCTCAGAACAAACAATACCGCAACAGCAAAAGCAATTGGTTTATGGAAAAAATTATTACCAAATAATCCTAGAGATCTATGAAAAACAAGGTTTTTTCCATTCATCTTTTTAAATCCCCTAATTTTTTTCATACGAGGTAATCCCCCATTTGTTGATACTAATACTACCAATAGATAAAAATATTTCGGTTGAATAATAATATTTTAAGAAAAGACACCCATCGTCCTTTTGAAAAATCATAGGATACGTATATTACTACTTATATATAAATATTACAATCAATAAATGTTGCAATATATCTGATGCAAAATATGCCAAAACTCTACACAAAAAAACAAATCATGAAATACAGTGGAACAAACATCTACTATTTTAATTCGACAAAAAAAGGAATTTTTGATAAGGAATGGAACATGATCGTACCAATTAAAATAAAGGAGACACTTCATGCGTACCAACCTGTTTAAGAAGATGTAACTTCTCACCTAATACTCTTTGGCGAGAACCTAAAATTTTACCAGGATACAGCATATAATAAATTATGCCGGGATTCCCGGTAAAATATAAAGGTTTATAAATAGCGGATACTTTATGGTATGTATGAAGGTACATTTACCAAACAGTGCATTTTTAGGGAACATAGATCCTTTTTTACGAACTTTTGATAATTCTAACCCTACAAAATTAAAAATTACTGCAAATAAAAAATGGATTTCAATACACCCTGTTGTTTTGTCAATGATTGCATCTTTAGGTTTGACTGTCAAATCATCAAATATACAATGTGAAAAACTTGAAGCAGCATCCAAACACTATCTTGAGAGAATGGGACTCTTTAGATTTTTAAATATAGAGTCAGAAATGGTAATAAAAGAACATGAACCTGCTGGACGTTTTATTCCTTTGACAAAAATAGAAAATTCCAGAGAACTAACAAAATTTATTACGAATATGATTCCATTACTGCATCTGGAATCTAAGCAAGCGGAACCTATCAAATATATCGTCAGTGAGTTAGTTAGAAATGTTCTTGAACATTCTCGCTCAGAAAATGGCGCTATCGTATCGGCTCAGTATTATAAAAAAAGCAATACAATTAGGATAGGAATTGCCGACACAGGTGTTGGCATTAAAAGCACCATAAACATGTCGCATGATACACCCACAGATTTGGAAGCTATTAGACTAGCACAAATCCCGGGAATTACCGGAACGACAAGAAGCGAAGGAGGAACAGAACTCAATGCAGGTGCTGGCTTGTTCTTCATAAGATCAATAGCAAAAGTGAATAGAGATTTCTTTATGATTTACAGTGGAGATGCGATGTATAAATTATTAAAAAGTAAAGCAAGCTTAAAACGTATCAGATTGCATGCTGACCCTTTCAAAGATAGACATTCTAAGGGAGAAAAGTTTCCGTTCTGGAAAGGAACTGTTGTAGGAATTGATATGTCTCTTGATTCAACAAAAGAATTCTCAATTCTTTTAGACCTCATCAGAGACACTTATATCAAAACGATTAGAGAAAGAAGAAAGGCAAGATATCGGAGACCAAGATTTATATGATTGAAATAAAAATACTTCCAATCGTCGGTAGTTTCGCTGAGAATAAAGATTTAGCTAGAGAACTCAGGCTAAAAAAAATTATTCCTTCACTAGAGAAAGAGCAAGAGATAACATTAAATTTTAAGGGCATTGACTCAACAACACAATCATTCATTCATGCTTTAATCAGTGACTTAATTAGAAAGTATGGAATAGACGTATTGGATAAAATCTACTTTAAGAACTGTAACGAAACTGTGACAAAAATAATAATCATTGTTGTAGATTATATGCAAGAAAGAGAATAGCGCGTTTCGATAGTAAAAATATTGATATAGAATAGAAGAAAATAGCAGGTTTGAGAGAGATTTTGATACATGCATATTTTGGTATTGAAATTGTATGGGATGTTATTCAAAATAAACTCCCAGAATTAAAAGATCAAATGTTGCTTATTTTATCAGAAATCAAAAAAGAAATAAAAATTGTTTAAAAAGAATAATGAAACGTTGGATCACCAAAAACAACCGCATTATCTCCAACAAAGATGTTTCCAATCATTGATTCTGCAAGTGTTGCACCATCTATTAAATCAGGGACGGCATTTTCTATAAAGCTAACTGAATAGGAAAACCCGTTTTGTGAGAGAAGACCAAGAACCATAACCTGTACATGCTCACTTGTGAAAATCTTTGAGCCATACCAACTACCATCGATGCTTTGATCAAGAACATTATTATCTATTTGGTTTGACCACCATCCACCAACATAACATCCATCAGCTGCAAAGAACGGTGTCTCTATTGTGTCAACGTTCTCTGCTGAAAACCATCCACTCTTATCTGCATTGACATCAGTTCCAGCTGGGTTAGAATGACCATGGACATAAAACATCGAGTATGATTCATCTAATGCGTCAATAATTTCTGATTCAGTTGGATCTTCAGTGTATTGTAAATTTCCATAGTTGTCTAGACTCTGATAGATATCTTTTGAATGTTTGCTAAGCTCAGAGCTTTCAAAAACAAATATATCAGAATCAAATGCAACTTTTCTTTGAGTTGTGAATTTTTCAAATGAAGATATTATTTGTAATTTTTTGGTTTGATAATCTAGTGCGCTAGTTGGGTAGAGTAATGATATGCAGATATTCATTGTGTATGGTTTTGAAATAATGCCTTGTTCTGATACTTCGTATGCATCTTTTCCGCCGGTTGTGTACCATGGTACGATGCTTGGTTTTTCCATGTAATCAGAATCACCACTGAGTGCAGTATCTATATCTTCTCCGACCATTATTGCAGCTTTAATGTTATAAAGAACGTAATAGTTCTCAAGTATTTGATCTATCTTCTGGTAATCATTGTTTTCTTCGGTGAGAGATATTACTTTTGTGTTCCAGTCAAGATCATTGTTTACTGCAGAGATATATGATTCAATTGCTGTTGTTATACCGGTGTCTTGTGCATATTGTGGTGAAACAAAGATAATCATATCAAAATTAACATCAATTATTGCAGCTATGGGAGATGAGGGAGAAACACTAAATTGAGCACTTACGACAATAGGGGATGCTCCTGATAAAATAGCAATAAGGCCAAGGGCAAGTCCTGTTCTTATTATCGTGTTTTTCATCTCTTCACACTCCTAAAGAAGGTTATACTCTTTCTACCTTCTTATTTAAATCATTCTATGTTATACTTTATTTGACATGATATATATACTTTACGTGTAAAAATGGCAAAATATAAAGATTACAAAAGGAGAAAATAGCTACAACAATCTCATTTAAAATTGATGTCAGTAATGGCTTATCCTTCAATTTTTATTCCAATAGCCATTTCCATATAGGTTTGATGATAATTTTTTTATTATCAATACTTATTTCTTTTTCCTGGCCATAAGTTAAAATTAATCCTTTTTTTAAGTCATATTTTTTTAAAGCTTCCAGCATCCCTTCCATTTCCCTAGTTTTGTTCCCCTCCTCAAGGTTTTGTGTGACTTGTATTGCCTGAATTATTTTTAATTTATCTTTTATTATGAAATCACATTCTGATTTTTCTTTATGATAAAATATTTCTTTGTTTCTTCTTTTTAGTTCTAAAAAAACGATATTTTCTAAAATTCTACCACTGTTCTTTGAAAATTTAAATGAAATTAGGCTGATTAAACCCGTATCAATTACATAGGCTTTCTTTTTTGCATAGATCTGTTTCTTTAATGATTTATCGTATTTAGATATGGTAAATATTAGATAAGAGTTCTCCAAATGGTCAATGTAGTTTTTTACAGTATTTGCAGATCCCAAATTTAGCATCGATTTTAGGCTGTTGTAGCTTATTTCTTTTCCATAGTTTGAAAAAATAAAATGAGTGAGTTCTTTGAGTGATTTTTCATCTGAGAGATTGTATCTAACAATTACGCCTCTGTAGAGAATGTTTTCATAAAGATCTTTTAATGTTTTGTCGTTTTTGTATATCCTATATTCTGGAAGCCCTCCGTTATCTAAATATTTATTGAATTCTTTTTTTATAATTGCGCGATCTTCTGTTAAGAACATATCCTTGTTTTTGTTTATATTTTTATATAAAAGACATTCTCCAAATGAAAAGGGATACAGTTCGATTGAAATGGATCTTCCTGTAAGCTTTGTCCCCATCTCTCTACTAAGCATTGAAGAATTTGATCCGGTTAAGAAGAATTTAAAGCCTTTTTCATACATTCTTCTAACAAATGCTTCCCAACCATCAACAACTTGTATCTCGTCTAAAAAAAATATTTTACTTTTCCCAATTACCTCCATAAATGTTTCATAGAGTAGATTAAAATCGTCAAAGGTGAAATTTATTAGTCGTTCATCTTCAAAGTTAAAATAATAAATATTTTCATTTTCGTAATATGTGTGTTTTATCTCTTTAAGTAGCGTACTTTTACCAGATCTTCGTAGTCCTGAGATGATTATCGCATGGGGTAATTTGATATATTGTTTAATTTCTTTTAATATGGTTCGTTCTACAAATTTTTCTTTTTTTTCAAAATCTTTTTTTTGTTCCATCACTAGTTCTTTTAAGATTCTTGAGTCCATAGAACCATAAAACAGTAGCTTATTTATAAATATTCTCATTGGCAATGACGATTTTTAGCTATAAATTATCATTAGTAATGAGATATTTAACTATTTATTGTGTTATAAAACTCTCCCTAAAAGAGAACTAACCATAAAAGGAAGAAGAACAGTAGCATCACCATCAACTGTCACATACGTTGCTTTTTCTTTTAACTTCCCCCACGATACGGCCTCACGCATCCGAGCACCCGAAAGACTCCCATCATGCTCAACAGCGGTTGTCAAATACACTGCATAATCCAGACCATCTTTAAACTGCGCCCACCAGATAACATGATGCTTAGAAATCCCACCGCCAATAATGAAAGCCCCCATCCTTTTTGAGGTAAAAACAATATCAGAAAGATCTTGTTCATCAGAAAAAAGATCCACTGTAAAATCTCTATGATCCTGATAATACATCCACAGCTGCGAACCAAACGCACCATCCGTAATACCCGGAACAAACATGGGTATTTTGTTTTTCCATGCCCAATACATTATCGAATCTTTCCCGTTTTTTTCAGATTCAAGTCGTTTTCCAAACTCCCAGATGAGATCTTTGGTGGACCACTTCTTCTTTATCTGATATAATTCCTTTAGTATCGGCTGCATCTTCTCTTCAAGAACAGCGCCATAACAATCAAGAGGAATGAAGATGTTTCCAAGGCGATTTATTCCCTTTTTATGAAGCGCTTCATCATCTGCCACAAACGATCCGTGATAATAATTTTTCCACACACGAGCAAGATCATGATCAAGAGTTCCACACGTCGTAATCACTGCATCAACAAGTTTTCTCTTAAGCAGCTCTTTAATGACTCCACGGGTACCTGTTGAGACGATACATGCAGGAAACGAAAGAAACACAGTGCAATCCTTTTCTTTAATCATTGTTTCAAGAATATCAACACCAACAGCTAGTTTTTTAGCAGTAAAACCACCTGATTCATACAGTTCTCTCACAAGTTTATCTACGGTTATATCTTTTTTTAATTGTATGTCTTTAACTGGCCTCATAGTTTTCACCTAATACACAACTAATGCTCCATATCCAACACAAGAAGTATTTGGATGCACTTCATAAGACGTTCCATATTTTAAAAGTTCGGCCTTTGTAGCTCCTAGTTTTTTTGCCGCAACAAGCATCGATGCAACCGGACCATACCCACACATCGTAATATTTTTATCATGAACAGTTTCCACAAGACCTTTGGGATCAAGTGCAAGAATTTTATCAATCGCATACTTATCTTGTTTACTAGCATACAGATCAACTCTCATACCTTCGGGTGGCATACTCATATAGTTAAATCCTGCATGAGAAAAATCACTACTAGCAATCATTACAATTTTCTTTTCTGATTTATTAATTGCCTCTGCAAGAATCATTCCCACATCAGTTGCTGTTTTTACATCCTGCATCATCATACAAACAGGGACAAAATCAAACTTTTTTTCTTTTGCAATATACTGTAAAAATGGAAGCTGCACTTCGATGCTGTGTTCATTACGATGAGCCATCTCATCACAATCAACGATATCCGTAATTATTTGCTGTGCAAGATCAGAATTAATCGGAACAACTCCAAGTGGTGTCTCCCATGAGCCGTTGGTCATAACTGAGACTCCAGAACCTGCTCCTGTATGATTCGGGCCAAGGATGATAAAAGAATCTGCAAAACCATGTGCTGCAAGATATTGATAGGTAAAAGAGGCGATTGCTCCTGAATAGATGTATCCTGCGTGGGGAACAATCAGCCCTGTAATGTCTTTTTCACCCATCTCAATTTTCGGAAGTATTCCACAGCCACGTTTATCCATAAAACATTCTGTTATCTGTCGTTGTAAGCCATCTTTACTCCCTGGGTAGAACTGCCCAGCAACAACAGGTTTTCTTATTTCAATCATTTTACTATCCCCAGGGTGTATATAGCAGACGGTAACATTAAATTTGCCCCACAAAAATTATAAATAGAGAGGATGGATTCGGAATTTTAAATTCAGGACGGGAGACCGATGGAGACTGTTGTTCACATTGAAATCTTAAAAGATGGGCGAGATTTTGTCGCAAGAGCGCATCTTGCCAATGGCTCAGTAAAGGAATATCGCCATCCAGTTTTCGAAGATGTCCTTACAGAAATGGTTATTGATTTAT
>SDBT01020570.1_pt1 | contig 10320 bp, 8 predicted proteins | sample 2277101 | NCBI WGS metagenome assembly SDBT01 (sample SAMN10404973, study PRJNA504765) | marine sediment metagenome | isolation source: marine sediment core GS10_PC15, 103 cmbsf | place: Arctic Ocean: Southern Knipovich Ridge | collected 2010
CTTGGTAATCAGTTGCTGCTTGGCACGCTCGCCGGCCTGGGTAAGCCGCCCGTCTTCCCCGATCGGCAGGCGCGACATGAGGTTCGGCAGCGTCTTGACCGCTTCATCCACAGCGTTGTGACCCGCCAGATCGTACCGATACGTCTCGCGAATCTTTCCAAAGGACGTTCGGATCGCCGAAAGCTGTTCCGTGCCCGTCTGCAAGCCGACCTGGAGCATGGCCGTCCCGGTATACTTGAGCGGCATAAAGAAGTAGGCAAAGATCAAGGCCGCGATCGCAAAGAGCGCAAAACCACTGAGGAACAGGTAGCGCCGGCGGATGATGATCCGCAGGATGTCCCGTGGAGTTTTGTTGCTTCTGGTCTCGGGCATCTGCCCACCTCACATGATGGCTAGAACCCCGCGAATGCCGACGGCGCCGTGATGGTCTGGATCGCCGGGCTAACCGGGAAGAGTAGGTTCTGGAACCACAGGCCCACCTTGGCCAACGGATTGGCCTGGACATAGATGATATCGTTGGGCCGAAGCAGGATGTTGTTCGCCATGTCCCCTTTCTCGATCATCGCCCTCAGGTTGACGGTCAACCTATTGCGAGGGCTGTCGGGCCTCTCGGGATGGATGCCTTTCCGCTTGTATTTCCTCGAAGGCTGCGTCGTGGCATAGCCGCCTTCCTGCGGATCGTCCCCGCGGACGACGGTGATTCGCTCCGGCCAGGCCAGCCGCGTCGGCTGAGCCTTGGCCAAGGCGTCCAAGAGCGTATCGCGCCCGGTCCATGGCATGGGGCCTGGCCGGCTGACCTGCCCGAAGACATAGAACTTCTGCGAATTGTAGCCTTGGACAACGACGGTGGCGTCCACCTGTTCGTAATAGTCCTTGGCGGCTTCGGTCAGGACGTGCTCGATCTCGGCGGGCGTCTTGCCGGCGACGAATACCTCCCCGACCAGCGGAAGGTTCACCTTCCCGTCGGGGCGAATCTGCTGGGTTAGCTGATCGATCTCCATGATGTAACGCGAACTGATCATGATGACGTCCGGCGGCATGACGCGGTACTCCACGCCAACGACGGCCGTGCGCGGCTCATGGAGGAACGCGTTGACCTGCTTGGCGTCGTAGCAACCTGCAGCGGCCGAAAGACAAACCGATGCCAAGGCCAGAAGCGTCGTTCCCTTAATCATTTATGGTCTCCTTTTGGCAGACTGAAATGACACGCCGCGCCGCGGGCCCTTACAACGTTTTATTACGCCGGCAGCTGCGGTGTTGTTCGACCCATTGCGCCTCTGGTCGGTTACCGTCCGGCCAGATGGCCACTGACAATCATATCCGATCACACTTACCGCGGGGCGCCTTGGTTGGGACAGGTTAGGTCCCGCGGGAAGCCGATGTTTTATTCTAAATGTAACTATACGCTCTAGAAACAAGTTAGTAAAGTCCTCAACTGGACGGACGGCGCACAACGGCCCTGCCCGTCACCATGCCAGTTCATCGGCAGCTTCTAGCGAAGGCTGAAGTACTTCTGCCCCGCCTCTCGGCCCGTGCAGATCGGACCCTGATCCTAACTGAAGCTCCTCGCCTCCCGTACCGAGAAGAGCTATACGCCTGGCCACAGGCTGTGCAGAGGCGTCCACAGGGGCCAGGCGATAGCATAGCAGAAAGGCGGTTATGAATCAGGCTCGGACGACATCCTTCTCGGAGGTGACGCTCACGGAGGCGATTGCCCGCCGCCTTGAGTGCTGGCTGGTGCTGCGCCCCTACCGCCCCGGCCTCGAGAAGCGCCTCCGCAGCCAATTCCTGGCCCTGGCGCCCAACGCGGCGATCCTCGATATTCCTACCGATCAGGGCAAAAAGTTCTTCGTGCCCGGCGGGTGCGACGTGGGCATGGTCTTCACCTTGGGCGAGCAGGTTTTGCAGGCACGCAGCAAGGTGATCGGGCAGATCCTTTTCGCTACTCAGGGCGGCAGCCGCTTCGACGCGCTGGAACTAGAATGGCCCGCCAAGGTCGTCCCGCTTCAGAAGCGCGCCCAACCGAGGTGGACCATCCCCGGCGATCGACTGATCACGGCCCTTCTCTGGCCGGCTGATGCGATGGCTCGCCCACCCCTGCCGGCGGCGAAGCTCGGCCAGGTCGCTAACTGGTCGCAAGGAGGCCTGGGCCTGCGATTCGCTAAAGACCCGTCCCTAGCTCCGGAAACGGATATGATCGTCTGCCTGGAGGAAGGCCCAGCACGGCCGCGACGGTTCTATCGCGGCCGGACCAGGCACACCACCGCCTCCGGCGACGACGGTTTCCTCGTGGGCTTGGCCGATGTATCGGAACTCCTGCCCGGCCAGGCCGTGGAAATCATCCGAGCCCTCGCCGCCGCGCCTTGACCGGCCGGGCCGCTCTGGGCAAAGTTCACTTCTTGATCACTTCTTGATCACTTCGCGGGGATGGTCGATACTTCCAGTGATGCGTTGAGAAGACGCCGACCCTTGCCAGGAGACTCAAGTGCCCAAGAAACTCATTCACCTCGTCGTATTCGCCTTGGTTGTGGGCGCCGCGGTGGGGATGGTCTGGTGGTGGGTCCAATTCCGAGTCGGCGAGATCGAGACCTATAAGGTCGAGGCCGGCGATTTGATCACCGGCGTGACCGTCTCGGGTTCTCTGCGTTGCAAGCAGAAGACGGCCATCGCCTCGGAACTGGTCGCGGCGATCACGGAGATATGCGTCAGCGAGGGCCAGGCGGTCCAGGCGGGCGAGCCCCTGGTTCGGCTTGACGACCGCATTATCGTTGCCGAGTGCGCCAAGAGCGCCGCCAGCCTGGAGCTCGCCGGCCAGCAACTGGCCGAGATGCGGGCCGGCGCCAGAGCGGAAGAAATAGCCAAGGCCCAGGAAGACATCAACCGCGCCCAGGCGAGCCTGGAGTACGCCGAGCAAAACCGTCATCGCGTCCAAAGACTCGCCGAGGGAGGCCTGGCCGGGCCCTCCGAGCGCGACCAGGCGGAGAACACATACCGCGGCGCCCAGGCCGATCTGAACTGGGCGAAGGCCCAGATGGCCCTGCTGAAGGCGGGCAGCCGCGACGAACAGATCGCTGCCGCCCAGGCCGAGGTCAGCCTGGCCGTCGCCGAGGTCGAGCGCTGCGAGGCGCTTCGGGAAAAGTACACACGCAAGGCCCCCCATGCCGGCGTCGTCACGGCAAAGTACGTCCATGTCGGCGAAATCGTCTCGCCGGGACAAGTCTTGCTAGAGTTGCACAATGTTGACAGCATCGAAGTCAGGGCCGACGTCCAGGAGACCCAGCTTGAGGATGTTGAAACGGGCGACCTGGCCCACATCCTGGCCGATGCCTATCCCGACCATCCCCTCGAAGCGGTCGTCGATAATATCCTCCCGCGCGTCGATCCGGAGAGCGGGACCGTCACGGTGCTGCTGAGCTTGGCGGGCGAGCCGCCCGTGGCATTGATGGACGGCATGGCCGTCGATATCGCCTTGATCAGCTCGCACCTGAAAGGCGTTATCCGCGTCCCGGCCGAGGCCATCGTCACCGAGTCAGGCCGATCTTTCGTCTGGGTGCGAAAGGGCCTATCCTTCGACCGGCAGGAGATCGAACCCGGCATCAGTGACGGACACTGGGTGGAGGTCAAGAGCGGCCTGGAGCCCGGCACGGTCGTCCGGCTCGACAGGTAGGAGCTCTCAGCGTGGCAATACCCTACGAAATCCGCCTGGCGCAGCGCAACCTGGGGCGCCACTCCTACCGCACAGCCGCCATGATCGGCGGCCTGGGGGTGGCGGTCCTGGTGATGATCTACATCGGCAGCTCCATGTCGAGCTTCTACGATGACATCATCGACCGCTCCATCGAGCAGAACTCCGCCCACGTCACGGTCTGGCCGCTGGAAAAGCCCCACGGGCAGATGGCCCGCGCCCTGCGCGGCAAGTTCGGCCCGGACAGCCTGGTCTCGCTCACTGACCGGACTTTTCCCCGTCACCACGATCTGAACGGTTACCATGCCCTAGGCGCGCAGGTTGCCAAGGCGCCCGGTGTGGTGGCGGTGGCTGATTTCATCCATGGCAATGCCACCATCAGCCGGGGCCGCGTCAATCTCGGCGTGACGATACTGGGCATGGATCCCCGTCAGTACGGCCGCGTCGTCAACATACACAAGCACTTTGCCGACGGGCAGGCGCCCAAGCTGGGGCCTTCGGACATCGCCGTGGGGTTTCGCCTGGCCGAGAAGCTCGGCGTACACGTCGGTGAGCACATTCACGTGGCGACCGGGCGGACCCAGCGGCTGATGCGCATCAAGGCCATTTTCCACTCCGGCTACTATGAAAAGGACATGAGCCAAGTCTTCGTGACGCTTCGCACCGCCCAGCGCATACTGCACATGGGCAATGAAGTTTCGGGCCTGGCTGTCCGGTGCGCCTCGCTGGAGCAGGCCGGTGTGGTTGCCGCCGACCTGACCGACAAGTTGAACTATAAGATCCGTAATTGGATGGACGACAATGCCTCGCTGCTGGCGGAGATCGCCAACGTCAATCGCATCACGTTCTTCGTTAACGTCCTGGTGGCGGTGGTCGCCTCGGTGGGCATGGCCAACGTCTTCAGCATGTTCGTGCTGAACCGTCAGAAGGAGCTGGCCATTCTTCGCGCGGTCGGGGCGTCTCGCGTTTCGCTCAGGGTGATCCTCACACTCGAGGCCATGTTCATCTGGGTTGTCGGAACGATTATCGGCTGCACGTTGGCCCTGGCGGTGATGGCCTATGAGCAGTTCCATCCCTACGAGGTCTCCGCCGAGACCTACGGCATCGGCTCTTATGCGACCGAACCGAGGCCGACGCCGTTCATCCTCGCCATTCTGCTGGGGGCGTTCACCATGCTGGTTTCGGCGTGGTGGTCGAGCCGGCGGGCGGCCAAGCTGAACCCTGTGGAGGTGATCTTCGGCAGATGAGGCTACTTCGGATCGACAACGTCAACAAGCGATTCGGCGGTGCCGTCTCGCTGCACGTCCTGCGAGAGATAAACCTCGAGCTGGACCACGGCGAGTTCGCCTCCCTGGTCGGGCCCAGCGGCTCGGGCAAGACCACGCTGCTGAACATCATCGCCACGCTGGACGCCCCCACCGACGGGGAAGTGCTCATCCTCGGGCTCAACGTCCACAACTTCCCCGAGGCGAAACTCAATCAATTCCGCAACCGCCACCTGGGTTTCATCTTCCAGGACGACCTGTTGCTGGGGCATCTGACGGCGTTGGAGAACGTGATGATGCCCGCACGAATCGCTCGCAGGCCCATCGCTAAGTGTCGGGCCAAATCCGCCGAACTGCTGGAGCGGGTCGGCCTGGCCGACCGCATGAAGCACTTGCCGGGCCAGCTTTCCGGTGGCCAGCGGCAGCGCGTCAATCTCGCCCGGGCGCTGGTCAACGAGCCGGAGCTTCTGCTGGCTGACGAGCCGACCGCCCGCCTGGACCAGGCAACGGGTAAGGAGATAGTGGATCTGCTCATCGAGTTGAACGAACAGATGGGCGTAACGATATTGATGGTCACCCACGAGCGAGACGTGGCGGCCCAGGCCAAGCGAACGATCGAAATCCTCGACGGGCGGATCGTCTCCGATCGGCCCAACGAACCCGCGGAGGCTTACCATGCACGCTGAGGCTCAATCCGGGCTTGAGAAGTCCGATGGGAACACAACCAGCCGGGAACACCCGGTCCTTGCCGCCTTTGGCGAGGCGGCGCAGCGCGTGCCCGCCTATGGGCGGATTCTCGCCGATGCCGGCGTCGAGGCCGATGAGATTCGGACACTGGCCGATTTCCAGTCGCGCGTGCCCGTCATCGACAAGCATGCGACCTTCCAGCGTTTCCCGCTGGCCGAGTTGTGCCTGGACGGCGAGCCCGGCGAGCTGGGCGGGGTGCTGACCAGCTCGGGCCATTCGGGCGTGTTCGCCTTCGGCCTCTACGACCGGGTGGGCGCCGAGATGGAGACCGCCCGCACCGACGAGGCGCTGGACATGATTTTCGCCGTCAAGTCCCACAAGACGCTGCTGATCAACTGCCTGCCCATGGGGGTGAAGGTCTACACCCGCGCCTGCACGGTGGGCGAGACAAGCGTCCGGGCGGACATGGCGACGGCCTTGGTCAAACAGTTCGCCCCCCACTATGAGCAGATCGTCCTCGTGGGCGACGCGGCGTTTCTCAAGCATGTCATCGAGCTGGGCGCCGAGGAGGGCATCGACTGGCCGGGGCTTCTCGTCCACGCCATCATCGGGGAGGAGCCCCTCGCCGAAAACGCCCGCAGCTACCTGGAGGGACTGCTGGGCATCGATCCGGGCGATCCGCGAACCGGGCTGATCGGTTCGAGCATGGGTGTTGCCGAGCTTGGTCTGAACCTGTTCTTCGAGCTTCCACCGCTGGTGGCCGTGCGCCGGGCCTTACACAATAACCCGGCCCTGCGGCGGCAGCTTCTGGGCCCCGACGCCCCATGCACACCGATGGTCTTCGCCTATGACCCGCGCCGCATCTTCGTCGAGAGCGACGCGGGCGGGGAACTGATCTTCTCCACGCTGGACCCCCAGCGCCGCGTGCCGCTGATCCGTTATGCCCCCGGCGATGTCGGACAGGTCGTCAGCGATCCGCGTCTTCTCGCCGCAGCCTCGGCCGCTATGGAGATGAAGCTCGATCTGCCCGCGGACCTGCCGATCGTTCTGGTTTTCGGCCGGGGACACTATGCAACCGCCGGCGATAAGAAGGTCTTCCCCGAGCAAGTCAAGGAGGGCATTTACCTCATCCCGGAACTTGCCCGCAAGACAACGGCCAACTTCCGGCTTGCCTCAGGTGACGATGCGGTCAGGCTTCGCGTGCAGCTTGCCCCCGGCGTTGAGCCCGCGCCCGGGCTGGCCGAGCAGTTCGCAGAGGCCGTAGCCCGATATGTCACCGCCCCGCTGCGCGTAACCTGTCAGCGCTATGAAGATTTCGCCGATGGGATGGCCCTGGACTACGAGCGGAAGTTCGCCTATATCGATCCGCCCCCCCAGATATAAGCCGCAGCAGCTTCTCAGGCAAAGATCGCCCGCAAATAAGCCCCATCAGCCGCAACAGCTTCTCAGGCGTAGACGTTGGTCTTTTCGCCGATTACCTGGGCGAGCAACTCTCCGCCCCACCGCTTGCGCAGTGCTTCGAGCTCCGGCCTGCGGCATCGCCCTAAGAGATTCTCGCGTCGGACGAACATATCTCTCAGCATATTCGCGTCATGCCAGAGACTTTCCGCGTCCTGGGCCCACTCACTCACGCGGTGGCGATACGGATTTTCGTCTAGGTAATAGCGCTTCAGAAAGGCGTCATCACCGGGCTGCCCCAATTCCGCGATCGCCGCCCGTGGTCCGATGCTGTCGAAGTCCATCCGCACAAGGACAACCGGGTCCTCAACTTCTCTTGAGTAGCTTCGCTCCGGCCCAATCTCCTCGAAGCCCAGCAGCGAATAGAAACGTGCGTGGCCCGGCGTAACAGCCGTGATCAGGTCCTGACAGCTAATCATCGCCGCATGGGCAAAACAGCAACGCATCAGTTCGGTGGCGACGGCCGTATTGCGATAATCGCGTGCGACCGACTCATTGGTAGCCTCGCACACCTGGCGCCCTTTGTCCCGCAGGGCATTGATCTCTTCGGCGAAGGCACCATCGGACGGGAGTCCCAAGTCGTTGGAATCGGGCACAAGGCTCTGGACCCCTACGACGTTCTGCCCGAACTTTGCCACGAAGGTTGCCGTCTCCGGCAACGCCTCGAATACTCTCATTCGCAGCTTTGACCCGCAGGGGGGGATATACCCCTCTTCCCTGAAGACATCGTAGACAAGACGGTAGGCTCCCAGCAATTCGTCTTCGCTAACGGCGCGAGTAATCTCAGCCGCACATTCCGAGAACAGCCCCATACGCTTTAGCAGCGCCAGACGCCGCGTTTCTCCGGACGATCGACGCCCGCTGGAGCGGGTTCGCCTCCGGCCATAAGCCCTTGCCTCGCTCAACATCACCAGCCTCCTAAGCAATGCGTTTCCTCAACTTCTCAAGCATACAATCTGAATCCAGAGGAGGCAAACTGGATAGGATGGGGAGAAATGGCAAGCTGGCCCGGCGGGCAAATGACGGGATTGTCCATACAGCGGTTTGATACTGCGTAGCGGTTAACATCAACATTGTCTTATTTATCGGACGTTGCCTTTCCTGTCAACACCTTTTCTGGATAAAATGCTTGCTCTCGGTGCCTTCGATGCAAATCCCATGCCCCTTGATGAGATCCGACCGTCAGCCATCTGCTGCACCCGCCCCCTGGAGCCGCTTCTGGGGCTTTCCACGGCGAAACAACATGCCAAGGCTTTTCAGTATAAGGCATTATCAACTCAATTCAGCTTTGGCTGCTCGCGGTCCTCCCGGCGAATTCTAGGCCGACCTCCGCGTTACAGCCATTTATACCGCGCGTTTCTTCCAACCGCTTGTCAGAGAATCGCGCGCCTAGGTACATCGGTGGCAACACCCCCCAGCCAAAGTCGCCGAGTCACCGGGCACTGTTCTCAACCGTGAGTATCCAGCGGACAATTCTATCTCTCAGCCTCGTCGGAAGGTGAGCGAGTATTGCCAAGACCTTTGCCTCCAAGGGCATGTAATAGCGAGGCTTGGGATGTGGGTTCATGGCGGCGCAGCAGACAGCCCTTGCGACGATACTGGGTGGCGGTCCGTGACCAGCCATCAGCTTTTCGGCATGCTTAATGCTGGCAAGATACAGGCTCCGGAATGGACTTTCTTGCCAGTTCTTACCCGCAGCCATTGAGAAGTCCTGGCTGCGTTGCCAAATCTCCGTGGCGATGGACCCAGGGTCTATCAGGATGACGTCGACGCCGTGACTCGCATATTCGATGCGGGCCGCATCGCTGATTGCTTCCAGAGCGAACTTGCTGGCCGAGTAGGCCCCAAGGGTGGGAAAGACGATCCGGCCGGAAATCGAGCCGATGTTGATGATCCTTCCGCCGCCCTGCTCTCTCATAACCGGGCCGACCAACTGCATCCAGCCAAGCGCCGCAAATAGGTTTATCTCAAACTGCTCCCGGACGGCCCCCAGGTCAAGATCCTCGACAGCACCGGAAAGCGCGATACCGGCACTGCTGACCAGCACGTCCAGGCGGCCCAAGCGGTCAAGCGCCTGGTCCAAGGTGGCCTGCCGAAAGGTCGCATCGGTGGCATCACCCGCGAGGTAGATAGCGTCGGCTGTCTCCCCACCGGCGTTGATCTTCTCGGCCAGCTCGGCCAGCCTCTCCTCCCGTCGGGCGGTGAGGCACACGGCAAAGCCGCGTTCGGCCAAGGCAACCGCGCTTGCGGCGCCGATTCCCGAACTAGCACCGGTTATAAGGGCCGTTCGCTTCATTCCACTGAGTATATCGGCCAAGGTCGCACGATCGGCCCAGCCAAAAAAAGACGGCGCCGCAGTCACAAGACCGCGGCGCCGCAGACTAAAACCATCCCATATCCTTGCCGGCCGTTCAGCGGGGCCGTCAAGTATAAGTACTACTCAAAACTACATTAAACGACTAGTCACGACGGCGCTTCCGGATGTAGCCACCCAGGGCGCTGATGCCCATGAACACACCGAGCATCGTCATCGGCTCGGGGACATAGATACCAAAGGCTCGGACAGGGTCATCCGACTTGATCAGCCAGGGCTCGAACACGCCCGCGTCCGGGTCATTGCCGCCGATGGTGGGGCCGAGGGTCAGTAGCGAGTTGGGGATGATGTCGACCTCAACAGCGTAGTCGCCGTCCTGGGAGAAAGGCAGCCCGCGAGCGGTCCACATATTCGGGTCGAAAAGCTCGAACTCCCAATTCGTCAGATCGCCATCGTGCAGGATACCGGCGATACCGTCCATGTAGAAATCGGTGTCGCCAATGCCGGCGCCGGAGGCATCCGTCTGCTGGAATTCGCTGATGTGTCCGCCGGGAACCGCCGCGCTGACTTCCTGCCCGCCGTCCCAAGCCGTTATCTCCATCTCGGCCAACAACAGCGAATCGGCAATTCCGACCGTAGAGAAAGCATCCAAGGCCGTCCGCGTGCCGGCAAAGAGCACTTCTTCGCCTACAGCAGGCTCCTGGACGTACAACTTCATGGTTCCATCCGACGACTGGATCTTCTGGACGATGTTGCCTTCAGAGGTGATCCCGAACTCGACGGCCTGGTCTTTGATGCCATACAGGAAGCCCACGATGTCTCGGTCGTCGCTCGTGTCGCCGTACAGCGCCGTCCCGAGCGGGTCCTTCCGAATGCTCGTCAGCTTGAAGACGCCCACCGAGTCCTCACCC
>SDBT01020571.1_pt1 | contig 10319 bp, 16 predicted proteins | sample 2277101 | NCBI WGS metagenome assembly SDBT01 (sample SAMN10404973, study PRJNA504765) | marine sediment metagenome | isolation source: marine sediment core GS10_PC15, 103 cmbsf | place: Arctic Ocean: Southern Knipovich Ridge | collected 2010
CTGCGGGGCACCACCGCCCTCCCAGTACAGGTCCATGCAAGGGCGGGAGGTGGCAAGAAGTCTGCCATTGCAGTCCACAATATTGCCACGTGGCGCACTGTGGGGCTGTAGGCGTAGCATGTTTTGCTCTCCTAGGGCGCGCAGCTTATTGTGCTGTACAACATTTAGCTTATTCCCCATATTATACCCGATAAGGTATATTATAACTAAATATTACATTATTATACCCTATAGGGTGTATTGTGGGAACGAAGTAGAATTGAACTACTGCTAACCTGGATTTTCAGTCCAGTGCTCTACCAAGCTAAGCTACCCCACTATTATATACTGCTCATTTTCCACTATTTTGAGCAGTATATCTACTTTTAATAAGCAGTAATTTGCGTACCCGGAGAGACTTGAACTCCCATACTCTTGATTAACAGTCAAGCGCTTTAAACCTGTTCAGCCACAGATACTTAGCAGTCCCTACGGGGATCGAACCCGCCTGATCTCTTCCGTGACAGGGAAGCGGCCACTCCAAGCAGCCCCAGAGACTATAAGCGGATGGAGTAGGATTCGAACCCACGGGCCGTTGCCGACCAACGGTTTTCAAGACCGCCACAATAAACCTGGCTCTGTCATCCATCCATAAAAAAACCCCGAAGATTTCTCCCCGGGGTTTGTATTCGCAATCAAAGGCTTAGCACCTAAAATCTTATAAACAGTACCCCGAAGAGTGCACCTCCTCTATTATCAATGGCCTTCACGGACCATGAGGTTGCGGGATAACATATATGACTAAATCGTTCCATGGTACAAAGATAACAATTATTTTTTAAATACCAAAACTTTTTTAAAAATAGTAGCCCCAGAGAGACTCGAACTCTCGAAAAATGGCGCTTAAAACCATTGTGTATTCCCACGTCCACCATAGGGCCTTTGAGGAAAGGGCGCTTGATGGGACTTCAACCCATAACTAAACGTTGCTTACCGCCAAGCACTCCCTTTCTATTCTAGTGTCCATTTCCACTAGAGTTGTACCGAAGGTTGGAATCGAACCAACAAAAAATAGTTTCTAAGACTATCGCGTATTCCAGCGTCCGCCACTTCGGCATAGTAGCGCCAACGAGATTTGAACTCGTGTGTCCAGCTTGAAAAACTGGCATCCTAGACCTGGCTAGATGATGGCGCCATAAAAACAAGGGCAGGGAAATTTTACGCTTGACCGTAGTCTGCAACCTCTGATGTGAGGGCTGCCTATACCGTCCCTGCTCGGCGATACGCATTAAGGGGCATCACTCCCTGTATCCTTTGTCAAAACCTTTAGTTGTCCCCCGGGAATCAAACCCTATCTACATGTTCCAAAGACATGTGTGCTGTACATTACACTAGAGGACAAAATAAAGGGCCCCTAAAGACCCTTTAACAGTTCACCCGTTACAACTCTAAGCTGCTAGGGGCACGGTGTATTCTCCGTTTAAACAAAATTCTCAGTATCTCTCATATCTGCCTGTCAAAACATTCAAGCCCATGTAGTTGCGCGAGTCGAATTCGAATCGACGTCACCCGGCTTATGAGACCGTTGCTGGTACCACTCCAGCCCACCGCGCTATGTGATAAGTGGACTTGCGGGCTGCGAAACCCGGTCCAAACAGATACTTTCGTGAAAGCACTTCAAAGAACTTCGGTGTAAAGATAAAACATTATTTTAACTTCTCCAAATCTTTAATGCAATAGAGTGCTGTGCAAGCAGGGCTCGAACCTGCAAGATGCGATTCAATATAAGACAATGCACGTGCAATGTGGTCCACCCGATATCTTATATCTATCTCGTTATCACCGTCCCAGAGACAATGGGATGCGTCTGCCTATTCCGCCACAGCACAAGTCTTTTAGGTGTAGAAAGGATAAAACTGTGTCCTAAATTTAGCTATACCTTCTTTATTTACCCAAGCATCATTTATGGTAAACCCCGTATGTGAAGCTAGTCTCTTGCTCCTCATCCACTTGGTCTGTCTCTGCATGGCCCCTGCGGATACACAGTGTATCATCCTCTCAAATATGTATACAAACTTATGTACGTGGTGAAACATCATTACTCCCGGCTTTTCTCCTCCACTGAGAGATTCTACTATTTTCTGTATACGATATGACAACGCATATGATGAACCGTCCTCTCCATGCCATAATTTAAGTGTGCTTAGCCCTTTAAGGGAAATATCCCCTTCATCCTCCCCTAAGTAGATGTATCTATCCTCTCCTGTGGCTGCATTTAATTCACTGCATATATCTTTTACTATGTAGGCTCCTGCAGACTTTATAAACCATCTATCATGATTTCCTGAGACAAAGTATATAGGGGTATCACTCCACTGTGAATATATCTCCTTGGAAAGCTCTTTTTGTCTGTCGTAGCCTAGGTGGGATAATTCGTATATGTGTCCGGCGCGGTTAGACATGCCCTCACAGACATCTCCCCCATGGGTAATAAAATCTACGCCAGCTTTTTTAAACTGCTCAAAAGCCTTATACTGGTAATCTGGATCACTGTATAGAGAGCCGTTGTGTGAGTCCCCCATACCCCCCCAGCGTATGCGTTGCCCCTCAAAAGAGACTATAGGCACCTTCATCATCCCAGGCATCAGTCTACCCCCCTTTGCAATAGCCTCAATCTCCTTATCTGAGTAGCTGTTTAATATCTGACTTATATGTTGGCTTTTCCCAGAGCCTGGGAGTTTACGCGCCTTGGCTTCCCTTATATACCTTGAGAGGGTGTCTTCTGGGATACCGAAAGCCTCTAGTGTTTTTGATTTACCGTGCTCCAGTTTAAAAGCTAAAATATCTTGAAGTTTCCCGTCTGAAATTCTCATGCCCATAGTAGTTGAGTTTTAAGGTTATTAATACTACATGCCACAAAGTTAATCATTTACGTGGATATACAAAACTTTTTACTCATTTTATTTGCAATATATTAATAATTGTTTTATATTTGTACTGAGATTTTATGTAGTAGCAAATCATTTAACCTAATTTTAAAAGTTATGGAGAAAATTAAAGCAATCAGATTGTATGCGAATGATGAGTTTGCACAAGTATTTATTGAAGGGGATGATGGGGTAGAATATGAACTTATTCGCGACCACGGAGAAACTATTGACCACTGGGTAAATTTAGAGAACTTAGATTTATCTTCACTTAATTCCCGTCCACTTCTTGAATCAACAATTACCACTAAAGACCTTTTAGTGGCAGATGAGACAATAGTTAAAACTAAGAAGAAAGAGAATTGTGGTTGTTATCCGGGTAGCCCCAGTAACGACTGGTCTACACTTACATCTGAAAAACATCTTGCATCTCTTTCTAAAAATCCTGAAAAGAAATGAGACAACACCGCTTCTTCAAAGACGAGCACGGCTTCCTCCTCTGCACCTCCCGAGAGTGGATGCAACCCCCTGACCACGGGAGAGGAGACGCTGTAGGGCGCACAGTACTAGCAGCTATTACCTACGGGGAGAAAGATTTTATAGATGCCTTTCAAGGCTGTTGTTGGATTGATGCTTTTGGCCGCTGGCACGCTATTAGGCACCCCGAAGAAACACACCGCAATGATTTCTCCCGAGACCATCTTTTATATTGGGTGGTGGGGCTGAAGTACATAAATCCCTTTAATCTTCCTACAGCCCTTAAAGTCCCATGGCGTATATCGAGTAAGTTTACTCAGACCATAGATATGTGGCTGTGGATACGCGCTGTTGCCCGCAAAACTTGGATATGGACTTTCCTTTACTGGGCTGTAGCGGGCACATTCTTCCGCTTCGCCCGCATGTGCATACGATTAGCCTGTCGTATCGGGGAATTCAAGACAGTACCCTATACTCAGTTTAAGGCTACACCCGTAAAAGAGTTGACGAAAAATCAGGCTATAGCACGAAAAATCATGAAGATTATGCCCTCGTATACGGTGCATCAGACCTGCTGGGCGCTGAGCTGTCTCAGGGATTCATGGTTTAAGAGGAGGCTTCAGAAGCTCGTTTTGGGGATGGTAGAACCTTCTAATTATCTCTGCAGAGTCCTTCTGGGAGACACCCTCAATTATCACGAATACGTGGATGCAGATTATTATTCAGGACTAGATGCCTATCGCTGGAGCGGACGATTGGATGAGAGTGGCAGCACAGATAAATATCCCCTTGAGGGAGCAGAGCAGCCACCGTATAATTTAGATGTAGATATTCTCAAATTAGTAATTCATAATAAACATTTAACATGGATAAAGTAACAGACCCAAAACAGCAGAGCATAACAAAAGCTCAGGACAACTTATTACAAATCCCAAAATCACGAAGGGACGTAAATCGCATTGCCTCAGGAATAATCAACAGAATTATTGAGCAGGAGCTTTCGGCCTTGGAAACGGATATAAAGCTTAGGTACTGGGAAAAGCTTATAGAGGCAGTACGCTCTAATGAGCAGGTTAAGGGTCTTATCTTAGAGGAAGTGGACCTACACCCAGAAAAGACCTTTGAGGAGCATGGCGTGGAGATTACAAAAAAGGAGCTCGGTGTACGCTTTGATTTCAGTGACTGCGGAGATTCCCATCATATCGAATTACTCAATCAAATAGCAGAGCTTAAGGCAGCCCTAAAGAGGAGAGAAACGCTACTCAAGAGTATAGATGGTGAGATGGCTGATCCTGAAACAGGGGAAATACTTTATCCCCCAGTGCGCAAGAGCACTACTGGAATAAGCGTTAAACTTAGTTAGGGTCTCCCAATTTCATTTTAATATATATCCTTTTAACCATATCGAAGAATTGTTCTGTAGTAAGCGTAGATTTTGCCTTATTACATGGTAGACAACACGGAACAATATTCCTTGGAATATATCCCTTATTATTATCAATCCTGTCTATTCCGTTGTAAACGTATTTACCAGTGCTATTCCCAACTTTTCTTTCATTACTGGGTTCTCTTCCGCAGTAATAACAGTTTTCCCCTGTAATTTTTTTAAATTCGTCCAAACTTAATTTTAATTCATAATTTCTTTCTTTTGCGGATTTTATATACATCTTATACACACTCTTTAGGGCTGCTACGCCGTATGGAAGTTTTTGTGCACACCCGCAACTAGTAGTTGTCCCGCTTGTCAGGCTAGAGGTATTAACTGTTTTTTTGTTTCCACATTCACACTGACATATCCACATCCATGTGCCATGGACAGTTTTATGAGATTTTTTAATTGCTGTTAATTTTCCAAACTTTTCTCTTGGGACAACAGAACGATGTAAACACCCGCAGCTTTTCACTCTCCCCATTTTTAGGTCTGCACCAGCAACTATTTTTTCGCCTCCGCACTCACATTTACACAACCATTTTTGTAGTCTGCCGGAATTCTTAGGGACTTTCCCTATTACAGTTAATTTTCCAAATATCTGTCCCATGCGATCATTTGTCCTGTGCAACCACATGATTTACTACCGCCGCTTTTAAGACTACTGGCCCATCTCTGTGTTGTGTTTCCGCACTTGCACTTGCATTCCCATACCCATGTATTACATCTATTTTTATGGGATTTTTTTAAGACAGTCAGATTGCCAAATTTATCTCCAGGCTTAATTATATGTTTCCACTTTAGGCACCCACAGCTCATGGTGCTTCCGCTTTTAACTCTGTCCCCTTTTGTTATAGTTTTGCCACCACAATCGCATTTAAATTCCCAATTCCAACCGCCATTTTCATTTTTCCCCACTCGCTTTATAGCTGTGAGCATATTGAATTTCATTCCTGTTATATCGTGTATACGTGAGCAACCACAACTCTTAGTACCACCATTTTTTAAGTTGTAACCACTAATCTTTTTTTTGTTACCGCATTGACATTTACACTCCCAAAACCACTGACCGTGTTTATTTTTATGCGAGTGTTTTATGACGGTAAGTCTGCCGAATTTTAAACCAGATAAATCCTTAAATATTCCCATAATAAAAAAACCGGGATTAGGGTTACTAGTGGCATCAGTGCAGAAGCCCCCTCATGTAGTTTCCTACATAAGACCCATTCCCGGTAAGTTGTTAAGTGTAAGTATTAGCACTGATTTTTATTAGTGCTACAAATATACAAAAAATTCTTTAGAAAAGCAAATAAATTAAACACTTTTATAGATAAGAAATACCCCGAACTCGATGCTTACATTTGATTTTCTCACAAGCATATTCCCACTAACAGACTTGTAGTATCCAGATGCTGAATTTGCGGCAGTATTTAACATCTCTAATACTTTTATTTCTATCTCCTTTTGTGCGGGGACGTATTCTTCCCCACTTTGATTTCTCCATGTAATCCCATTAGCTAAGAAAAAATCCTTGATAGCCCTAAAATCTGTCTGCATCATTATGCTATTTATCTTTGCTCTCTTACCTTTCATCTCTATTATTTTCTTTATAGTTTCTAAACCACGCCTCATCCCACACAATAAATATCACCACAAGGGCAAACTGTATTCCCGCTATTATAATAACCGTCCACTCGTCCTGTACCTCCGCCCTCCTCCAGTATATTATGGGCCAGGGGATGAGGATGTTTATGATTATCAGTATGCGGATTAGGTTGGGTATCATTTATTCATATTTTTGAAAACATTCATAGGCTTCCAATTCAGAGTTATTTAATTTTTCTTTACACTGTTCTATTAATTTAATAACACATCCTTTTAATTCACTTTTCCTCTTATCTGTTAAATGTACCATCATATTAGCTGCCCAATATAACATGCCTTTTACGTCAAAAAAAGTGATTGCATCTTTGGTCATATGCGGTTTGTGTTGTAGTCTTCCCCATTCAAAATCTGTGAGTTCCTGTAAATTCTTACTAGGTTTTACTATCTTAAGATTCATTGAATATTTCATTTTATTTGCGTCTTTAAAAAATCAATTTCCCTCTGTAACTCCTCATTCTTTTCCATATCCCAGCCTCTCCACATAATCCCCCTAGCCACAAAAAGTACCACAATAATAAGGACCCCTGTAAAGTTTTCCTTACCCCCTGAGGCCACGTACCAGATAAAGAGTCCCAGCATTATTAATAATACTATCGTGGATACGGGGGACTGCTTGAAGTACTTAAGTTTCATTTTCATTATTCATCGTATTTAAGTAAAAACTTAGGGTTAATTATTTTAAAGCTCATATGTTTCTCGGAGTTGCGGATAACAAGTCCCTCTCTGGGTACATCTGCAAGTACAGAGCGCCCTACGGCTGTTTCTACTGCTTGTGGGATGGTTTCCGGGAGTATATATACATCAGAGACTAATGGGACGGCACTAAGCTCTCCTCCTAGCATAAAATGCATCTCAGAAGGGATGGTGTACCATTTGTGCCCTATTTTAAGGTTAAACACGTAGAAGTCTAATTCATCTAGCTTGTATTTATTCTGCTGTACCTTAGTCCCTATTATTTCTCCCTGTACTAATATCATATCCTCTTTACATGCTTTTAGAAGTCTCTTCAGCATTTGCTCTATCCCAAACTTTTCGGATACTCTCCAGTACACATTATCCTTCTTGATAATCTGGAAATTTCTAGAGCATATACCATACCTGTATCTCCTACCCTTTTTAACCACAAAGTATGAGGCACTTGTACCATCGAGCTTTTCTGTGGCGAAGAATGTAGTATCCTTCTGATCCTCACAGATATTTGGGAAGAGTTGTATCCTGTCCTCATCTGTTTTTTTTACGAATGTTGGTCTAGCAAGCCTTTGTGGCCTAAGAATAAATCTCCTATACCATGGATACTTCATAAAATACTTTCTAAGCCTGTTGTTGTGAATAGCGTTTCTTCTCTCTAACTCCCTAAGCTCAGCCTCGGCCTGTGGGTCATATTTTCTCACCCCAAGAAGTTTCGTCACATCATCACCTTCATCACACAAATCATATCCTATCCCTGGAACGTAGAATTTCTGCATCTCTGGGATAACATTCAAGGAGAAACATATACCCTGTGATATCTGCCCCCTTAGGCGGATAGTCTTTATCCTGAATTTTTTACTCCTCAGAAACTCAAACTCCTTTTTTTCGGGGAGAATACTATCCACCTCGCAGTAGACACATTTATCCCCTACTAGAAATTCATCCTTAAGCACTACGAGCTCCCACCCAAGTACTGTTGCTTTCATAATTTTGTCAGCTCCCTCAATTTTTTCGAGAGACCTAATTACCTGTACAGATGCTAATTTTCTTTCCATTTTATTTATCTAGCGGTTTATATAATAATTCTCTTTCTATTTTAGCCCACTCTTCCTCGTATTCTTTATAGTCCTTTTTTTGCTGCTCCCACCCCTCTTTTGTGGTATACCAAAATTTAGGTACAGGCCAGTCATTTTCTTCAATAACCGTCATTGAATTTACATCTACTATTTTACTCATGATTAATTCTTCTTTAAATTTAATGATTCTATTTTTCCCATTAGTTTAGGATACATTTGGTTATCTGTCCATTTGTGCTGACATCTCATGCAAATCTTTTTCCTATCATCCCATTGGTGAAACATGGTGTGTTGCCATCCGCATTCAGGGCATGTTGGTGGTGGTTTTGCTTTCTCCATTACCAATTATATTTATGTTTGAAATTATTTTTACCCCTCTCACTTTTCAAAAACCTTCCTCCCTTAACGAGTATAAACCCCTGTTTATCATATCTATCCACCACTGTATTCCCTTTACGAAACCATGAGGATACTGTGTGCTTACTTACTTTGAGTATATCTGCTATTTTGGGGCCATCGGAGGTTATAATCACCTCGCCCGTCTCTCGGAGGAATAATATATATCGTTTACGGAGATTCATTAAATATCCCAATAATCCCAAACACTTGGCTCGTGGTTAGAATAAAAATGCTGAAATCCTTCTTCTGTATCTGCAAATACTTTATCTTCAAAATCACCCCATACACGCCCATATTTAGGATGAGAGGCATCAAATCCATTAACCCACTCATACCAGTCCTCGTGTATAACTCCTTTAATAGTCCACCCGTCTTTATGGGTTTTTTCTTCCTCTGCTTCATTATTAGATTCTCTAAAACCTTTATCAGAAACCTCCATAGTATCTAGTGTTAATGCCCCGCCCTCTGAATTAAAGTCTATTCCAAATTCTTTAGTTATCATGTCATTTAATTTTTATATTATTTCTCTCTACATGTTTTAATCCCCGCCAGCCTCTTCCCGTGCAAATACCTCCCCTTAACCTTTATACCCAGAGCCTCCTCAAGCTTCCACACACTACTTATTACTGTTGTAAGACTCTGAGGTCCCTCTACACTGCGAGGTCTCCCTGCCCTATTATCTTCCTTGTAGTAAGGGGGGATATCATTTATTTTCAGCCCTTCGCGGATAATATATTGCTCCATTTCAGTCACTTTGTTTAAGCGATTTTTTTATAATAGACACAATTTCTCTTAATGAATCCAAGGATATTTCCGTGGTGTCCATATCCTTTATTATTTGACAAAATGCAGACCTTAAATATGTTTTATCAAGCTCAGGAGTATGTAATCTATACACCTCCCTACTCCACGTATGTTGACCGATTGCCCTAATCCATCCATTACTTATTTCCCTCCTGAATTTATTGTTTTTAGAAATAGCCAGTGTTTTAGTAACCCTTTCTATTTCTATCTTGCTAATTCCACTAATACCTCCAGTGCGATACAGAATATCGCCAACTTCTAATTTTTCTTTCATCTTATTTAAGTTTTTGGTACATTATATGAATCTCATAGGAGTCTACAGGATATGCCCTCAGGTGAGGTTTTATGTAACTTCTTCTCGGATTAAGGGGGTTTACAAGCCCTGGGATGAGCCCTACGCCCAGCAAATTACTGTAGTGGGGGTCAAACACCTTTTTCTCATAAAGATCGTTGTAGAAGCTGTAATCCTCTATATTCATCCACTGGGGTAGTGTATAATTTCCTTCTTTATTCCAAACTCTTATAAATGGATTTTGCATCACCCAATCATATTCTCTGAAGCGGACGGGGTAAATGCGGCGGTAAATATTATGATGGAGAATATTATCCCCGTATAAATCTATTGGGACATTTCTTAGTTGTGGGGATTTCATCCAATTAGACCTTTTTACAGGATATTCTGGCATATTATCCTCAAGGCATTTCCAATAATTATTATCACCTACATGTACTGAAGACCTTTTAGCTTTTACCCATTTATAGTATGGATTATTTACTACATTGCGGTACGGGTCTAATGCTTTTACTGGCTCCTGGGCAAGGATATGCGGTGCTACGGCTACTGCAGCGGTGCCTAAGGCTACTTTGGTGAAG